>Ga0078972_1012718_pt1 | contig 14296 bp, 14 predicted proteins | sample YelNatPaOPGAMG01_FD_67568 | JGI IMG/M metagenome (GOLD analysis project Ga0078972, IMG submission 67568) | Hot spring thermophilic microbial communities from Obsidian Pool, Yellowstone National Park, USA - OP-RAMG-01 (SPADES assembly) (version 2) | ecosystem: Environmental > Aquatic > Thermal...
AAGATTATAAAAGAACGGCACACAACACTATGTAGCATTAATAAGGGTAAAAGTGGTTTGCGAGGCTGTGTGCTTGTTTCAAACTCAGCAATAACAATACAGCTAAACTGGCTTCGAACTCCCTTACTAATGCTACACAAACCGTTAGCTGCAATTGTAAAAAAATCACAAAACTCTTCCTCTAACGCTTGCGCCTACCAAAACCTAAACAAGCTATGCTATAGTTTTGCCACCCTACCAATAAATAGAATGGTATTGGTTGCCTTATGCCTTAAAATGAACATAAACGGCCTGTTAGCATCAAAAACGTTAAAGTTGGGCATCGATTTCATGGCCACCACAACAGCGGTTGCCGCGGCTGCGGTTGTTCCCTCTTCTGCTACCTCAATGTATGCCTTGTGGTAAGCATCGCTTACCTTTAAATCCTTGTTTCCCGATATTCCAGAAAAATCGGCATCATCGCTAAAGGGAACGGTTAAACCCATCTCGCCTAAAACCTTTTTCATTGAAAAACGGCTCTCAACGGTAAACTTGGGAATGAAAACCAAGGTTTTTTGTGGCTCAATGGACTTGACCATATCGTTAAACTTGGCTTCCGTAAAACTCTCTTCTATTTTTTTTAGCGGTGTTCCTTCGGCAGGAAGAATAATAATCATTGAAAGATTCTCGCCCTTATAGTCCATTTCCAATGCTGCAAAATTATCTCCCTTAAAATACCCAAAAGTTTTATCGGCACTCATAAACTGATGCTTTACCTTTGAGCCATCGGCAAGGGTAAAGTCGCGTTCCTTGGTTTTTTCTGGTTCAAATGGTTCATTCCATTTCCCTTTAAAGTAAATGGCGTTGGTTAATACCAAACGCGTTAGCTCATTTATACTCCCTTGGGGCAACAAGTTTTTGATGTACCGCCTTGTGTCCGACTCAACGGCCAGATTTATGGTTTGGCGCGACAGTTCAGGTTCATTTATAAAATCAACCCTATACATCGCAGCCTTGTAATACTTTTTCAAGTTCTTCCGGTAAGTGCGTAAAATACTATAATCGTTCTGTATCCATGCCTTATTGGCAACTGTAATGGTAATATCATCCGATGTCGATGAGAGTATGTCGCGTTGAAGCATTCCTATCGATTGGTGAAACCTTGGTTCATTGCCCAAATGAAAGGTTGCGTTCAACTGCTTCAGCGTTTCACCCTTTGCCCCAAGCGTTACCATACCAAATGCAGGTGTAATGCTAAACGGTGAGTAAACCAAGTTATCGCTTTCACTTACTTTCAGTCCCTTATACAAATCAAAAGCAAAGGAGTTAATCGCACTGGAAGCATTTTGCCCATTGGCTGCTGCACCTGTTAGCAACGCCAGTACTAATGATGATAATTTTTTCATGTCGATACTATTAATGGTTTGTGACAACATTTATTTCATAACGCAAATACCATGCTAAGTTCATAAATTTAAACATTTTTCACAACTTTCTTTTCCTACAATTTTGTTATGTTTGTATTCATTTTCAATTACAACGATGTCGGTTATAGTAAATAACATCACCAAGCGATTCGGCAAGCAGGTTGCACTTAATAATGTTTCGTTTCAAATTGAACAAGGTCAGGTTGTTGGCCTTTTAGGCCCCAACGGTGCCGGAAAATCAACCCTAATGAAAATTATTACCGGCTACCTTACCCCCGACGAGGGTAGTGCTTTAGTAAATGGTGTTGATATCCTTTCGCCTACTTACGATTACCGCCGCGATATTGGTTACCTGCCCGAGCAAAACCCGCTTTACACCGATATGTATGTAAAGGAGTTCCTGATGTGGGTTGCTGGCATATACCGCTTAGGGAAAAACTCGCGTAAGCGCGTTCTTGAGGTAATTGATATTACCGGCATTGGCCACGAACAGGATAAAAAAATTGGTAGTCTTTCAAAAGGTTACCGTCAGAGAGTGGGTTTGGCCCAGGCCCTTATTCACAACCCATCGGTTTTAATACTCGATGAGCCCACCAGCGGCCTTGACCCCAACCAGATTGTTGAAATTCGTAATCTGATTGCAACGGTGGGTCAAAATAAAACCGTAATCCTTTCTACCCACATCATGCAGGAAGTTGAAGCAATATGCGGCAGAATTATCATAATAAACAGGGGTGATATTGTAGCCGATGGATCTACTGCCGAAATTAAAGCGCTTACCGCTTCTTCAACCCAAAACGTTTTGGTAGAGTTTGACAAACAACCAAGTATTGATTATCTCCTTAAAATTGATCATGTTTCAGCGGCCCAACACCTGGAAGGAAACACATTTTTATTATCATCGGGTTCATCTACCGATATTCGGCCGCTTATCTTTAACTTTGCTAAAAACAATAATCTTACCATACTCACCCTTCACCGAAAATCGTTAAATTTGGAAGAAGTTTTTCAGGCGCTTACACTAACCAACTCAAATACTCGTTAACTTAAGTAAAACCAATTTGTTAGATATGGAAAGTACAAAATCGTCAAAAGCAGTATCGTTCTTATCGATACTTATTGTCATTCTATTGGTTGTAATTGCAGGCCTTTCGTATGTTTACTACCAGCAGAAAAAGGAAGCTAAGGAAACCGAAACCATGCTACTTGCCGAAAAGGATTCGCTTAGCAATAACCTGCTCAACCTGATGAACGACTACAAGGATTTAGAAACCGATAACGATTCGTTAAACCGTAAACTTCAAATGGAGCAGGAGAGGGCACAAAAACTCTATTCCGAACTCCAAAACCTTAAGCGTGTAAGCTATGCAAAAATTAAGGAATACCAAAAAGAACTTGGCACCCTTAGGGCTATCATGAAAAATATGGTACACGAAATCGATTCGCTAAACACTCTAAATCAACAGCTTATTGCAGAAAATGTTAAGGTAAAGGAAGAGGCCGCCACTGCTAAAAAAACCGTTAAGGAGTTAGAGCAGCGTACCGAGGAACTTAACACTCAGGTTGCTAAGGGTTCGGTTATCAAAGCTCGCGACATTGCGGCTACAGCGCTTAACCGCCGCGGTAGTGAAACCACCCGCGCAAGTCGTACCACCAAAATTAAAACCTGCTTTACCCTTAACGAAAACGCCATTGCCAAACCCGGTCCCCGTTATGTTTACATGCGTGTTGTGGGTCCCGATGATTTTGTACTTGCAAAATCCGAAACCGATCTCTTCGACTTTGAGGGCGAAAAAATTGTTTTCTCTGCCAACCGTGAAGTTGATTACCAGAATAAGGATGTTGATATGTGTATTTTCTTCGATAGTAATGGTGAATTGGCTAAGGGAACCTATAAGATTACCCTCTACATGGATGGCTACATGATTGGCTACACCGAACTGGTTTTAAAGTAATTGGTTACCATAAATCCTTAAAAAGCGCCTGTATTGGGCGCTTTTTTTTATTGTAACTACAAGTATCCTTTTAGCAATCTATTAACCATCGGATAAATCAATACCGCCACCCCGGCGCCTAAAGTATCAGCAAAAAAATCAAACCACTCGGCCCCTCGTGAGGTAAAAAGGTATAGCTGCATGAGCTCAATTAGCCCACCATACCCCGCTGTTATGGCAAAACTTATCCACCTGTAAGAATTTTTTACCTGAAACTGTCTTCTTAAATCGTTCATCTCGGTTATTAGCAGGATTGTAAAAATCGCAAACAAACCAAAATGCACTACCTTATCAATTCCGGGTATCTTTATCTTAGGCAAGCCACTTGGCGGCATTCCGCATAGTATGAGAATAATCAGTGCCCACATTATGGAATTCTTGTGGGCAATAACGAATTGTATAGTTTTCTTAATCATATACTTCACCTTTAAGGGCAATCAAAGGTATAACCAAAAACTTCAATTTCGTGCTTAAAGAGTCTCTCAATTCTTTCCTTTTGTTGTTGGGTAAAGTATTGGCTATAGTGTTTTTTTTCCTTTCGGGACTTGGTTTTTAGGTGTGGCAGTTCACCCAACTGAACACCTAGCATTCTTTCAAGGTCATTTAACCCTTTGCTAAGGTTTTCAAACCTTAGGTAAACATCGCAAACAGGTTTCCCTTCTCCTTCAAAGTAAAATCTGGAGTTGGTCCAGGTTTTATCGAAGTGTCTTATGAAATTACTGAATGATGATAGCACAAAAATCATTTTTATCCTATGTAATAACCTTTTATACCTTGCTATAGCCAAGGGTTCTCTTATAATATTAACTATATTCTTTATGATACTGGGCCATAAGCGCGCCTTTTCCCAGTGATATCGTGAAACAACCATATCCCAAGGATTTCGGACAATGGTAATCTTAAGGTATTGGTTCCATAACTCTTCGCCTACCTTCTTTTTAATTGCACTTGCTAACATATGATTTTCAAATCCCTCATAATTTCTGGGTTGGTATTCGTAGTAATCGGTGTCGAATCGTTCATCAAAAGGGGCTATGGGAGTTAAAACATCACTGGGGCCACAAATTTTGCTTAGCATTAACTCAACACTTGTACTGGCAGTTTTTGCCGATTTTATAAAAATGAACCTATGTTTATGGGATATTATCATAATTAAAACCAAATTACACCGAAGATAAAAATTTTGAAATCTAAAACCATGCCAACCGAAGCGTATTGTTTTAACACTATATTCATTTTTCTTCTTGTTAAATATCTTTTTGCTGTTTACATTTACGCAAAATAAAAAAATGTTTACCATGTTCGAAAAACAAGTTTACATCGATCGCCGGTTAAAACTCCGCAAAAAGATTAAATCGGGGTTAGTGGTTTTATTTGGGAATAGCGAAAGCCCCATGAATTATAAATCAAACACCTATCGATTCCGTCAGGATAGTAATTTCCTTTACTTTTTCGGTCTCGATATACCGGAATTAGTGGGCATTATTGATATTGAGGATGGTAAAGATTGCCTTTACGGCAATGATTTTGACATAGACGACATTATTTGGATGGGACCACAGCCTACGCTTAAGGAATTAGGCGAAAAAGTGGGCGTTCTATCTACTCACCCGCTTAAAGAACTTTCCTCAACCCTAAACCGTGCAATTAAACAGGGACGTCGTATCCACTTCCTTCCGCCATATCGCGCTGATAATGTTCTGCTTATTGAACAGCTCTTAGGTATAAGTGCTTCAATGGTAAAGAACTATGCTTCTGTCGAATTGATTAAAGCAATTGTTAGTCTCCGTTCAATTAAGGAAGATGTTGAAATTGCCGAGATTGAGAAAGCCTGCGAGGTTGGTTACCAAATGCATACCACTGCTATGCGAATGGCAAAACCGGGTATAAGTGAACAAGACATTGTTGGTGCAATTGAGGGCGTTGCTATAGCTCATGGTTACATGCCATCGTTCCCTATCATCCTCTCGCAAAATGGCGAAACCCTTCACAACCACGACCATTCCCAAATTCTCACTTCGGGTCGATTGCTCTTGGTTGATAGCGGTGCCGAAATAAACAGCCACTACGCATCGGACTTTACCCGAACCATTCCCGTTGATGGCAAATTTACCCAAAAACAAAGAGAAATCTACAATATTGTTTTAGCCGCAAACAACAAGGCTATTGAAATAGCCAAACCGGGCATCCCATACATGGATGTTCACAAAGCCTCTGCTCGGGTTGTTGCCGAGGGCTTAACCAAGCTGGGCTTAATGAAAGGCAACCCCGATGAAGCCGTTGCAAACGGCGCTCACGCACTTTTCTTTCCACACGGCCTTGGCCATATGATGGGCCTCGATGTTCACGATATGGAAGATCTTGGCGAAAACTATGTGGGTTACGATGACGAAATTACCCGTGCCGATCAGTTTGGTATAGCATACTTGCGCCTAGGACGCCGCCTGCAGCAGGGTTTTGTATTAACTGTTGAGCCAGGCATCTACTTCATTCCTGCTTTGATTCAGAAATGGAAGTCGGAAAAAATCAATGAGTCGTTTATTAACTACGCTAAGGTAGAGGAATACATTGGTTTTGGAGGTATCAGAATTGAGGATGATATTCTTATTACAGCAAGCGGATCGCGAATATTAGGTAAGAGGATTCCTGTTACCGTTGATGAAATTGAGGCTATAATGAACCACTAATAATCTATTGTATTCCATTAAGCCCATCTGTTAAAACAGATGGGCTTTGTTATTAAAAGGCTTCTGTTACCGTAAAGTAGTAAGCCATTTCTTTTCTATCGCTATACGCCGCATCAAAGCGTAAATTCACCTTAATTGGATTTACCCTGATTCTTATTCCTCCTCCGTAAGCCAATTTGCTTTTCGTTATATCGAGTTTATCAAAGTATGGTGCAACATCACCAAAACCACCAAAAATGGTACCTTTAAGCCATTTGTATATTGGAAATCTGTATTCGCCCTGTAAACATGCCATCGATTTATCGCGATAACGCCCCTGGTAATAACCTCGCATAACATCAGCACCCCCCATCATTGGCATCAACTGGAAAGGAACATTTCCCCAAGTCATGTCGGCTAAAAATTGTAGGGCAAATACATGGTCATCTACAATATTGTAGTAGTTTCTTAAATCAATGGTTAACCTTGTAAAGTTTAACTCACTGCCAAATATTTTGCTGTAAACCATCAGTGAAGCCTTGTAAAACTCACCAAACGAGGGATAATACAGATTCTCACGATTTTCCCAGGTTAGAAGGGCTCCTAAGCCTGATGTTAATTTTTCTTTTACCCCTGTTATTCCTCCTGTAGCAAGCAACTTGTTATCGCTGTAATCTTCTGTTTTAAAGTAATTTACTTGCCCTTGAACACCAGCCATAATTACACCAAATAAAACTCTTTGATGTTGAAGAAGTACCGAAAAATCTTCCGAAACGTATTTTTCTTCGAATGAGTCAGGCGTATTACGGCCAATTCCAAAAAATTTATTGGGAAAATGGTTTACCTTGATATGGCCTGAATAGTAATGCTCCCTATCGGTTGTATAAATTTTAGGCGATATCCACAAACTTGCTTGATTCTTCAGGGTATAAACAGCCGATCCTTGTAAACTTGATATCTTATTATCCTTACACCTGAAATAGTATCCCCCCGAAAGTCCGCCGCCCCATTTGGTTTCCTCTCCATAAAATGCCACCGGAACAACTACAAAATAGTTCTTATCTTTACCATCAACACAAAGAGTATCGGTATTGCTACACAAACCAGAGCGTTCCTGTAGTAAACCTAACATCATCAGTGTAAACAATCCTAATCGATGTGTTTTCATGGAATACCGCTTATTAAAATTCACTCTTCAAATATAAACAAAAGCCCATTATACTGTTTAGCTTGTTGTGGGTATTTAGTTAAATTGTTGTTGATAAGTATTTGAACTTTTTACTTGACTATTGGGTTTATGGTTGCATATAATAACTTTTTAGAAATATTGAGTTAAAACAATAAATTTGTTTAATCAACTTATCAAATCATTTTCAACTTAAATTAACATCTTAATGGATTAAACGTTTATCAGTTCAAAAGGTTAGTAACAGGTGTTAATAAGTCTTAACGTCGATTGTATTTCAATGTGTTACAAAATTTGTCTTGTTAATAATTTGTTTTCTTCCTTTTAATAACCATTTTTGCAACTCTCTTTTGAAAAAATTTACTAACCAAGCTAACAGCTAAACATCATCATCTTTTTTTAAAAAAATTAAAAGATTTAAAAAAAGAAATTAATGTTAGATAAAGAATCTGTTGATAAGTTAGGTTACATCGAAGAATCTATCGATGCCGGTATTAATTTGGTAAACGAAATCAATCGTTTAAAACGTGAGAAGAATGCTGTAATTCTTGCTCATTACTACCAAAATCCAGAAATACAAGATATTGCTGATTTTGTTGGCGACAGCCTTGCTCTTGCTATAAAAGCAAGTACTTTGGATTCAAATTTAATAGTTTTCGCCGGTGTAAGATTTATGGGTGAAACTACAAAAATTTTAGTACCCCAAGCAAAGGTAATTCTACCCGATATGAATGCCGGCTGTAGTCTTGCTGATTCATGTAAATATGAAGATTTTAAAGAGTTTGTTGATAGGCATCCCAATCATTTGGTGGTAACCTATGTTAATACCAATGCTGATATCAAAACTATTTCAGATATCTGTTGTACTTCATCAAATGCTGAAAAAGTTATCGAATCGATTCCTCCAGATAAACCTATTATTTTCGCACCTGACAGAAATTTAGGTAATTACATAAAAAACAAATTGAAACGTGAAAATATGATTATTTGGGAAGGATTTTGCCACGTTCACCAAAGGTTTTCTGTTGAAAGGATCATTCAACTAAAAAAGGATCATCCAAACTCAAAATTAATAGCTCATCCTGAATGTCAGAAAACTGTATTACTTTTAGCAGATTTCATTGGATCAACTTCACAGCTCATTGACTTTACTAAAAATGATAATTCAACTTCATATATTGTTGCAACTGAGTATGGTGTAATTCACCAAATGAATAAATCAAATCCAACAAAAGAATTTTTGCCTGCACCGCCTGAAGATTCAACCTGTAGCTGCAACGATTGTATGTACATGAAAATGATATCGCTAAAAAAACTATATTTAAGCTTAAAATATGAATATCCAGTAATTGAATTAAGCAGCGAGGTTATTGAGAAATCACGCTTGCCAATACAAAGAATGATAGCTATACGGTAATGGATAGTAAAATTCAGATAGATAAAGAATTTGAAAAGCAAATAAGACCAATTGAATTTGATGAATTCAATGGTCAGGACGATATAGTAAAAAATCTAAAGATTTTTGTAAAAGCAGCAAAGTTACGAAACGAAGCACTTGATCATGTATTACTACATGGTCCACCAGGATTAGGGAAAACAACGCTTGCAAATATAATTGCCAATGAGTTAGGCGTTTCTATAAAAACAACCTCAGGTCCAGTATTGGAAAAGCCAGGCGACCTTGCCGGCCTTTTAACAAATCTAGAACCTTTTGATATTCTTTTTATTGATGAGATACACAGATTAAGCCCTATAGTAGAAGAGTATCTGTACTCAGCAATGGAAGATTATAAAATTGATATTATAATTGATAAAGGTCCAAGTGCACGTTCAATACAAATTGAGTTAAATCCATTCACCCTAATTGGAGCAACCACACGTAGCGGATTATTAACAAGCCCCCTAAGAGCACGTTTTGGAATAAAATTCTTACTCGAGTACTACAATGTCGACATCTTAAAAACTATAATAAAACGGTCAGCAAAAATTTTAAATATCGAAATAAGAGAAGATGCTGCTACAGAAATTGCATTACGTAGTAGAGGTACACCAAGAATAGCTAACGCATTGCTTCGTAGGGTAAGAGATTTTGCCCAAGTAATAGGCAATGGGTATATTGATTTAGAAATTTCAAAAGAGGCATTAAATGCCTTAAAAATAGATTCACGTGGATTAGACGAAATGGATAACAAAATCCTTCTTACAATAATTGAAAAGTTTCACGGTGGACCTGTTGGTTTGAATACAATTGCCACAGCTGTAGGCGAAGATCCCGGAACGATTGAAGAAGTGTATGAGCCTTTTTTAATCCAGGAAGGTTTTCTTAAACGTACACCACGTGGACGCGAAGTTACCGATTTAGCTTATAAACATTTGAACAAATTTCGTTTTCCTGAGCAAGGAAAATTGTTTTAATAAATTGAGTCTGAAATCAGATTCATTTTCCTTTTATCGTTTATCTTAATCTTTTTACCTTTAATTGATATCAAACCATCATTTTTAAAATCACTCAGAATTCTGATTACTGATTCTGTAGCTGTTCCTACAATGCTCGAAAGATCCTCTCTGGTTAAATTTACTGCTATATATCCTTCGTCATCAAGTTTGAATGTATTTTCAAGCATAAGTAAAATCTCGGCAAGTCGCTGTTTTACTGTTTTTTGTGCAATATCTTTAATAAATATATTAGCTTGATCAAGTTCTCTGCAGGTAAGTTGTATTAATGAAAGAGCAAAATCACTATTGCTCTTAATAAGATTAAAAATTATTTCTGATGGTATAAAACAGATTTCAGCCTCTTCAATAATTTCGGCTGTTGTACAAGCTACCTCATTACTTAATACTGATCGATAACCTGTAATATCGCCTTTAATTGCAAAAGCAACTATTTGTGGTTTAGAATCTACCCCAGTTTTATAGATTTTCAGAATTCCTTTTTTAACGCAGTAAATGCCTGTAATTCTACTCCCTTCCCTGTAGATAATTTCGCCTTTACGATAAGTATTGCATTTTAGACTCGAATTTAACATTTCAAGTTCTTCGTTTGAAAGTGACTTGAAAATAGTAAAACTCGAACTAATGCAAGAACTTAAGTTTTCGTCTTTATTCATTTTCAGTAGTTCCTAAACTGTTTAAGAAAACGAATATCATTTTCAAAGTATAAACGTAAATCACGTACCTGATATTTAAGCATTGCTATTCGTTCAAGACCCATTCCAAAGGCAAAACCAGAATAAAGTTTACTATCAATACCATTTAATTCAAGAACATTAGGATCTACCATACCACAACCAAGAACTTCAAGCCAACCTGTGTACTTGCATACAGAACAACCCTTTCCGCCACAAAGTTTACAACTTACATCCATCTCTGCAGATGGTTCTGTAAATGGGAAGTACGATGGTCTTAGTCTAATTTGTGTTTCGGCACCAAACATTTCTTTTGCAAAGTAAAGTAAAGTTTGTTTTAAATCGGAAAACGAAACATCTTTATCTATATACAAGCCCTCAATTTGATGGAATATACAATGGGCTCTTGCTGATATTGCCTCATTCCTAAATACTCGGCCAGGACAAATAACCCTAAGCGGAAGCTTTTCGTTTTCCATACTTCGTACTTGAACCGACGAAGTATGGGTTCTTAGAAGAATATCGGGATTCTTTTCAATGAAAAATGTATCCTGCATATCCCTGGCAGGATGTTCCTCTGGGAAATTTAAAGCAGAAAAAACATGCCAATCATCTTCTATTTCAGGTCCTTCGTAAACAGTAAACCCTAAATGTTTGAAAATCTCAACTAATTCATTTTTAATAAGTGATATAGGATGTTTTGTACCATATTCAAATGGATATTCCTCAAGTGATAAGTCAACGGTCTCAGAAAGTTTCTTATTGGTCGAAGAGTATATGCTCTTCCACTCTTCAATTTTATATGTAATCTCTGATTTAAGATTATTAAGAAGTTTACCTAATTCCCTTTTTTGTTCATTTGGGATAGTTTTAAAATCATCAAAAAGTTTTGTTAGTTGACCATTTCTACCAAGGTATTCAATTCTTATCTTCTCAATGGTCTGTAAATCCGAAGGATTTAATTTTGAAAATGATTCTCTAATCTGATTGATTCTTTCGTTCATCGGTATATTTATTTAACTATACGTACCTTAAATTTTATGTCTTTAACCGGTCTATCATTTGAGTCGGTTTGTACCTGCGAAATCTTTTCAACTACATCATAACCTTCAACTATTTCGCCAAAAACTGTATAGTTTCCATCAAGATGTGGAATACCACCTAGGGTAGTATAAATACTGCGTTGTTTATCATTAAACTTTATGCGTTTAATGTTCATGATTGAGTCAGCTAAGATAGAAACCTTTTGAGTAATTTGATTCAAAAATTTTGAATCAGGGTTGTTTAGCTTTGAAAGCAAACTATCATAAAGATTTTTTTCAATCTTTTCACGAAGTTTCTTGTTAAGTTTTACTTCAAGATTATTCAATTCATCATTTGTATAAAGCTTTCCTACAACAAGATAGAATTGCGAAGATGAAGATTTTTTCTCTGGATTAACATCATCACCCTCCCGTGCCATAGCTATAACACCTCGCTTATGGTATATTGTGTCAATAATTTCAGCATCAACTAAATATCCAGCGTCTTTTTCACCATAAAGCTTACCGGGTTCTGCATTCCTTGTTTCTGGATCACCCCCTTGCACAACAAAATCTTTAATTACTCTATGAAATATAAGGTCATCAAAAAACTTTTGTTCTGTAAGTTTAATAAAATTCTCAGTATGCTTAGGGGTTTCGTTATATAGTCTTACAATTATATCACCTTCGTCAGTAATAATTTTTACAAACCTATTACTATCCTTGTACTTGTTAGTACAGGATACAAAGGCAAGTATTGCCAGTACTAGTAATGTTCTAATTTTCATAACGATAAATATTAAATGGTTATATTAGTTGTGCAAAAATACCAAAAATTATACTTTTGACGTTCATACCACATAAAATGTCATCAGTTAAACAACTTTATTCACAATCAATTATCTACGGACTAAGCACAATCGTGCCGCGGTTGCTTAATTACCTTCTTGTACCTATTCATACTAATGTTCTTACTGATCCACGACAATATGGTATAATTACCGAGTTTTATGCATACATAAGTTTTCTACTTATCTTTTTGACATTTGGACTTGAAACAGGTTATTTTCGGTTTGTTAACAAGTATAAGGATGATGACACTGTTTATTCCAATGCCTTTAGTTTTGTCCTTTCACTTTCTTTGTTATTCTTTTTAGCTACATCGCTTTTTTCTGTTGATATATCATCAGCTTTAGGTAAGAATTATTTACCCTTATATATTGTAACTACTGCAGCAATAGTAGCATTAGATTCAATAACTGCATTGCCATTCGCAAAATTACGAAATCAGAATCGTCCTATTGTATTCTCATTTATTAAAATTACAGGTGTACTAATAAATGTATCTTTAAATGTTATATTCTATTTAGTACTTTCCCCGAAATTTCTAAATGAAATTTTCCCCCAAGTTGATATTTTATATTACGTTTTTTTATCAAATCTTATACAAAATATAGTTGTTTTAATTTTAGTTTTATACTTTACAGGATTACCCAAAATTTCATTTCATAAAAAGTTACTAAAGGAATTACTGTGGTATTCATTTCCAGTTTTGCTTGCTGGTTTATCAGGTACTACTAATGAAGCATTCGACAGATTATTCATAAAATACCTGCTACCAAAAAATGTCGATTCGCTTTACCAGTTAGGAATATATGGTGCCTGTGTAAAATTAGCAGTTCTACTTGTTCTTTTCGTTCAAATGTATAGGTTTGCTGCCGAACCCTTTTTCTTTAAAACCTCAGGTAGTAAGGATCATAATAAACTATTTGGTAAATCATTAAAGTATTTCTTGATTTTTACCATTTTAATTTCATTACTAATTACTTTTAACATTCCTATACTAAAATATTTTATAGGCAAAAATTATCGAGAATCATTATACATAGTTCCAATTTTACTTCTTGCTAATATTTTTTATGGACTTTTCTTTAATCTTTCTTTTTGGTATAAGCTTGCCGATAAAACCATTTACGGATTAAAGTACACTGTAATTGGTTCATTAATAACTATTATATCAAACATCATTCTTATACCAATCATTGGTATATACGGAGCTGCTCTTAGCCGTTTTATAACTTATTTAACTATGACTATAATGAGTTATCACGACGGAAAAAATTCTGGCTTTATTTCGATTGATTCATCAAATTTAAAATTTTATTTTACTTTGATTTCATTAATCATTATTTTAGGAACCTTAACATTATTGTATTTTGGTGGATTAATATCATTAGTTTTATCAAATTTATTTATTTTACTTTTTGCTTATAGTTTCATTAAGAGAGAACATATAAATCTTAAGATATGGAAGTAGTTAAAATTTTAAACAAATCTACTTACGATAACCCGTCATATGCTACTGAACATTCGAGTGGAGTAGATTTGAAAGCTTTTATATCTGAACCAATTACCCTAAAACCTTTAGAACGAAAACTCATACCAACTGGTATATACCTTGAGTTACCTGTTGGAATTGAAGCACAAATTCGGCCACGAAGTGGTATAGCTTTAAAGAAAGGTATATCTATATTAAATACCCCAGGTACAATCGATTCTGACTATCGTGGTGAAATTGGCATTATAGTTGTCAATCTTAGTAACGATAACGTAACTATTGAACCTGGTGAGCGTATTTGTCAGATGGTATTTGCTAAGTATGAAAAGGTAATCTTTAAAAACGTTAATGAGGTAAATCAAACTAATAGAGGTTCTGGTGGATTCGGTTCAACTGGTATAAAGTAGATGAAAAAATTATTAATAACTATACTATTAATTTTATCTGCGATCAATCTTTACTCGCAGAGTAAAATTGATATTTTGAACAATCAAAAAAAGGAAATTCAACGCCAAATTGAAGAAAATAACCAACAAATCGATTTAATTAATAAATC
>Ga0078972_1012720_pt1 | contig 14296 bp, 9 predicted proteins | sample YelNatPaOPGAMG01_FD_67568 | JGI IMG/M metagenome (GOLD analysis project Ga0078972, IMG submission 67568) | Hot spring thermophilic microbial communities from Obsidian Pool, Yellowstone National Park, USA - OP-RAMG-01 (SPADES assembly) (version 2) | ecosystem: Environmental > Aquatic > Thermal...
AGTAGATGGAGACGAAGTAGAGGAGGGCGGGCAGGGCTGCTGCGATCATGATCTTCGTATAGGGCACCCCGATGATCTCGGCCATCAAGAAGGCTCCTGCGCCCATAACCGGAGGCATGATTTGCCCTCCGGTGGAGGCGACGGCCTCAACCGCTCCGGCGTAGTAGCCTTTGAAACCCGTTTTTTTCATCAATGGGATCGTGATGGAGCCGGTCGTCACGACATTAGCGATCCCGCTGCCGGAGATGGTCCCAAAGAGGGCACTGGAAATGACGGCAACCTTCGCGGGCCCTCCCCGCGTTCTTCCAGCGATCGAATAGGCAAAATCGGTGTAGAATTCTCCGGCTCCTGACTGCTTCAAAAAAACACCGAAAAGGATGAAGAGAAGCACATAGGTCGATGAAACGCCGATTGGAATCCCGTAAATCCCCTCGATGTTAAAGACATAACTGATGATGTTCGTAAGGGAATGGCTCTTTCCTACAAACATCCCGGGGAAATAGATGGCAAACTTGGCATAGACCAGGAAGAAAAGGGTCACGACCACAAGGGGCCAGCCGATCACCCGCTTTGTGATGATCAAGATGAGGAGAATAGCCAAAGAGCCGAATACGAGATCACCCTTTGTGGGCGCGACCCCGGCTCGCAAGAAAAAGTCCTCGTCCTGAAGCATGACGTAGATGCTGATGGAAACGCCTATGGCGATGAGGAGATAATCGATGAAACGAACCCGGTCGACCTGTTTCTTCGACGCTGGGTAGAGGAGCGGAATGAGGACGAACCCGCAGAGAAGGTGGATGTTTCGAAGAAGGATGACGGAGGTTGCCCGGATACCTAAGGCGTAGATATGGAAGAGGGCTGCGGCGACCCCCAAAATCGAAATCGCCAAGGCAAGCTTTCCAACCCTCGATCGTTTAGGTTTTTCATAATCCTCCTCACGGACAGAGGTTTGTTCCTGGGAGAAGAGATCGAAGAGGCGAGAACCGATCTTCATGCTTTATCACCGAACAGGAGGTCAACAAATCGCCAAAGAACCCGACTTCAAGGCCCTGTACTCATGAGGACCTTCATGGCAAAAGAGGGCCCGGAAGTGAAGCATGAGGGACAGAGGCGTCGACCTCCGGGCCCGCGACAGACAAGCTACTTTTTGGGAGGCGGGGGAAGCATGGGTGGCTCGACACCTTTTTCCTTGTAGAATTTGGCCGCTCCCGGGTGAAGAGGAAGGTTCATGAACTTCACGTTTTGGAAATCGGTCTGGACGAAGCTCTTGTGGGCGTCATGAATGGCACGGATATTTTCCCACGTGATCTTCAGGATCTGATAGATGAACTCTTCGGGGAGATCGGGAGAACCGATGATGAAATTCCACCCTTGGAAAGCCTTATAGGGCTGTTTCATTCCTTTGTAGGTTCCAGGCGGAAGCGTCCCGACCGCATAGAAGGGCTTCTCTTCGAGAAACTTCTTAATGTCCCCATCGCTGATGGGAATGAACTTGAGGTCGTTGGTCAGCTCGACTTCCTGAATGAACCCTGCGGGGTGTCCGGCCAGATAGAAGACCGCATCGACCAAGCCATCTTTCAACATCCCGCCGACGTCAGTCCAGCTCGCATTGACGATATTCTTCGGTTTGATGCCAAAGAACGCGAGCAACTCTCGACCGGTGACGTCGCTTCCCCCTCCGGCGTAGCCAAACGAGACGGTCCTTCCGTTGAGGTCATGGATGGAGTTAACGGGGGAATTCGCTTTTGCAAAAAAGACTCCTTCATAGGAGTAAGAAGGAAAAAGGGAGGAAACCTTGGTGTACTTCACCCCCTTGGCCCAAGCCAATCCATAATAGCCGGGATAGGTTTGCAGGGTGGCCGTGATACCAAAGTCCATGTCTCCGGTGTGGATAGCCCGCATGTTCTGGGAGGATCCTCCGGGGACGACGCTGATGTTGAGGCCTTCGACTTTCTTCATCAGCATGTCGGCCCAAGTGGCGGTGTAGTTGACGTAAAGGCTCCCCGAAGGGCCGCTGCCCACCGAAAGGACCTTCTTCGGAATGGCGATTTTGATCTTCGCCGGATCAGCGGCCTCGCTCCCCTGAGGATAGAGAAAAGAAACCCCTATGGCCAAACCGATAACTCCCCACAAAATCTTCTTGCTCGTGCGCCGTTTCATCGCGGACCTCCTCCTTAAGAATATGGGATGGGTTGCCTATTACTAACAAAGGTCGAAGATCTCACGGCAGGCGAATCGGAGTCCCACCTTTCTTGGATCTCTGGAGATGACACGGCGACTCTCCCTGCCGACTCCCCAATTGGCCCCATTATATTCAAAATTCCGCTATCTGTCAAGAGACACGGCTACAAGCTGTCGAATCATTGTTGACAAGCTGTTTCAGAAATGGTAAGAGAAGAAGGGTTAGAGCCCGAAACGGTGATGGGGAAAGAGGTTCGATCAGAAGTGGTCCCTCAAAAAGCAGAAAGCGTCTGCGAACAGATCCGAAAGAAGATTATCCAGGGCGAGTATCCTCCCGGTTCTCCTCTTTCGGAGATTCCCCTTTCGCGGGAATACGGGGTGACGCGTGCCCGCATTCGCCAAGCCCTCCAGAAATTAGAGGAGGAATCCTTGGTCGAGCGGTTTCCCTATCGGGGCGCCTTTGTCAAATCGATTACCCCCAAGGAGCTTCAGGAAATTTTTGAAATGCGGGAGGCCCTGGAAAGCATGGCTGCCCGATTGGCCGCTCGAAGGAGGGACGAAGAAACGCTAAAGGCCCTCCAACTGCTTTTTGAGAAGTATCGGAAGTCTTCTGCCACAAGCCATCTCCAGAAGAAGATCGAGATCGGCGAGCGGCTTCATCAGTTCATCGTGGAGAGCTCCAAGAACGGAAAGATCATCGAGGCGATGCAAAGGCTGCGGTTTCCGATCATGAGGATTTGGGAGGTCGGTTTTCGAATTCCCGATCGCATCCAAAACGCCTTCCGGGAGCATCTGGCCATCTTAAGGGCCATCGCGGAGGGGAAAGAGGCTTTGGCGGAACGGACGATGAGGGAACACATTACAAACGCTTTCAAAGATTACATCCAGGTGACGATGCTCCAGGAGGCAGGGAGGGCGAATTCGCCGAAACGGAAAGGCCGTCCAAGAAGAAGGTCAAGTAGAAGCAGATCCCTTTGAGGAAACGAGGACGGATTCTTCTTTGAGCGAAGGCAAGGCGAATCCAATATCACGAAGAAGAAACTGAAGGGTGATGGCTGAAAAGAGCTTTCGTAGGGCAGGCCCTGTGGCTTACCGTGAAGGCATAGGAAAGGGCGCAGGAAAATCGTCCGCAGCCAAGGGATGGAAAGTTAAGAAATGAGCATACAGGGAGGGAGAAGTCCATGTACTTTGCAGTGGATTGGACAGATAGGATCGATTTTGATCGGTTGCGAAGAGAGCGGACCCAGAGGCTCAATGAACAGATCAAACGACACGGCTTGGACGCTTTGCTCTGCTTCAAGGCTGAAAACCTTCGTTACATGACGGGCTACCGGCCGTTGTGGTGGCCCATTTCTTTTCTTACGCGCAACGCAGGTCTGATGGCTGTGGACCAGGAGCCGATTCTCTTTCCGACGAGCGGGTGCTACGAACGCTGCAAGGAAACGATGACCTGGATGAAGGAAGACCATATTCGACCTCTCGCCACCATGGAGGATCCGGGAATCGTGGAAAACGAGGTGAAGAAAAAGTTCCTACCCGCCTTCGAAGAGCTCAAGATCACGAGAGGCAGGATCGGAATCGACCATGTCTCCATGCTGGTCCTGATGAAGCTCAAGGAGGTCTTTCCCAAGGCAGAGTTTGTCAACGGGGATCACTGCGTCCTGGATGCCCAGGTGATCAAGAACGCTGAAGAGATCAAATGTATGCGTCTTTCGAGCCAGATCGCCAGCTACGCGATGGACAGGGCGATCCGAAGCATCCGCCCAGGTATCCGCGAATGCGAGGTCTTGGCCGAAGCCATGCATACCCTTTACTCCTTCGGAATGGAGACGCCCCAGTGCAATCTCATTGTGACCTCCGGGGACGGCACCGCGCCTCTCAGGCGTTTTGCATCGGATCGGATGATCAATTGGGGCGAGCTCGTCTTTCTCGATCTCGGTGGGTGCTTCAACGGGTACTTCTCCGATTTCACGCGAACCGTAATCCTCGGCAAACCGAACGAACTTCAGAAGAGAATCTACCGGGCGGTCTACGAGATGATGATGGCGATTCAGGAAACGATGAAACCGGGTAAGACCAACGCCGAGGTGAACGAGGCCGCAAGAAAAGTAGTGATCGATCACGGGTTCAAAGGCCACGATTACCTGGGGCTGCTGGGTCATAGCATTGGCGTAACCGGGTTGACCTATCCCATCGTAGGAGAGATCGCCGCGGTAGGAAGTGAAAATGTGATCGAGCTTCAGCCCGGCATGATTTTCAGCATGGAACCCGGGATTTTCATTCCCAAGACACCCGGCGGAGGAGGGGTCCGCCTTGAAGACACGATCTTGATCACGGAAACAGGTAATGAGGTTTTGACCAAGACACCCTATGACGAGAATCTGTTAAATTAAAGACCCATCGACGACATTTGAGGATTGAGGGATCTGCGATGAACTTTAAAGTCCTTTCCACATCACCCACGTTTGGGTATTACACGCGAGAGCCCGTCGATTATCTCGTCGCTCACGGAGGGACGGTCGACTTGCTCCCTCAGGGAAAGAGGCCTTCCGAAGAGGAGCTGATCAAGGCCCTCACGGGGTACGATGCGGCCATCGTGGGCGTGGAGAAGATGACGGCGAACGTCCTCCGGGCGGCAAAGCAACTGAGGGTGATCGCCAAGCACGGAGCCGGAGTCGATAACATCGATGTGAGGGCCGCATCGGAGCGGGGCATCGTCGTGACCCGTGCGCCAGGGACCAACAGCGAGGCTGTGGCCGATCTGACCTTCGGTCTCTTTCTCTCCCTTGCACGTCGGATCCCCTTCGCGGATCGTTCCGTCCGGGAGGGGGAGTGGCCCCGACTGGTGGGGTTTGAGCTCTTTCGCAAGGTCCTTGGGATCGTTGGCCTCGGAGAAATCGGAAAGCGGGTTGCCAAGCGGGCCAGAGGGTTCGAAATGAAGGTGATCGCCTATGATCTCGTTGAGGATCGGACCTTTGCAGAGGAATGGGGTGTGACCTACCTTCCCTTGGAGGAGCTTCTGGAGAAATCGGACTTCGTTTCCATCCACGTGCCTTCCCTTCCCTCGACGCGCAACATGATCGGCGAAAAGGAACTTCGGCAGATGAAGAAGGAGGCCTTTCTTGTCAACATCTCCCGGGGCGATATCGTGGATGAGGAGGCCCTCTACAGGGTTCTGAAGGAAAAAGGGATTCAAGGGGCGGCTCTCGATGTTTTTAGCACCGAGCCTCCCGTGAAAAGTCCACTGCTCCATTTGGACAACGTCGTGTTGACCCCTCATATGGGGGCCTATACGTATGAGGCATTGAGGGAAACAGGCATGATCTGCGCGAAAGGGATCGTTGACTTTTTCGAAGGAAGACAACCTGCGCAGGTCGTCAATCCAGAGGTCTTCGGCCGATGAAGAGAAGTTTTTTGAGGATCATTCAACAGGGAGGATGAAATGAGCGAAAAAGAGTTCTGGTGGGTCAGTGAATTGAATCGAGCCCCCGAGGTCTTGGGGAAGGCCGTTTTCCCCGAGCGATTGAAGTTTTATGACACCACCTTGCGAGATGGCGAGCAGACGATCGGAGTAGCCTTCAGCAAGGAGGAGAAACTGGAGATTGCCAAGGCCCTCGATCAATTGGGCGTGGATCGGATCGAGGCAGGAATGCCGGTGGTTTCGAGAGAAGACAAGGAGGCTGTAGAACGGATCATGAAGGAGGGCCTGAAGGCCGAGATCTGGGGATTTTGCCGGGCCGTCAAGGGCGATATCGATGCCTGTATTGACGTGGGGATCCGACATATTATCTGTGAGATCGCTACGAGCTCTTACAAGATGAAGGCGAACAACTTCACTCCGGATGGGGTCCTTGGAAAAGTGGTCGATAGCCTTCAGTATGCAAAAAGCCGAGGCCTCTACACGGCCTTCTTCGCCGTGGACGCGACCCGGGCCGATCTCCGTTTCCTTGAGACGGTTTACCGGAAGGCGGTCGAGGAAGGAAAGGCCGATGAGGTGGTCATGGTCGACACGCTCGGGGTGGCCACGCCTGAGACCCTGTTCTATCTGACCCAGAGGCTCAGAGAGTGGGTTTCGGTTCCCATCATGACCCATTGTCACAATGATTTCGGCATGGCAACGGCCTGTACGCTTTTTTCGGTCAAAGGGGGGGCGGATTGTGTTCAGGTGACGATCAACGGCCTGGGGGAAAAAACGGGCAATGCGGATCTCGCCGAAACGGCCATTGCAGCCTATCTCTATGGAATTCCTTTATCCCTGGATCTGAAGAAGCTTTATCCTGTTGCCAAATTGGTGGAGAGGATTTCGAAGATCGCCATCTCGCCTCTGAAACCCGTCGTGGGCGAAAACGTGTTCAAACGGGAAAGCGGGGTGACAGCGGCTCAACTTATCTCCTACCCTCCAGCCGTGGAAGGCTATTCACCTGAATTGCTGGGCCGGGAGCGGGAGGTCTTGCTCAGCAAGAAAAGCGGGAAGCGTTCGGTGGAGTATAAGCTGGAGAAACTCGGTTTTTCGGTCGACCCAGCCCAGGTGGATGAGATCCTGAAGAAGGTGAAGGAGCTTGGGGTTAAAAAGAAAGGGCTTGTCAGTGATGACGAGTTCCGAAAGATCGTAGAGGAAACAGCCGGATTACGCTAAGGCGAAGCGATCCTCATTCCCTTGAAAGGAGAAGAGAAAGATGGCCAGGGAGATAGACCTTTTGGTGCGTGGGGCGACCCGTGTCGGAGCCATGGGCGATGAGAACGAAATCGACCTTTACGTTCAGGATGGAAAGGTAATGGGATGGGGGCGCCTGGATCTTCCTGCCCGAGAGGTGATCGACGCCAAAGGGCTCCATCTCCTGCCAGGGATGATCGATGCCCATGTTCACTTTATGGATCCAGGTGATCCCACACGAGAGGATTTCTCAAGCGGCAGTGCGGCTGGAGCAGCGGCTGGGGTCACGACCATTCTCGAACACAGCCATGGGGTTCGGGTGACGGACGGAACGAGTCTTGCGAAGAAAATCGACTACCTGAAGGATCGCTCGGTCATCGATTTCGGCCTGGGAGCCCATTTTTCGCCAACCAGCCTTAATGAAATCGGTGAGGCGATGGAAGGAGGAGCCGCTTTCATCAAGGTCTTCACGTGTACAACCCATGGTGTCACGGCAGTGGAAAATGGCTTTCTCCTTGCTGCGATGAAACGATTCGCGGATCGAGGGGTTCCCTTTTTGGTCCACGCCGAGGACGAGTCTCTGACAAGAACTGCAGAGATTGAATTGCGACGGACGGGGAGAGAAGATGGAATGGTCATTCCCCAATGGCGAAGCCCCCTTGCAGAGCAGGTGGCGGTTACAACAGTCGCTCAGTTGGCCAGGGCAACGGGCGCGCCTACGATCGTGGCCCACTGCAGTCATCCGAGAATTGTCGATATCGTGAACGAATATCGTGCCCGAGGCGCAAGCCTCTTCGCAGAAGGGTGTCCTCAGTACTTTTACTTGAGAGAAGACGAGATCAAGGAGCATGGCGCCTTTCGGAAATTCACTCCCCCCGCCCGTGCCAAGACAGCCGAAGATTTCGAGGCCATGTGGGAGCGACTTCGCAACGGTTCCATCTCGTATCTCGCAAGCGATCATGCTCCTTCGACAAGGGCGCAGAAGACCGAAGGTTCCATTTGGGATGTCCATTTCGGACTGCCCGGAATCGATACGACTTTGGCCGTGATGCTCGATGCGGCGTGCCGGGGGATGCTGAGCCTGTCGCGGCTCGTCGAACTCTATGCCTTGATGCCTGCCCTCCTTTATGGCCTCTATCCTCAGAAGGGAACCCTTCAGGTGGGAAGCGATGCCGATTTCATCCTGGTCGATTTGAATGCCACCCGAGTGATTCGGGATGAGGATGTCCTTTCGCGGGCCGGCTGGACCCCCTTTGCAGGCCGAGAAATTCGGGGACGAGTGGTTTCGACCTACTTGCGAGGCCAAAAAGTGGCTGAAGGGGGTCGATCCGTTGCTCGTCCGGGGACCGGCCGATTCATCCCAGGGAGAGGTTATCGAAAGACGGCATAGGCGTATCCTTTTGGGGAAACCTATTCGAGCTCGGAGCCATCGTCTTGGAAGGGTTTCAAGGCGGCCAGTGGCGACGTTCGTCCACCACCTCCTTTTCGAGTAACAGACCTCCCTTCTTCCTTCTGCCTTTGCCTCGAACAGAGTTCAGTTTCAACGGATGTTCACTCCTAGCGGAACGGAGACGGCGTCACCTTAGTCGTTGAATTTTAAGGCATTCGTCGTTGTTGAGGTAATTTTTCCCTGGTGACTACACGTGCCTCCCGATGAGGCGCGCAGCGGGCATTTGAATCCCCAACGCCCTCCAAACCCAATCTCTTCCCTACCTGGTAAGGCACCCACACCGCCCGCGCCAAAAACCCCTCTTGAGGTTCCATCGATTCCTTGAGGGAACCCACTACCAACATGTTGCAAAAAAATCCGGGGGCGAACATCCGTTTGAATTGAAGACAAGGGCTCACCTTCTCATTCAGAAATAGTCGTTGCGAGGCACCCGAAACAAACTCCCCTTTTTCAATCTCGCCTTTTATAGCGGGATTGCCATGCACGTTGCAGGGCTCGCAATGACCGGATTGCAATAGGTTTCCGGTTTCTAAATCGGGATATTGGAAAGGCCAAGATCTTGACAGGAAAGCGGAAAGGTGATATTTATCAAACATGGATTGGCCAAATTTTTGCCTCACTCACTCACTCACTCACTCACTCTCCTCCCTTTTTCAAAGTTTATTTTCCCCTTCTTTAAACGGGTATCTTTTAACCGTTCACTTTGTTCGCCAATTGGGGTGCTCGAAGAAACAGGGCATAGATCGTAACCCCATTCTCGATTCGTTTTCGATTCGGAAGGGATTATAAGGTTTTGATGGGTTTGATAAGACATCCCCCGGGGACCTCTTTGATCGCATTTTAATCTGGGAGCACCCTCTCAGACAGGGAGAAATAGATTATGGATGAGGTCGGAAAGCCAAAAACGATCTTCGTAATCTTCTTCGGGCTCTTCTTCCTTTCGTTCTTTATCCTGTTATACCCTTCCTGTAAGAAGGCGCAAGAGCCGCCCGGACCTAAAGAAAAGGTCACCCTAGGAGTGGGCTCGCCATTTTTGGCGATGCCCATCATCCTTGCCCAAGAAAAAGGGTTCTATTCAAACGAGGGCCTTGAGGCCACGTTAAAGCATTACCCCTCAGGCCAAAAGGCAATGGAAGCTATGTTTTCGGGAGAGGTTGATATAGCCACCGTTGCCGACACTCCCCTCGTGCTCACTAGCTTCATCCGTGATGACTTTGTTGTCTTTGCTACCTTTGTTTCCAGCTATGACGAGAATAAGGTTCTGGGTAGACGAGACAGGGGGGTCAGTACACCTTCCGATTTGAGGGGCAAGACCATAGGGATCGTCAAGGGAACGTCGAGCGATTTCTTTGCACATGTTTACCTCACGGAACATCTTATCGATCCCTCCACCGTAAAGCTGGTCGATCTCCAGCCTACTGATCTACCTTCAGCGTTGACGGAAGGCCGGGTTGATGCCATCGTTGTATTTGGGGTCCACGCATATAGGGCCCTGAAGGCTCTACCCGGCAGAATAGCGAAACTGCCCCCCAGTGATCTCTATCGGTTGACCTTCAACCTTACGTGCAGAAGAGAGGTTGCGAAGGGTAATCCCGGAGTGCTGAGAAAGGTTTTGAAAGCGGTCGACAAAGGGATCGTGCACATAAACCGGTATCATGAAGAATCGATTGCTTTGATCAGTAAGGCCTTTGGGATAGATAAGGATGCTTTCGAACGGAACGATCTCATCTATGAACTTTCTCTGTCTCACACGCTCTTTGTGACCTTAGAGGACGAAGCCCGATGGGCCATTGCAAGGAGGTTAACCGATAAGACGAAAGTCCCCAATTATCTCGATTATGTCTACCCGGATGCGATGAGAGAGGTCAGGCCCGATGCTGTGACGGTCGCAAGAGAGAGGTGAAGACCCGATGAAGATTAGGACGAAGCTCCAACTGATCATTTTTCTCAGCATTTTTCTCTTGGTGGGTATCTTTTTCTCCATCGTGCTGTGGCAAAAAAGGGCCGATCGCCAAATCCAGCAACAGGCCATGGTCATGGAGCTGCAACATGCGATGTTCGAGAGGGCCGGGTTCAGGGAAGAGTATTTTCTTTACAGGGAAGACCGCCCCAAGGAGCAATGGCTCCAGTCGCACAGAAGAATCGGAGAACTTCTCCAAGAGATGTCCACTTTATTTACCCGACCGGAAGAAAAGGCTTGTTTGGAAAAGATAGCAAACTTTCACACGAGAACGGGCAACTTGTTCAATCGTCTGATCCAACTTGATGAGCGTGTGTCGTCCCAATACGGTCAGGTGGGGGTATTGCAACGAAGGATGATCGGGCAAATTCTGGTCGAGTCGCACTCTCAATACTCCGAAGCTCTGAAGTTGCTGAAATTGGCAAGCGAGGAATCATTCCATCGGCAACGTCTCTCTCACCTCTATAGTGGAATAGGGTTAGGAATTGCAATCCTCGTTGTCGTCCTGTTTGCGGCGATCATTTGGCGTGACATCCGGTATCCGATATCCGTGCTCGAAAAAGGGGTAAGGATCGTTGCTGAGGGCAACCTCGACCACCAGACCAATATCAGAACCGGGGACGAGTTTGGCCAGCTATCCCGTGGCTTTGACAAAATGACGGCCCGACTGAAAGAGATCACCGTTTCGAGAAACGATCTGATCATAGAAATAGAGAATCGCAAGCGCGTAGAGGCCGCCCTGAGGGAGAGTGAAGAACGTTATCGAGATTTGGTTGAAAACAGTCCGGACCCGATCTATATTCTTGATCTCGAGGGGCAGTTCCTTTCCGTGAATGCTGCGACCGCGGCAGCCTTCGGTTATGACCAAGAGACCCTGTTGAAGATGAACATTCAAGACCTATTAGCCCCCGAGGTCCGACACGAATTCCCGTCTTACATAAGAACCATCCAGAGAGAAGGCGCTGCCAATGGGCGGATGTTGATCAAAAGGCCAGAAGGTGATAAACGAATTTTGGAATACCACAGTACGCTTCGGAGCGAAGGGACGGCGGCACCGGTCATAAGGGTGATAAGCAGAGACATCACGGAAGCGAGACAGGTGGAAGAGGCTTTACGAGAAAGCGAGGAGAGGTATCGAACGCTTGTCGAGACGTCTCCCGATGCGATTACGCTCTTTGATCTCAACCTGAATATAATCATGGTGAATCAACCAGCCTTGGCCTTGTACGGATATGAAAGACAGGAGGAAATCATTGGAAAGAGCGTGATGGAGTATCTTGATGAGGGAGATCGAGACCGTGCGAGAAAAGAGATCGAAAAGCTCTTGCAAACCGGAAGGATTGGAACGGTTGAATTTACGCTCACGAGAAAGGATGGCACTGCTTTCCCGGCAGAGTTGAGGGGATCCCTGATCTGCGACAAGCACAAGAGGCCCGAGGCCATCCTGTGCGTGAGCCGCGATATCAGCGAAAGGAAGCAGAGGGAACGGGAGCTGGCCTCGCTTGAGGAGCAACTTCGGCAGGCGCAGAAGATAGAGGCGATCGGAAGGTTGGCAGCGGGGGTGGCCCACGATTTCAACAATGCTTTGACGGTGATCTCGGGGAACTGTCAGCTCTCGCTCCTGGACTTAAGGAAGGAAGACCCGCTGCGAAAGAACATCGAGGAGATCGGGGAGGCCGCAGCGAGGGCTGCCAATTTGACGAGACAGCTTCTGGCTTTTAGCAGAAAGCAGATGATGAAGATGGAGGTTCTGGATCTGAACGATATTGTCAGGGGGCTCCATAAGATGCTTCACCGGCTCCTTGGAGAGGACATCGATCTGGTAACCATTCTTCCAGAAGGGATTGGCAAGGTCAAAGTTGACCCAGGGCAGATCGAGCAGGTGATCATCAACCTGGCGGTCAATGCGAGGGATGCGATGCCCGAGGGAGGGACGCTTGCGATCGAGACGGCCAATGTGGAGCTCGACGAGGCCTATGCGCGGAGGCATATCGCAGTGGAGCCGGGTTCGTACGTCATGCTATCGGTCAGCGATACGGGGGTGGGGATGAGTCCGGAGGTCAAGGAGAGGATTTTTGAGCCCTTCTTTACAACAAAGGAGCGGGGCAAGGGAACAGGTCTGGGCCTTTCGACGGTTTACGGGATCGTGAAGCAGAGCGGGGGGAACATCTGGGTTTACACCGAGCCCGGCCATGGGACGACGTTTAAGATTTACCTGCCCCGGGTGGAGGGGACCGCCTCGGGAAAGGTTCTGCAGGAGGAGGGGGTGGGAGAGATACCCCGGGGAATGGAAACGATACTGGTCGTGGAGGACGAGGAGCTGGTTCGGAAGCTTGCGATTCGCCTCCTGAAGAGCCAGGGATACAAGGTTCTGGAGGCATCGGATGGGGCGAAGGCCTTGGCGCTTTGCGAGGAGTACCGAGAATCGATCGATTTGCTTCTGACCGATGTGGTGATGCCCGGGATGAGCGGTCGGAAGTTGGCGGATCGGCTCAAACAGATTCACCCGGAGACGAAGGTGCTCTATATGTCGGGTTACACGGACAATGCGATTGTCCATCACGGGATATTGGAGGAGGGGATCGATTTCATTCAGAAGCCTTTCGGCTTTGATCGCCTTGCGAAAAAGGTGCGCGAAGTGATAGATAAAGAACCCCAAAAACCGCAGGGTCTATAGATCGTGATTCCGTTGGTCCGATTCAAGCTGGCACCCGTTGGACCCGTTGCGGGGCACCTTGTGGGTTCACTCTTTGCTTCTTTTCCGGAACGCTTCCATTTCCGGGATGAGGATTGTTTCTTTGCACTCAGGACAGACGACATGAGTGAACTTCGCCTCCGAACGTTCGGTAACGTAGACATCGATCGGTTGCCATTCGCCCTGTTCGTCATGAATCCTTTTGCAGTAACAACAGATGGGAAGCAGACCTTCCAGCGTTTTCACGCGGGCCAGTGCCTCCTCAAGCTCCTTGACGCGCTTCTCCAAGGCCATCTGGAGCTCAATGACCCTCGCGCCCACCTGTAGTCGGGCAATCAACTCCTCGATGTGGAAGGGTTTGCTGATAAAATCGTCGGCTCCGGCCTGAAGTCCCTCGACGATATTCTCTTTCTTATCTTTCCCCGTTAGGAGCAACAGATAGAGGGGACGATCCGGAAAATGCTCCCGTACCTTCTTGCAAAGGGTAATGCCGTCTAACCCGGGCATCATCCAATCCAATATCGCAAGACAGGGAGCATCTTTCTCTTGAAACGCTTCCCATGCTTCGTTACCGTCTCGAGCCTTGAGGATGGTGTAGCCCACCTTTTTGAGCGACAACTCGAGAACACGCAGCACCTGTGCATCATCGTCAGCAATAAGGACCTTCATTTTTCCTCCTCAAACCTTGGGGGCTTCACAAGAATACAACAAACCAACGGAAGATATTCGCTGGAGGCAAGGGACCGGTCGATAATGCAGCGTCTCCCCGCTCCATCCCCCCACCGGTCAATATTTCTCTTTATCGGTAAGCCCACTTTCGAATGTATTCTACTGGAGAAGGCTTCTCAAGTCAAGTAAATTGCCGGCCCCAAATTCCGATTTAGAAATTGTCATTGCAGGAAAACTCAGAGCAATCTCGCCCTTCACAGCGAGATTGCCACACCTGTTGCAGGGGCTCGCAATGACCGGATGACCGAATGGGGAAAGGTTTTCAGCTTATAAGTGGGAACTTGGGTGCCACGCAGCCATTGAGGGCTTTGCAAAATCCATAACCATTTTCTTGACAAGGACGGAATTGTCTCCATTTGTTCGAAATGACGTTTGGCCCTTTTCCAAAACTACCCAATCCGGGGACAAAATGTCCAATATAGCGCAAAAAAAGTCACTCACCGCTTTATGAAATAGAGTGGAAGCCCCTGTTGGGGCCTTTGAGGACGTGAGATTGCTTCGCCACTTCGTGGCTCGCAATGACGAGGGGAGAGGTGGCTCGCAATGACGAGATGGGGAAACCTCCTACTAGCCGGGGAGAAGAGTGCCTCGAAGGACAAGATGGGGGGCTCGCAATGGCAAGAAGGC
>Ga0078972_1012721_pt1 | contig 14295 bp, 10 predicted proteins | sample YelNatPaOPGAMG01_FD_67568 | JGI IMG/M metagenome (GOLD analysis project Ga0078972, IMG submission 67568) | Hot spring thermophilic microbial communities from Obsidian Pool, Yellowstone National Park, USA - OP-RAMG-01 (SPADES assembly) (version 2) | ecosystem: Environmental > Aquatic > Thermal...
TAACCGCTTCTTACCCGGCTATCTGGACTACTACAACAATCAGCGGTATCATTTAGGTATTAATCTCAAAACTCCCGCCGGAATGCTCCAGAATTGTTTCCAAGCTATTGTTTAGAAAACGGAGTAAGCGGATATATATTGAAAAATTGCTTATCTAAGCTTTAAAATCTAAGACAAATTAAAAACCCCGTTCGTCGTTGATGACTTTCTCGGAGATGGCGCCTTCCGCCATCGCGTTCAGTCTCCGTTCGGTTGCGTCGATGGACTGATAGGTGGTCCCCGTATAGATCGCGTGGATCTTGTCCCATCCGATTACGACAAGCGCCAACACCAGGACCAAGAGAGCGGCCCACTTGAACTTACCACCTTTGTGACTACCATTCTGTTCTGACATGTACTCTCCTTAATGGGCAGGTTTGTACTTCCATCCGACCGCTATCAGGATTATCAGGGATACGATCATGTCCCATTTCCAAGCGACTTGGGCGGCCGTCGGAAGGTAGAACGGGTTTGTGCGAAACGTCGCGTAGAAGTTGTTGTACGCGGGGCTGAAAGCCTGGATCGCACTGAAGATGGTGGTGATGGTGAATATGGTCAGCAGGCCGGCGCGGCTGGTAAAGACGAACGCCAGCGCTTCACCGAAGCATGTCAAGGGTGAAACTTCGTCCTCTCCTGCTTCTTCCCGGATTCTCGGGTTAAGCGTGAGGTTGTAGACGAATCGGCCAATGAGCAGCAGTACTGAGACAACGACTGCTGTCCAGAACAGGTTCCAGAATATGCTGCTAGTATACATGTTAGTGTCCTCTTTTCCGGCCAAGCCAGAATCCATGTTGAATGGTTCCGGGCTTGGGTTTGTACTGCTGTTTCTGTTCCGGGGGGGCCTTGAGCACTTCGTGCGCCTTACCCCCATGGGTGAGGTTGAGGACGTCAAATACCACGTCCTTGTCACCCGGGCAGAGCCGGATGGGATTGTCTTCGGGAAACCATGTTCCCGGAGTTTCTGGGTCGTCCGATGTTGTGGTTGTGGTAACCACGCCGTTCCTGGTGATCTGAACCCTAGCCGGCGCCTGTTCTACCTTGTCGCCGCTTTTTCGGGTAATGATCGTGAGACTATACACCTTGCAAGGGTGCTGTTTGTCCGAAGTATCGTCGTACTCGGACTTAATAATCTCAACCAGGGGCCTTTGCGTTTTCGTCGCCATAGTTTGCCTCCATAGATTTGGTAAATCTTTGGCACGAACCATTGTGCCGCACCTGCTCCAAGGTCTGTCGGCGATACAAAGGCCGATCAGATCTACTTCTGGAGAGGAAAACCCTGTAAACCCGCTCACCAACACGTATTGTGGTGAAATACGAGATTGGTTATTGCGGACACCTCGCTTACCTTATACATCAGCCTATTGAAGGGTTGGTGTGCGGGTAAACACGGTGGTGAATATAATAAAACCCCACATTGTGGGGCTTTACCATAAACGGTTTACAGGGTTTTGCCCACCACAAGCAAAACAAGCTATATATTTATATGACCCCAAATTATAGCAAATATTAGCTTGCTTGTCAAGAGTAAGCGGAATTGGTATAATTATTGGGAAATCAGTAGTTTATCTGCCAAAGAGGGTGCTAGCAAGTAGCCAGTAGCTTGTAGCTGGTAGGCAAGAAGTTAGAAGATAGAAGTAAGAATTTAGTTTCAGAAATTATGCCGGGGTGGCGAAACTGGCAGATTCACCCCGCACCATTTCTATAAATATAGTGATAAACTTGAGGGGACGTGGCGGAATTGGCATACGCGCTAGCCTTAGGAGCTAGTTCCTTTACCGGATTGTGGGTTCAAGTCCCACCGTCCCCACCAAATGAAAGTTGCTGAAATATTGCGGGGAAAGTCAGCCTTAGGAGCTGACGCCAGAAATGGCATACAGGTTTTATCACGCATCCGCGCATAAGAGCCTTCAGCAATTATCGCGGCTTAAGTTCGCATCATTTTCTCCTTGTTTTACCGTCGTAAATTTGGTATAATGTAGAGCGACTTAATATGGTTTCCGTTTACGCACAAGGGTTTAACGGACGCGAACATTAATTAATTTTTTAAGGATATTTTAATGGGAAAAATCGTAAAGAATATCATCCTCATTTTGATTGGTTTTTTGTTGATAACCGGGATTTTCGCCGCGTTTTCCAAGGATACCCAGGTTAGGGAAGTCCCCATTTCCGACATTACTTCAATGGTAAACCAGGATAAGGTCCAGAGCCTGCAGGTCTCCAGCGGCGAAGTACTGGCCAAGATAAAGGACCAGAGTACGGAACTTTCCGCCAAGATGAATCCGAACACGGACATTACGGAATTCCTCAAGAACAGCGGCGTGAGCGTGGACAAAATCCAGAATCTTCAGATTGAATATAAAAGCGGCAGCACGGTTTCCACGCTGGCTGGCGCGGTTTTGCCGTATTTGATACCGCTGGTGCTGATATCGCTATTTATCTACTTCCTGATGCGGCAGGTGCAAGGCACGAACAATCGCGCGTTGTCGTTCGGGCAGAGTTCGGTAAGGCTCAATGACGAGCGCAAGAACCGCGTGCGGTTCACTGACGTGGCTGGGGCCAAGGAAGCTAAGGAAGAACTGAAAGAGATAGTGGAATTTTTAAAGTTTCCCCAGAAATTCCTGAGCCTGGGCGCGAAGATTCCGCGCGGCGTGTTGCTGTTGGGCAGCCCGGGCGTGGGCAAGACTCTGTTGGCCCGCGCCGTAGCCGGCGAAGCCAACGTGCCGTTTTTCCATATTTCCGGCTCTGAATTCGTGGAAATGTTCGTGGGCGTGGGCGCGGCGCGCGTGCGTGACCTGTTCAAGAAAGCCAAGCGCAACGCTCCATGCATCATTTTTATTGACGAGATCGACGCGGTCGGGCGCCAGAGAGGCGCCGGGCTCGGCGGTGGACACGACGAACGCGAACAGACCTTGAATCAGATACTCGTTGAGATGGACGGGTTTGAAACCGACACTAACGTCATTGTAATGGCTGCGACTAATCGTCCGGACGTGCTCGATCCGGCGTTGCTCCGTCCGGGAAGGTTTGATCGCCAAGTGGTGTTGGATATGCCGGACATCCGCGACCGCGAAGAGATACTAAAGGTCCATGCCAAGAACAAGCCTTTGGAAAAGGAAGTCAATCTGCGAAAGATAGCGGAGCGCACTCCCGGATTCTCGGGCGCTGACCTTGCTAATTTGCTGAACGAAGGGGCGATCTTGGCCGCGCGCCAGAACCGCAAGGAAATAAATAACAGCGACTTGCGCGAAGCCGTGGAAAAAGTGATGCTTGGTCCCCAGCGCAAAAGTCACATCTTGACCGCCAAAGAGAAGGACATTACGGCTTATCACGAGGCTGGCCACGCTTTAGTTGGCACGGTGATGCCGAACTCCGATCCGGTGCATAAGGTTTCAATAATTTCCCGCGGCCGTGCCGCCGGTTATACCATGAAGCTTCCCGTGGAAGACAAGCATCTGCATACCCGCCAGAGCTTCCTTGACGAAATTGCCGCGTTGCTTGGCGGATTCGCCGCGGAAAAGTTGGTGTTCAACGAGATAACGACCGGCGCCTCCAACGACCTGAAGGTGGCTACGGGAATGGCCCGCCGTCTGGTAATGACCTACGGTATGAGCGACGAGCTCGGCCCGATCTCTTTCGGCGAGCAGCACGATATGATATTTTTGGGCAGGGAGATAGCGGAACAGCGCAATTACAGCGAAGAAGTGGCTAAAAAGATTGACGAGGAAGTCAGCAAGATAATGCGCAAAGGATTGGATGCCGCGACTGATGCTTTAAAGAAATACAAACCTTACCTTGATACCATCGCGACCCGGCTCATAAAGGAAGAGACTTTGGAGCAGGAGCAGTTTGAGGAGATAGTAAAGGACATCGTGCCGCCGGAAAAGAAAAAGGTGCCGGAGTTCCAGAGCGTGCCGGAAGTGCCGGCCGAATCTGGTGCCGCGGCGTAAACGAAAACACCCTTGATTGCTGTACTCAAGACAACGATCAAAGGTCCAATATGATCTCCTATCCTCAAATTCTAAAAACCTCCTACCGCGTTACGGTCCAGAACCCGGCTTTGTGGCTGTTTGGACTTTTCGTGGCAGGAGGTTTTAATCTGAATTTTTTGTATCTGTATCAGACCCCTTTGCGCGGGCTGCTGGAGCGGGCGGACCTAAAAAGCCTTTTGGATTTCTTCTATAGCCGTCCGGAGGCCTTGGCAGGTTTTATTGTCTTGGTGTTGCTGTTCTTTATCAGCTTATTGGTCCTTACCAGTTGGTGTCGGACAGTGCTGATCCTTGGCGCCTCATCCGTTTTGAAAAAAGACCGACTGATGCTGGCTAAGCAGATGAAAGACAGCAGGAATTTCCTGGAACGGGTGTTTATTGTCACTCTGTTGACCTCGGTGCTGATGGTCTTGGTCGCCGCCGGTTTGCTTGGCGCGCCTTTTTTCTTGGTCAAAGACCAGGCCCATCAGGCGCAGCTGTGGACCGCGGGGCTGGTGTTCCTTATTCCGCTGGCGTTCACCATCTCCGGCATCAATATCTTCACCGGGTTTTTTACGGTCATTTACGATCAGGGGGTAAAAAAAGCGCTGAACCTGGCCACTGACTTGTTTATTGTCCATTGGCCAAAGGTCTTGGGGCTTTCCGTGGTATTGATGGTTGTTTATAGCGCGGCTTTTGCCGGAGGCGCAGGATTGATATATCTGATAAGGGCGGTTTTGGATTTCTTGATATCCTGGCTTAACCATTTGCCGTTTTCGGGGATGTCATTTATGCTTATCCCCATTCAGGCTTTAGCGGGAATTTTTTTATGGCTAGTTTTGGCCGGATTGAATGTATTCTTCAATACCGCTCTGCTGATACTGTTCCTGCAGTTGACCGCGCCAACTGGAGATGACAAGGAAAAGAGTGAAAGCGTGGTTCCGCTGCCGGCTTCTTCTTCGGCTTAGGCTGCGGGGAAATCACGGTCGCCGTATAAAGCGGGGTTATTAAGGCCGGAGTGGACAAATTGCGAATTTTTTTGTAAAATACCGAAGTGGAATATAGGTGGTTTTGGGCGGTTAGCTCAGTGGTAGAGCATCGTCTTGACGTGACGAGGGTCATAGGTTCAAGTCCTATACCGCCCACCATGTACCACTCACTTCGTTCGGGTACATGGTATCGCTACGGATACGTGGCGAAGTGAGTGGTACATGCCCTGCACCGGAGACCTTTAGGGCGACTGATACAGGGCTGAAGAGACAATTAATCCATCTTTGATCTTTCATCTTTGATCCCTTGCGTAAGAAAGGGTTAAAGATAAAGGATTACGGATAACATATCCTAATGCCTTCCCTGGACCAAAAAGAACTGGAGCAGATCTTACAACTAAAGATAAACAATGCCGACCTGTATCTTTCCGCCTTCACCCACCGGTCCTATTTGAACGAGAACCGGTCTTTCCATTTGCCCCACAATGAGCGATTGGAGTTTTTGGGCGACGCGGTGCTGGAACTGGTGGCCACGGAATATCTGTACAAGAATTACCCCCATCCGGAAGGGGAGCTTACTAACTTCCGCAGTGCTTTGGTGAACTATAAGATGTTGTCCGATATCGCCAAGCGTTTAGGTTTCGAGAAATTCCTGCTGATGAGTCGCGGCGAGGCCAAGGACACGGGTCGCGCGCGCCAGGTCATACTGGCCAACTGCATTGAGGCCGTGATTGGCGCCATTTACCTGGATGGTGGGTATGAGGAAGCGCGGAGATTCATTGAGCGGGAAGTCCTTGTGGAGTTGCCGAAAATAATAGACGAAGGAGCGTATCTTGATCCCAAAAGCAAACTGCAGGAGATAGTGCAGGAAAAGTCCGGCATTACGCCGAGTTATGGCGTGGTGTCCGAGTCCGGGCCGGACCATAACAAGGTGTTCGTGGTCGCGGCGTTAGTGGGCAGCAAGGAAGTCGGACGGGGTACTGGGCCGTCCAAGCAGGAAGCGGAAATAGCGGCCGCGGAAGACGCGCTGAAGAAGAACAACTTTTGAATATAGAAGCGAAAATATCGCGAAATTATACCTACCTGCCGGCAGGCAGACGCGAAGGCAAGCGCGAATTTTGATACATTTGACCTTTGACGTCTAACATTTAACTGTAGTGCAGGCCATTGGCCCGCAACAAAAGACACAAAAATCAAATGGTGAGGTTCTTAAAAGAAAAATTTGGTTATGGGCTGGCGGGATTTTTGGTGGGAATAGGGGTGATAGCTTCTGTTAGTACAGTTACAAATGGCCAGATTTCGGAAAAATATCTTTGGTTAGGGCCCATAGGCTTTGTGTTGGGCTTACTGCTTCCAAAACAAATAATTGGCAGCATGTTTTTGTGGTTAATTAAGTCCCGGTCAGTTAGGGGCAGCCAAGAGGGGGATATTGATCTAGAAGAAAAACAAAAAGGCTGGTTAGTAAATGCAATTTATGTTATTGGCATATTGCTATTGTTTTTTTTAATTTATATAGTGTATTTAGGATTAAAATCAGACGTCTTTCATAAATAATGTATCTAAAAAGACTAGAAATCCACGGCTTCAAGTCGTTCGCGCATAAGACCACCCTGGAATTCGCCCAGGGGATTATTGCCATTGTCGGGCCCAACGGATCGGGTAAATCCAATGTCGCCGACGCCTTGCGCTGGGTTTTGGGCGAACAGTCGCCCAAATTGATTCGCGGCAAGAAGAGCGACGACGTCATTTTCGCGGGCAGCGACAAAAAGGGACGGCTAGGCTTCGCCGAGGTGATTGCCACGTTCGACAACGCCGACCGCCGCATTCCGGTGGATAGCGCGGAAGTCAGCATCGGCCGCCGCATTGACCGTAGCGGGGAGAGCGAATATTTAATCAACAACAACCGCGTCCGGCTTTTGGATATAGTCGACCTAGTCTTAAAAAGCAACATCGGCACTTCGCGCTACACGGTTATCGGCCAAGGGACCATTGACCAGATGATCTTGGCCGGACCTTCGGAGATCAAGGGGCTTTTGGACGAAGCCAGCGGCATAAAGTCTTACCACATCAAGCGGGAAAAGACCTTGCGGAGGCTGGAGCAGACAGCCAATAATTTGATGCGCGCGGAAGACCTGATAGCGGAAATTGAGCCGCGCCTGAAGAGCTTGCGCCGCCAGGCCAAGAAGATGGAAGCGCGTTCCGAGATAGAGACTGAGTTGAAGGTGCTGCAACGGGAATATTTTGGCAAGACCTATTGGACGCTGAAGAGGACTATTGACGGATACCAGATGAAACTGGATGAGTTGTTGGTCAAGCGGCATAAATTGGAACAGCAGTTGGCGGCGGCGCGCGAGCAGGTTGATGTTTTGGAAAAGAATATCCAGCAGGGCAGTGGCAAGTTCAAGGACCTCAAGGACGCGATGGACAGGCTGCAGTCCCATAAGAACCGGATATTGGAAGACTTGAGTCTGGTGCGCGGTAAGATGCAGAGCCAGAAGACCGGTAATGCCTTTGACGCGCAGACCCTGACCGTGGAAGTGCACGACAAAGAGCGGAAGATCGCGGAACTTAAGGAAAAGATAATCCAGGCCAAAGCGGAACGAGAAAAGGCGGAAACCCAGTTTGTGGCGCAGTCCAAGGCATTAGATCAGTTGTCGCGGCAATTAGACCAGCTTTATCAGGCAGTGAACAATCCTCACGAAGCGGACTGGAAAGGTTTGGAGAATAACCTGCGGGTCTTTGAGCGGATTTTGGATGGATTTTTCGCTTCATTGGACGGCGGCCAGGACCTGGAACAGGTCAGGCGTCAGGCCGTGGCGGTCAGGCAGGGGTTTATCTCTTTTAAAGAAGCGGTTAAGACTTCGGTGATAGACCCGAAAGCGGGACTGGCTGAAGCCCGGGCGGAATTGGAACGGGTGCTCAAGCAAAAAGAATCGTTGAACGAAGAGATGTCCGCCTTGCAGCTCGTCATCTCCAAAGCCAGATTCTCCGAGGATTTTTTGGAAAAGCAGCAGGTTAATTTGGAACAGGAAAAATTACACCTGGATTTGGAGCTCAAGCGCGCGCAAAGCGGCAGCGGCGGCGATTTTTGGCAGAGTCTGACCGCGGAGGAAAAACGCATCCAGGCGGAAGCGGAAGCCGTGGGTAAGGATATTAAGGATCTAGAAATCAAGCTCAAAGCGCATTACGACGAGGAAGAGGCGTGGAAAAAGAAGTTGCGCGAAGCGGAAAATTTATTGCGGCAGACGCAGGACAGCTTGTCCGAGATCAAGGATCAGGAATCGGCGTTGGGGATAGAAAAAGCCAAGTTTGACACGCAAATGGAAGTGTTGGCCGAAGAGGTGAGGAGGATGTTGGGTGAGGAGATATTCACCAATATCAAGGAGCAGGAAATCCAGAGCGCCACGCTTGGTTTGGAAGAGAAGATCTCCAAGCTCAAGAACCAGCTGGATATGATTGGCGGAATGGACGAGCTAACCCTGAAGGAGTATCAGGAGACAGAAGCCCGCTATACCAATCTGACCACCCAGGTCAGCGACTTAAAGCAGGGTATGGCTGATTTGCGCAATATAATAGAAGAGCTGGACGAACATATAAAGACGCGGTTCAGCGAGTCTTTCCATAAAGTTAATGAAAAGTTTGAACATTATTTTCGTCTCTTATTCAATGGCGGCCGGGCGTACTTGAGTGTGCTCAAGGAAGAACCGTCCGTCCCTGAGACTGCGGAAGGACTGGCGGAAGAGGGTGAAGCTAAGGAAGATGAGGATGCGCAACTGCGGCCGGAAGAGAAGATGCTTAAGAAATACGAAAAAGGCGCGAGCAATATTATCGGCATTGATATCAAGGCCACGCCGCCGGGCAAGAAATTGTCCGCCATCCAGGCTTTGTCGGGCGGGGAGCGGTCGCTGACCTCCATTGCGCTATTGTGCAGTCTTCTGACCTGTTTCCCGTCGCCGTTCGTGGTCTTGGACGAAGTGGACGCGGCTTTGGATGACGCCAATACCATCCGCTTCGGTCAGATCTTGGGGACGTTGTCCCACCAAACTCAGTTTTTGACCATTACTCATAATCGCGAGACCATGGCCCAGGCCAACATCCTGTATGGCGTGACCATGGGCGATGATGGCATTAGTAAGCTGTTATCCGTCAAACTGGACCAGGCGAAGCAGTATGCGAAGTAGTTTGACATAACAATTTAACAACTGAACAATTAAACAAGAAGAACCATAATGTTAAGTTGTTATATTGTTTAATTGTTAAATTGATATGATTTCATCCATCCTATCCGTTGTCACCCACTTTATTATCACCGTTATTTCCTCTTTGGGTTATGCCGGTGTTGGTGTGTTGATGGCCATCCAGACCATTGCTATCCCGATGCCTAGCGAAGTGATAATTCCGTTTGCCGGGTCGCTGGTCGCAGCCGGCCGATTTTCCTTGCTCGGCATCGCGTTGGTTGGATCTCTCGGCAATACGCTTGGCGCGTCTATCGCTTACTATATAGGTTACAAAGGCGGTCGGCCGCTGGTGGAAAAATATGGCCGCGCGGTCCTGATCTCCCAACACGATCTGGAAATGGCTGATCGGTTTTTCGCCAAACATGGGACCAAGGCCGCGTTTTTTGGGATGTTGTTGCCTGTGGTACGCAGCTTTATCTCTTTTCCTGCCGGTATTTCGCGTGTTAAATTTTGGAAATTCGCTGCTTATGTCTTTTTAGGAGCGTTTCTTTGGAGCGTTGTGCTTGGTTATATCGGCGAAAAGCTCGGCGAGAACTGGATCACTTTGCGGGAAAAGTTCAAAGGGTTTGACGTAGCGGTAGTCGCGCTCATTGCGCTCGCTGCCGCGTGGTGGATCTGGCGTCATCTGAAAAGTAGGAATAAGCCGCTTATGTCAGAAAAAGTTTCTGAATGACGATTGGGATAATTTTTTTGCGAATGTAAGTTTTTATTCCGCCATAAAGGCGGTTTTTACTTGAAAATTATATCGAAATATGATATAATAGATTAGTAAAACATCAAGCAGAAACAAAAAAGTTCAAAATCAACTTTCAGTGCCAGGGAAGTTTATAGTTTCGGTAAAATAAATCAGAAGTTCTAAAGAAACTCAAGCCATAATGCGGCTTTTTTGTTATTTTGCCAGCTTGAGGAAAAACACAAAAACAAATTAATATATCTCCGGGATTTGGGACCACGCAAGCGGTAAGCGCTACAGCTCACCCTAACTCCTCATGAGGGATTTTGATGCCGATCATGCTGTACGGAAAAGTCACTAGATCAATATTTTTGGCTGCTTTATGCGGATTTTTTGCGTTAAGTGGGGAGGTTTTGGCCGCTGTGAGCGACAGTTTTTCTTCTTTCCAGGACAATGTCGGTATAGTGGAATTTAACAGCTCTTCATTAAATTATGATTTCAAGGCGGAAGTGGGCAGGCCGGGAGCGGGAAAGTCAGTCAGTCAGAATTATATCCTTGACCAGGAGATATATTGGGGTTTGGACCAAGTTGCGGTTGATGAACCAGCGGTTTCGACCGATTCTGGTGATCTGCCAGTGGTCCAGCTGCCGGTTACGGAACCGGAGTCTGATATTCCTGTTGTCCCGCCGGCCGAGAGCGGAACCAACGAAGGAACAAGGGGGACGTCTCCCGCGTCGGGCGGAACTGCCGTCGTAAGCCTCTCAAAAGAGAGGATGGACAGTTTTGAGCCTGGGATTATAGGCAGTTTGGAACGCGTACTCAGGCCAAAGACCATTGGTCCTCAAAGCGAGGCCCTTGCTTCCAGTTATAGGAAAGCCGATGTAGTGGTGGCGACCGCGGGGACAGTTTCCGTATTTATTCTGATGACTCAGGCTGTTAACGTGGGGCATCTCGTATCAGCTGTGCGTAGCGTAAGCGATTTTTGGCTTATTATCCTCAAGCTGTGGTATGCCATAAGTTCGCTGTTTGGCCTGAGGCGCAAGCCGAAGTATTGGGGTACTGTCTATGACAGCAGGACCAAGCAGCCGCTTGATCCGGTTATGGTTCATCTTATTGACGTCGCGACGGGTGAGGTCGTGCAACAGGCAATAACCGATATGGCCGGACGTTATGGCTTCATGGCCAAGCCGGGAAAGTACCGGATAATGGCCACGAAGACCCATTTTGCATTCCCCTCCCGTACCATCACCGGGGACAAAGACGAGATATTCGACCATCTTTACCATGGCGAGACCATAGAAGTCACTGAAGAGACCGGCTTGGTGGCGCCAAACATCCCAATGGACCAGCTGGCCTATGACTGGAATCAGGAGGATAAGAAACGGCTCATCAAGTTTCACCCGAAATGGGAACTGGCTCTTAACGCGGCATCGCTCAGTATCCTTTGGTCAGGATTGTTTGCTCTGTTGTTTGTTATCCTGGCCCGGCCAACGGTTCTGCACGCGGTTTTTCTGGCCGCTTACCTGGTGGTGGTGTTTTTGCACTATTATCTTCCCAATCCGCGGCTTTGGGGACGGGTCTATGACAGCAAGACGCACGCATTTTTGGCCGGGTTGGTATTTGAACTTTCGCCGAAAGGATTGTCCCGGGCGATCTATCGGGCCAAAAGTTCCGAGGATGGGAAGTTCTTCCTTAAGTGTTTGCCGGGTCAATATGACTTGACCATTAAGCGGCCGGATGCGGCAGGGAGAATGCTAGTTTTAAAGACTATGCCGGTAAGTGTGGGAAAAAACGGCATGTTGGCACAGGATCTAGCGGTATAAAAAAGATCTCTGAAACAAATGTATCAAGGCAAAAATAAACCGAATAGGATATTCAATGGGTTGCTCTTGGTTTTTGCGATGGCTGGAGTCATTTTTTCACTGGCCGCTTCCAGCAGGGCGGAAACGCCGAGTTATATAAATTATCAAAGCAGGCTAAAAACCAAAACCGGCGAAGCGGTGACTAGTGCAGTTGCCGTCAGGTTCTCTATATATACAAGCCTGACTGAAGGGGCAAGCAACGGCGAACTAGGTCCTGACGGACCTTTGCTTTGGACGGAAGCTTATGATGGGAGTTCAGAGAATTGTCCCAAAATCCAGCCGGACGAGGAAGGGTATTTTTCGGTCCGGCTGGGGTCGTGCGTCGCCTTCCCCAAGTATCTGGATTTTACGGAGCCACTTTATCTTGGCGTGACCATAGATCGGGACATGGAAGCGGTTCCGCGCGTCCTGCTGGCCTCTTTTCCATACGCTTTCAATGCCAGAACTGTGGACGGTCTGAGGGCCACCTCCACTCCCGCAGCAGGTCAATTGCTTGCGTTGGATTCCAATCTGAATTTCAACATCAATACCGGTTCATTCGGGGGAGCGGCGATGAATCTCTCTTCCACTACTGCTGTCTCCAGCATCCTCGGCCGTTTAGGGGTTGGTACTTCCACGCCTGGCGCGTTGTTGACTATTCAGGGGTCGGGCAATAAGAATGCGTTAAGTATAGTGAACAATGCCGGCGGACAGGTCTTGACCGTAAACGAGGAGGGACGTGTGGGGATCGGGACGTCAACTTCCGATGCTTTACTCGCCGTAGCTGGCAATATCCAGGTTACCGGCGCGACAATACTGAACGGAGTCGTATATTCGTGGCCGTCGGGCCAGGGCGGGCCTGGCACTTTTTTGACCAATGACGGCTCGGGTAATCTTTCCTGGTCGGCCTTGGACAGCAGCGGTTCCCTACTTCCAGCCAGCGGCGATGCCGGTTCCGTGATCTATTATACCGGTAGCGGCTATAGCTTAAGTTCCTCAGGGAACAAGAATCAAATATTGGTTTCCCAAGGAAATGGCGTTAAACCTTTATTCTTGGATCTCCGCTCGCTTTTGTCCGACGGCGGGAATATTATCATCTCTGGCACATCCACTCCAGTCATTGCGGTTTCGGACACACCCAGTTTTTCCGCAGTTAACGGCCTTTCTTTGACGTCACTCTCGGACGGGTTTAAGGTATCGGGTGGAATTGCAGGCCGGACGCTGACAGTCACTGGCGGTAATCTGACCGTGAACGGTAATGGTTATATGTTGCAACTGCTCAGCAATGTCACGCTCGGCCAGGATCTGGCGACATCTTCTTCTCCCACGTTCGGTTCGCTTTCTTTGGGTAGTCCGCTCGCTGTGGCCTTTGGTGGTACCGGAGCGCGCAGCTTCGCCAGCGGCGGATTATTGTATGGCGCGGGTGAAGGCAGTGTCCTGACTACGGCCGCGCCACAGGCCGCGCAGATCTTGGTCGGGATTGCTTCTTCCACTCCTGGATTCGTGACAATGTCAGGTGACGCGACTATGGACAAAGATGGGGTTTTGACACTTTCCCCTTCGGGAGTATTTGCCGGTTCGTACGGCAGTTCCTCGGAGACCTTAGTGATAACCGTAGACAATAAGGGACGGGTCACGGGCGTGACAAGCACTCAAGTTTCCGGCGTGGCGCCTGGCGGAGCGGCTGGCGGCGACCTTTCCGGTTCATTCCCGAATCCTTCAGTAGCTAAGATAGGCGGTTGGGGTTTGGGCGATGTTACTCCGACCAATGGGAACCTGCTCGTCGGCAGTGGACCCATTTGGGTCTCGCGGACGATCTTCGGCGATGCCACAATAGACGCTAACGGAAGGCTGGATCTAGCAACCTCAACTGTTTCGGCGGGAACATATGGCAACGCCACGTCTGTCCCGTATTTCACGGTGGATACGAAAGGCCGGCTGACTTCCGCTGGACAGAACGCCATCAGCATAAGTCCCGGACAGATAACCCAGACCATCCCAGTGACTAAAGGTGGCACTGGCGCTTCGTCTTTACTGGGCATCTTGAAAGGCAATGGCACATCATCCGTTTCGTCTTTAACTGGCACGGCGAATACCATAGCCCGTTGGACCGACCAATATACCTTGGGCAGCGGAATTTTGTATGATACTGGTTCTTCGATTGGTGTCGGTGTCGTGTCCCCGTCAGGATTCAAGCTGGAAGTGGCGGGCAGTATCGGCCCTTCCGCAAGCGGAAGTTATGATCTTGGCTCGGCCGCTGTCAAGTGGGCGAATGTTTATACCATCAATTTGTCAGCGACCACTATTACCACTGCCACCATCACTCCATCCAGTATTCAGACCTCAGGAAAAGGGTTTCTTTGGAACGATTCCGTAGGACGGTTGGGTCTGGGCACTTCCAGCCCTTCCGAACGTTTAAGCGTGGCTGGTAATATATCTTTCACTGGTGCGCTGATGATCGCGGGAAATGCGGGTGTCGCTGGAAATGTCCTGGTTTCGCAGGGGCCGGGAAACAGCCCCGCCTGGCAGGACCTGAACCAGGCTCTTTCG
>Ga0078972_1012722_pt1 | contig 14295 bp, 13 predicted proteins | sample YelNatPaOPGAMG01_FD_67568 | JGI IMG/M metagenome (GOLD analysis project Ga0078972, IMG submission 67568) | Hot spring thermophilic microbial communities from Obsidian Pool, Yellowstone National Park, USA - OP-RAMG-01 (SPADES assembly) (version 2) | ecosystem: Environmental > Aquatic > Thermal...
CTTAACACTTTAACATACATCTGATTTTCTTTTTTCTTTAATCGCTTATAAAGGGTTTCCACGGTATCGCCGGGTAAAATTTTTTCAAAACAGCGACCCAAAACCGGACCAAAATCAAATTCAGAGGTTAAAAAATGGACAGAGGAGCCGGCATAAGTGGCTTTTTTCTCCAAAAAATTTTTTATCGCCGCCTCAGTCAACTTTCCCCGATTCCATAAAGCAAAACTACCATCAGGCGCTTTTACTTTTCCCTTTAGAGAATCGGGAATAAGCCCCGGATGAAGATTCAAAATCTTATTGGGGAAGTCATTAATTAGGTTATCGGGGATAATTTTTTTCCAACCAGCCAAAACTATATAATCAACAAATTTTTCTTGCAAGACTTCAATTAAATCCTCGCTTTTTTTAACAACAAAAGTTGAGATACCATGTTTTTTAGCTCTTTTTAAACCTAAAGCATCGCAACTATCACTGACAACCGCCACAATATCGGCATTAATTTTTCTTTGATTTATCGCTTTAATAATTGCTTGAAGATTAGTCCCCTTGCCAACATTGGAGATTAAAATAGCCAGTCTTTTTCGAAATAATTTTCCCTCAAGTTTTACCGGATAGTCCCCATTAAAACAACCGGTGCAAAAATCAATTTTTATTTTCCCCACAGCCTTTTTAAGATTGGTAAGAGAAAGGTAAGCCAGGGAATCAGCCCCAATTATCTTTTTTATTTCCTCAGTTGAATATTTTGCCGCAATTAATTCTTTATAACGAGAAACATCAATCCCTAAATAACAGATATTTTTAAAAGGCGGACTGGCGATTCTTAGGTGAACTTTTTTTGCCCCTGCATCTTTTAACATTTTTATAATTTTAGTGATGGTGGTGCCGCGAACAATTGAATCATCAACTAAAACGATGCTTTTATTTTGGATAACTGGTTTTAGGGGAGAAAATTTTATTCTTACTCCTAAATCTCGAATCCGCTGTTGGGGTTGGATAAAAGTTCGGCCAACGTACCGACTTTTAATTAATCCCTCCTGATATGGAATTTTACTTTCTTGAGCAAAGCCTAAAGCGGCAGAGGTACCCGAGTCAGGGACACTGATTACCATATCAGCTTTAACCGGTACTTGTTTAGCTAAAAGTTTACCCGCCCTAACCCGAACGGTTTGGACTAATTTTTTATTAATGATATTATCAGGTCGGGAAAAATAAATATATTCAAAAATACAAAAACCAGTTTTTTTCGCCTTTTTTTGAAAAAAAGTGTTGACTTTTTTTTCAGTGATTTCAATAAACTCGCCCGGATTAATTTCTCGAATAACTTGACCGCCGATTGTTTCAATAGCTCCAGTTTCAGAAGAGACAATCCATCCTTCTCCATTGATTTTGCCAAGAATTAATGGTCTTATCCCCCAAGGATCACGTAAGGCAAAAAGTTTATCTTGAGTAAGAATGACTAAAGAATAAGCGCCTTTAACTGGTAAAAGGCCGTTGATGATTTTTTCTTGCCAGTTTTTTCCCGGTGAAGCAACAATTAAACGCGCAATTACTTCTGAATCACTTTCGCAATCAAACGAATGACCTTTTTCAAAAAGATTTTTTTTTAAATTTTTAAAATTGGCAATATTACCATTATGAGCTAAAGCAAATTCACCAAAAATTGAAGATAAAAAGATCGGTTGAGCATTTCTTAAATCCGATGATCCTTCGGTTGAATAACGCGTATGACCGATGGCGATTTTTCCTTTTAGTTTTTTCATGTTTTTTTCAGCAAAAACTTGAGAGACAAGGCCTAATCCACGAAGACAGTCTATCTTTTTAAAATCGGTGGTGGCAATTCCGGCTGATTCTTGGCCACGATGCTGAAGAGCCAAAAGGCCAAAAAAAGTTAATCGGGCAACATCTTCTTTTGGAGCAAAAATTCCAAAAATACCACACATTTTTTTATGTTTTAATAATAAAGTATTCTTTTAAATTTTTCAAATTTAAAAATAAATTTCCATCCAATGCGGATCGGTTTCGACTTGTAAATCAAGATAAACTTTTTTACCGGTTGCCAAGGCGATTTCTTTTCTCGCATATGAACCGATTTCTTTAATTTTTCGGCCTGATACTCCAATTAACATTTTTTTGTAGCGATCGTTGTTGGTTAAAATCCTAGCTTTAATATATATTACGCCATTTTTTCTTTCGGCAATTTCATCAACAATTGCAGTTGTTGTATAAGGAATTTCCTCACCCATCATTAAAAAAACTTTCTCTCTTATCAATTCAGCCACAAATGTCTTGGCGTCAATATTCAAAATTGGATAAGGATTTGGGTTTTCTGTTTTTTGACGATCTTTTACTTCCGGTAATAAAGAAAAGATTTTATCAACCAAAGGTTTAATATGGATTTTTTTTAATGCCGAAATGGTAAAAACATCAGGAAATTCTTCTTCCAAAAATTTATATTGGGCCGAATAATCATTTTTTTTACCTTGACTTAAAAGATCAATTTTGTTTAAAACCAAAACTTTTGGTTTTTCAATTTGGCGAACTAGTCCCAAAACTCTTGCCTCCTCAAAATCACGTTTTCTTGTTGGATCAACCATATATAAAACTACGTCCACCTCTTCATTTAAAGCTTGAAGGGTTTTTTTGTTGATATTTTCTGAAAGAAGATCTTCGGTTTTTCGCATCAGCCCCGGAGTATCGATAAAGATAATTTCGCCTCTTTCATCTTGGTATAAGGCTTTTATTGGAAATCTAGTGGTTTGAGGTTTGGGAGAGGTGATAGCGACTTTTTGACCAATCAAATTATTTAAAAAAGTTGACTTGCCCACATTTGGTCGGCCAATCAAAAGGACTTTTCCTTGTTTCATAAAATTTTTAATTAATAAATATTTCCTCGAAAATCAATATCGTAAATATAAAGGATATTTTTTTTAAAATCAATCTCATAAATTATTCTTATTTTTCCAATTCTTAGGCGATAACTACTCCCCACGGTTGCTAATTTTTTAATATCCAGTTGTTTATCAAAAGGATTTTTTTGTAATTGTTCAATTTTTTTAATCACTTGGCTGAAATCTTTGCGAGTAATTTTTTTAAGAAATTTTTTTGTTTGGAGGTGGAAAAAGACTTTAATCATTAATCATTTTTTTAATTTCTGAAAAAGGAATCCATTTAACTTTACCTTTATTTTCTTTTTCATAACGTTCGGCTTTTATCGAATCAAAGTAATCTTCCAGTTGACTTAAAATCTCTTGATAAGATTCAAAAGAGAGCAAGACCCCTTTTGGAGTATGACGATGAAATAAAAAAATCGGTCCTTTTTTTGCTTTTCCAAGAACCTTTTTTGTTTTAAAACGTAAATCAGTGATGGAATGAATTTGGTTTTGATTTATCATAATTATGTAATATTAATATAACATTATTTGTAATAATTGTCAATAATTTTTATTATTTAGGTGTAAAATCAAGTTGATAATCAGGAATGCCTAAATTTATACCATATTTTTTAACTTCCTCGTATTCTTTAATATTTTTTATATTCACGCAAAAAATTTTATCTCTAAAAATGATGTAATGAATTTGAGAATTTTTAAAATCAACATACCATGATTGACTATGATTTTTATCGATAGAGCGGCTTATCTCTTCTGATATTTCTTTTACTTGATTAGTTGCTATTTCAACTTTATGAAGTGTCCATTGAGAAAGCCAAGGGGTTTTATGTTTTTTAGTAACTTTTATGACTTTTGTTGAAATAATTTTTACTTTTTTTAGAACCTCTTTATTTTCAAGCGACTCCTCGATAATTACGCCTTGATAGTTTTTCATAAGATATAATTTTACCAATAAAAATAAAAATTAAAAAATGCTATTATTAAAAATATGAATCTTTTTGGAATCGGAGCCGGTGTTTTAGCGATGGTTGGTTGGGGGGCTTCGGATTTTTTTGCTGCCAAAACATCAAGAAAAATCGGTAGTTTTCGCGCTTTATTTTGGATGAGTTTAATCACCGCGATTTCGTTATTAATTTTTTATTTATTTTTATCTCATTCCAACAAAGTCTCTTCTAGTTTTTTTCTTTTTCTTAGTTTAGTGGGACTGCTTCAAGATATTGGCGCCCTTTGTTTTTATAAATCTTTAGCCATCGGAAAAGTCTCCCTTGTGTCTCCAATCGCCGGCTCGTGGGCTGTTTGGACGGTAATATTGTCAATAATTATCCTAAAAGAAAAACCAACTTTTATTCAGTTGGTAGGAATTTTTTTTATTATCATGGGTGTTTTTTTTATTTCTACAAAAATTAAAGAGTTATTGAAAGAAATGAAATTCGTTTTTTTTGATACGGGAGTAAAATTAGCCTTTTTATCATCTTTGATGTGGGGGTCATCTTATGTCATTTACAAACCTATTATTGACAAAATCGGCTGGCTTCTCTCACTGACGATCTTATATTGTTTCATTGTTTTTTGGCTTTTTCTTTATTCTTTATTAGCCAAAAAAAAGATTAGTTTCAAACCTAATAAATTAACAATTTCTCTTATTTTTCTTATCTCTTTAACTAATATCATTGTCTGGTTTGCCTATAGCTTTGGTTTGGAAAAAAATCTCGCCTCAATAATCTCCCCAATTGCTTCTACTTTTCCTTTGGTAACCGTATTTTTGGCGAGAATTTTTTTGAAAGAAAAACTTGTCTGGAACCAGATTCTAGGAATTGCCGAAGTGATTTTAGGTTTAGTTTTTTTAAGTTTATAATAAAAATTCAATCTCGTGATCAAAGCCTAATTTCTTTTTCTAACCAATCAATCTTTTCGTTTTTTCTTCGCCAAAAGATGTCTTCCCAAATGGAATAAAAAGTGCCGTCAAAATGAAACGGTGAAGTTGGAGAAATAAAAAATTCTTTTTTGCTTTCTAAAATTTTGGTTTCCATAACTATATTTTTAATTTATAATTTTACCAAACTATGAGCGATAGAGAGGTTATTTTAAAAATCAAAAACGGTGAGATTGATTTTTTTGAGGTGTTGGTAAAAAAATATTCAAAAGTTATTTATTCTTATTTATTTTCAAGAATAAAAAAGACGGAAGATTGTGAAGATTTGGTGCAGGAGATTTTTTTGAGTTTTTATAAAAGCAAATAGTTTTGATATATTTTTGATGAAGAAAGACCTGTTCTGTCTTATCTTTTTGAGATTGTTAAAAATTTATTAAAGTTAAATAAATCTAAAAGAAAAAATAGAAAAAAAATATTTTAAAATTGATTTTACTTAAATTATGATTTATTTTAACCTGATTTTATTTTTTTAAGATTTTTTATTTTTAAAGAATGAAGAAAAAGATTATTCTTTATCTTTTTTTATTTTTGATTGGATTATGTATAATCCTAGCTTCTTGGTTTGTTATTAATGGAGATATTTTATTTTACAGCGATATTGCTCGCGATTTTCTTTTGATGGAGGATATTTTATATAATAAACCAATTGCTTTAATTGGTCCTCGTTCGGGAGCTATATCTGGAGTTTTTCATGGACCGCTATGGTTATATCTCAATCTTCCCGCTTTTATTTTAGGAAAAGGTAATCCAATAATAGTTGGTTGGTTTTGGGTTCTTCTTTATATTATTAATTTAATCATTACTTATAAAATTGGAAAACTTTTGTTCGACAAACATATAGGATTAATTGCCACACTTATAGTTGCATTAAGCACAATTTCATTTCCCGCTGGCCCATCAAATCCATTGGGAGCATTAATTTTATCACCTATTTTTTTTTATTTTTTAATTAACTATCTAAAACACAAAAAAATAAAATCCTTAGTAATCAGTCTTTTTATTTTAGGTTTAATCATCCAATTTCAAATAGCCTTTGGCGGCCCAATTTTGATTCTTACTTTTATTTTAATTCTTTTTAACGCTATTAAATATAAAAAGTTTTATCACTTATTAGCTTTTTTAATTCTTATAATTCCTTTGTCTACTTATATTATTTTTGAGTTAAGACATAACTTATTGCAAACCCATTCGCTAATAAACTTTCTTAGTCAAAATATAAAAAATACTAACAAAAACTTTTATAATTGGGGAATAATTAAACAAAAAATTACGCATTCAGTTGGAAGTGAACTTAATTTCATAACTGATAGGAATATTTTTTTAAATCTCTTAATAATTATCATCTTATTTATCGGCTTTTATCAAGTTTTTAAAAATAAAAAGGATAAAAATAAAGAAATATATCTTTCATTTTTATATCTTTATTTTGGTTACTGGCTGATTGTCATTTTTTACAAAGGAATAATTTGGTGGCATTATTACTGGCCTTTTTTACCTTTATTATCAATCATTATTGCTTCTTTTAGTAAATATATTAACAAAAAAGCTTTTTTCATATTTATAATAACTTTAATCGCATACAGTTTTTATACAAAAACCCAATTAATAATTAAAACTAAAAATTATTTTGGACAAGAAAAAAGTTCATGGCTTTTTTATAAAAATATGGCAAAAAAAATTTATGAAGATGCTCCAAAAAATTTTGGTTATTTTATATTTAGTGATGACAACTTTGGCTATCCATCTTGGTACGCAATGAATTATATGGGAAAAGTTTATAAGAATAAAAAAGCAATTATTCATGAAAAAAAAGAAACAACCTACCTAATCATTGACCCAAGTGACAACCCTGGATACTCTAAAGAATGGTGGCAAAAAAATATGGTAAAAATTGATAAAAGTCCAGAAAAAGTATTTCAATTTAACAAAAGTAATTTTAGAGTTGAAAAATATAAACTTAATGAATTAGATGTCAAAAAAGAGATTGACCCCACTCTTATAAAAACTTTGATCTTTAGATAAAAAATAACTTACCTCCATGCTTCACAAATAATACGAAATGGACAAAAATCACACCAAAGACCAACATTGGGTTCAAATTTTTCTTGTCTTATTTGCGAAACTAAATCCTTAATTACCTCCTTTACCTTTTTTATATCTTCTTTCTCTTTTTGAAAACTAATTTTTTTTCCTTCATTCAAAAAATAAAAAGTAAGAATTATATCGGACAATTTTTTATTAAAAGTTCCTTTATCCGTTGCCGCCAAAGCATAGATAGAAAGTTGCAAGCTTTTTTTTAGTTCTTTTTCTTCTGGCATTTTTCCTGTTTTGTAGTCGATGATCTCAATTTTGCCATCTTCTTTTTCATCAAGGCGATCAATTTTGCCCACAATAACAATTTCTTTTTCCAACTTAATCTTAAAATTTTTTTCCAAGGCTAAAATTTTTCCTTCTGGCGGGTGAAAACGCTCAAAAAAATCCTTAAGAATTTTTTCACCTTCTTTCTTCATTCTTTTAAAATGAGAAGGGGAACTGTAGCCAACAGGAATAAAACTTTGTCGATAAATTTCAAGCATGGTGTTGAAATCAATTTTTTTGTCGTTTTGATACCTTTGGTAAAATCGCTGAAGGGTTTGATGAAGGCTTACTCCAAAAGATTCGGCCGCAGTTGGGGTGGTGGGAATTTTTAAAACATATTGATATTTATACTGAAGCGGACAAGTTTTATAAACCTCCAAAGCCGAAAAAGAAAATTCCAAAGGATAAGCCTTTGATGTTAAAACTGTTTCTTTTTTTGGGGCAAAATCAAAAATCGAAAGTTGCTTTTTTTCATCTTTTTTTATCAAAATCTTTTTCTCCAAAAATTCTTTCCCCAAAGACTCAACCACAAACTGAGAAATTTTTCGTTCTTTCTTCCCCTCCCCATAATATAAAGAAGCGGTTAAAAAAACATAGTCGGCCGCTCTTGTTAGCCCCACATAAAAAAGTCGCCTTTCTTCCTCAAGATGATAATCACCAAAAGGCAAAATCTCTTTAATTAAAGCATCAGGCAAAGCGATTTTTTCTTGTCTTTCGTAAGTGGGAAAACGGCCTTGGGTAAGATTCACCAAAAAAACTACCGGAAACTCTAAACCTTTTGCCGAATGAATGGTTAAGATATTAACTGCATCAAAACGTTCTTTATCAAAATCATCCACTTGGGGCGATTCATTAAGTTCCAAACTCATCTTAATCCAGTCGGAAACCGCAAAAACAGAAGCATCCTCATGTTCCATCTCAAAGGTTTTAAGCTTATTAAAAAATTTAGAAATATTTAATGCTTTTTTCTCCTCTTTTTCTGTTTTAAAATCGACTAATTTGGAAAGATAACCGGTGTCTTCCAAAAAGTAATAAAGAATTTGCCCGGCGGTTTCTTTTTTCAAAAGTTTTAAATGACGGTCAATCATTTTATAAATTTTTAAAAAAGTTTCTTTAGTTTTTTTGGTAAAAAGAGGAAGATATTTTTTATAAACCTCAAACTCTTTCTCATACCCTTCATCGCTTATTAAAGAAAGATAAATTCTAAAAGCTAAAAAAAGGGGTTGACTGATTCTTTTGGAAAAAGAAAGAAGGGAGGCCAAGTCCTTTTTATCAATATCAAAAATCTCCATTGTCAAAATCCGATAAAACGAGGAAGAATCCTCAATATCAGAAAGAAAATAAAGATAAGCGATTAAATCTTTTACCTCCGGTTGATGAAAAAGAAAAGAAGGTCCTAGAAACTGATAAGGAATTCCAAAACGGGAAAAAGCGCGAATAAATGGTTCGGTATGATTGTTGGCTCGCACTAAAACGGCAAAATCAGAAAACAAATATTTATGTTTTTCTTTTAAAGCAATAATTTTTTTTGCCACAAATTCCGCCTCTTCTTCAACGTTATTGGCCAAATAAAAATCAATGGCCGCCTTATTATCTTTTTTTTGAGAAATTAAATTTTTTGAAATATTTAATTTTGCTTCTAAAGTGTCTGGGTCATTGTGTTTAATTAAGCGATAAGCAGCATCTAATATTGTTTGGCAAGAGCGATAATTTTTAACAAGAGTCACCCTTTTGGCTTTTGGATAATCTTTCATAAAATTTAAAATATTAGAAACTGAGGCGCCGCGAAATTTGTAAATTGCTTGCGAATCATCACCAACTACTGTCAAAAAAGGATTTCTTTCTCTGGGAAAAAGAAGTTTTAAAAGATCATATTGAACAATATTGGTGTCTTGAAACTCATCAACTAAGATGTAACGAAATTGCCTTTGATAGCGATTTTTAAGATTGGGGCGTTTTTTAAAAAGTCTAAAAAGATAAAAAACTAAATCAGAAAAATCAACCAATCCTTCTTTCAATTTAAGTTTTTGATAAAGAGAATAAGCCTTGGAAAGTTCCAGATATTTTTCTTTTTCAATTTTTTCTTCTTCAGTTTTTGGTTTTAATTTTTTTGCCCAATCAAGATATTCTTCTTCACTAATATTTTCTTCTTTTAAACGAGAAAAATGCGAAATCAAAGCTTCTAAAAATTTTTCCGGATTGCCTAAGGGACGAAAATAATTTAAATCAAAAGCAAAAAGATTTTTTCTTAAAAAAATCACTGCCTCCGCCTTACTCATTAAATGAAAGTCTAAAGGCAAACCCAAATTGGCTCCTTCATCTTTTAAAATTCGATAAGCAAAAGAATGGAAAGTGGAAATCCACATTTGAAAATAACCATAGGGCATCTCCTTATCAACTCTTTCTTCCATCTCCAAAGCCGCTTTTTCCGTAAAAGTAAGAGCCAAAATCTCTTCTGGTTTGGCTAAATTATTTTTGATTAAATACTTAATTTTTTCAACAATAACAAAAGTCTTACCCGTTCCTGGCCCAGCAATGACTAAAAGGGGTCCTTGATTGTAGGTTATTGCTTGCCTTTGTTCCTCATTCATAGGTTAATTTTATAATATAATACTAATGTTATGGCACAATCTTTTTTAAAAAGTTATTTTTTTGAACGACTAACAGAAATTTTTTTACCCTCCCTTTCTTGGTTGACGATTACTCTACCTCTATGGCTTTCCCCTTTTCATCCGGCGGTTGTTGGTTATTTTATCATTGCTTTTGATGTTTATTTTTTTTACAAATCATTAAAAACAGTCTATCAAGCAGTGATTTCTTATCAAAAAATTGAGCTTTTTAAAAAGATTAATTTTGCTAAAAAAATAGAAAAACTAATTAAAAACCAAAAAATTTATCATTTTGTGATCATTCCAAACTACAAAGAGCCAATTTATAAATTAAAACAAACAATTCAAGCCATTGCCAAAAACGATTATCCGCAAAAAATTTATCTGGTTTTAGCGTTTGAAGAAAGAGAGAAAGAAGCTAAAGAAAAAGCAAAAATCTTAATCGACGAATTTAAAAATCATTTTGAAGAAATCTTTGTTACTTTTCACAAACTTTTAGACAATGAGGTTGAAGGAAAAGCCAGTAACCAAACCTATGCGGCAAAATTCATTGAAAGTTATCTTACCCAAAAAAACATTGATCCCCAAAAAGTTTTAATTACTATTTGTGATGCTGATAGCATCCTCCCCAAAAACTATTTTTCCTATCTTACTTTTTCTTACCTTAAAGACAAAAATCGCCTCTTTCATTTTTACTGGGCACCAGTTTTACTTTACAACAACTTTTGGCAACTGCCGATTTTTGTTAGAATTCAAGCCACTCTTTCCTCAATTTTGCGCTTAGCCTTTTTGGCAGAAAAAGAAAATCTTATCCAAATCTCAACCTACTCCACCTCCTTTTGGCTTTTAAAACAAGTTAACTTTTGGGATACGAATATAATTCCTGAAGACTGGCATATTTATCTTCAAGCGTTTTTTAAATTTGGCAAAAAAGTAAAAACTCTTCCCTTGTATACGATTATTAATGGCGATGCGGTTTATTCTGGAAGTTTGATAAAAACTTTGATCAATCGCTATCAGCAAGAAAAACGCTGGGCTTGGGGAGCATCGGATATTGCTTACGCTTTAAAAAACTTTTTTAAAACTCCCCATATCTCTTTTTTTTTAAAATTAAAAAAAATTCTTTTTATTTTTGAAACTCATTTTCTTTGGTCAACGTCATTTTTTATCCTAACTTTAAGCGCCTCAATTCCTCCATTAATTAATCCCATTTTTAAAAGAACGGTGATGGGTTTTCTTTTGCCAAAAATTTCTGCTTTTATTTTAACTTTAAGCTCTTTAATGCTTGTTTTTTATATTATTTTAGATATTAGCATTAGAAAAAAATTAAAACAAAAAATAAAAATTACCTCTTTGCCCATTTTGATTATCCAATGGTATCTTCTTCCTCTTATTTCTTTTCTTTTTTCCTCAACCCCGGCTTTAGAGGCGCAAACAAGACTTTTGCTGAAAAAACCGATAAAATATAAAGTAACAGAAAAAGTTTAAAAATTTTTTATGCTATCTTTTCTCTTTTCAAAAACACCCCTTTTGTTTTTTGCCCAAAGCCTTTGGCGAGATGAGGCTTTTTCCTATTTTTTAGCAAAAAAAAACATCTTAGAAATTATCTTTCTTTCCGCCAAAGACTATAATCCGCCTTTGTATTATATTTTTCTTCATTTTTGGATGAAAATTTTTGGCTCATCAGAAATCGCCCTTCGCAGTTTGTCGTTAGTTTTTTATTGGGCAACGATTTATATTATCTTTTTATTTCTGACGAAAATCTTTAAAATCAAAGAAAAATTACTTTTGATTCTTTTTTTAATGGTTTTTATATTTAATCCTTTATTTTTATACTACGCTTTTGAAGCTCGCACCTATACCCTTTTTGCTTTTTTATCTTTATGGTCATCGTATGCTTTTTTAAAGGAAAATAAAAAACAATATCTTTTAGCTTCTTTTTTGGGTCTTTTTACTCATTATTTTATGATTTTTATTTTTTTCTCTCAGATTTTAACCTATCTTTTATTCAAAAAAAAATTTAAAAAAATTCAATTAAGATTTTTTTTCTATCAAGGAGCTTTTTTGATTTCGTGGATTCTTTTTGTTTTTCTTCAAAAAGGAAAATTAATCGACGATGATTTTTGGATCAAAAAACCGGATTTTTTTATTATTAAAAATTTTTTGGGAATATTATTTACCGGTTTTGAAAAAGACTTTGGTTTTTCTTATAAAAAAATAGGGTATTTATCGCTTTTTCTAAGTTTTTTGATAATTTTTGGATTCTTTATTAAAAAAAATTCTAAAAAACCAGTCTTTTTTTATCTTTTTTTCAACGGGGTTTTTATACCACTATCAGTAGCATTAATTTCTTATCTTAAACCAATTTTTCTTCCGCGGTATCTTATTAGCTTTTTACTATTAATGCTTCTTCTTGTGGTTTTTATTATTAATCACATTGAAAGAAAAGTAATTGCGATCTTAATTGTTTTTGCTCTTTTATTTTTTTCTTTTGACTATCAAAAACTACAGATTAAATTTCGAAAAAAATCAAACTATAAAAAACTTTATCAAGAAATAAAGGCTTTGGCAAAAAAAGAGGATTTTGTTTATGTTACTTTGGAACTTGATTATTTTATCGCCGGTTATTATTTTGATATCAATCGGGTAAAAATTTTTAACAAAAGTTATGAGGAAATCCCAAATTATGTTGGCAAAGTATTAATTCCAAAAGAAGCAATTACTTTTTCTCTTCCTTTATATCCCAAAAAAGCTTTTATCGTCGAAAGTGATTCTTACTCAATCCAAGCGGTTTTTTAAAAGATTAAGATATAATTAAAAATATGTAAAAATATGAAGAAACTACTTTTTTTTGCCAATCTTTTGATGTTTGGAGTTTTTATTTTAAAATTCAATCATTTACCACCGCAAATTCCTTTGTTTTATTCCCGTCGGTTTGGTGAAGAACAACTTGCTGATCTTTGGATGATTGTTTTTTTACCTTTTTTTTTAAACTTCTTTTTTTTTATTAACAATTTTTTTTATAAAAAATTTTTCTTTGGCAATTTTTTAGTCAAAAAAATCGTCGATTACGTTAACCTTTTTTTCATCATTATCATTCCAATAATTTTTTTACGAATTATTTTTTTAATCAGTTAAATATTTATGAAAAACATTTTGCCTTTAATTTTTGCTTCTTTTTTATCTTTTTTGTTAACTTATCCAACAATAATTTTGGCAAAAAAAATAAATTTAGTTACCGATAAAAAAAAACGAAAACACCCGGCCCATACTCATATTGGGATTATCCCTCGCGGTGGTGGTTTACCAATTTTTTTTAGTTTTTTAATAAGCTCATTGCTTTTTTTAAAGTTTAATAAAATAATTTTGGGAATAATTGTTGCTAGTTTTTTGCTTTTAATCATTGGTCTTTTGGATGATTATTTTGATCTTTCTCCTTACTTACGATTTTTTGCCAATCTTTTAATTTCTGCTTTGGTTGTTGGTTTTGGTTTGGGGATTCCTTATATTTCCAATCCTTTAGGAGGAATAATAAGACTTGATTGGTGGAAAATAAATTTTGATTTTTTTGGTCATCATCAAGTTTTGATTTTGGCTGATATTTTATCAATTATTTGGTTAACATGGCTGACTAATATGGTCAACTGGAGTAAAGGGGTGGACGGGCAACTTCCTGGATTTGTGGCAATTACTGCTTTTTTTTTGGGAGTTTTATCGCAAAGATTTACCGCTCATGACATTACCGTTTACTCAGTAACAATTTTAGCTTTTATTATAAGCGGCGCTTATCTTGGTTTTTTACCTTGGAATTTTTATCCCCAAAAAATTATGCCCGGATACGGTGGTGGTGCTTTGGCTGGTTTTTGGCTTGGGATTTTATCGATTTTATCTTTTGGAAAAGTTGGCACCGCCATTTTAATTCTCTCAATCCCAATGATTGATGCCATTTACACCATCATAAGACGAATCTATCAAAAAAAATCTCCATTCCAGGCCGACTGGGGACACTTTCATCATCGACTTTTGGAAATTGGCTGGGGGAAAAGACGGATTGCAATTTTTTACTGGTTAGTCTCTTTTATCTTAGGTCTTTCGTCTTTATTTTTAAAAGGCTTTGATAAACTCCTTGCTTTTTTAAGTTTTTTTATTATTTTAATTGTTTTTATTTTGATTATTGAGAAAGTTAAGAAAATAAAATAATTGAAAGACGCTTAATTTTTTATTAGTTTTACTGTCTTAAATTTTTAATCCCCAGTTCTGGAATGACGATTTCTTTTGGTAAAAAAAGAATCTCTTTTATCAATTTTGCCAAATATTTTGGTTCAAAAGCATCAGATAAATCTTTTTTAATACCAGCTTTTTCAAAAAGAGAGGTCTTCATCTTTCCCGGATAAATATTAAAAACGCGGATATTAAAAGGCGAAAGCTCCAGTTGAAGTGACTTTGCAAAACCATTTAATCCCCATTTTGTTGCCTGATAAACTGATCTTTTTGCTTTATAGGT
>Ga0078972_1012724_pt1 | contig 14288 bp, 10 predicted proteins | sample YelNatPaOPGAMG01_FD_67568 | JGI IMG/M metagenome (GOLD analysis project Ga0078972, IMG submission 67568) | Hot spring thermophilic microbial communities from Obsidian Pool, Yellowstone National Park, USA - OP-RAMG-01 (SPADES assembly) (version 2) | ecosystem: Environmental > Aquatic > Thermal...
GACACCCCGCTTAGCCCGCCGCCTCTCGACGACGAACCGGGGCCTGCTACCCGGCACTCCGGTGCCTACCGGGACGGGACTTACACCCGCAAGCCTGATCCAGCTTCTAGGACGCACCATGCGGCCAGTCTAATCCGGAGGCCTCAGAACAGCCGGTATTCGTCGCTGTCCATCCCGCGCATCCTGTCGTAATCGAGTGTCACACAACGAATCCCGCGATCGGTGGCCAGCGTGCGCGCCTGCGGTTTGATCTGCTGGGCGGCGAACACGCCCCGCACCGGGGCCAGCACGCTGTCGCGGTTGAGCAACTCCAGATAACGGGTGAGTTGCTCCACGCCGTCGATCTCGCCACGCCGCTTGACCTCCACCGCGACCGAGCCGCCACGCTCGTCGCGGCACAGCAGGTCGACGGGCCCGATCGCGGTCATGTACTCGCGGCGCACCAGCGTGTATCCCTCGCCCAGCAGCCCGACGTGCTCGGCGAGCAACGCCTGCAGGTGCGCCTCGACGCCGTCCTTGACCAGCCCCGGATCGACGCCCAGGTCGTGACTGGAGTCGTGCTCGATCGCTTCGACCGTGATCCGCAGTTGTTCGCCCGTCTTGTTCTCCACGACCCACACCGGTGCCTGGCCGCCGGGCTCCTCGGTCAGCCGGCACGGCGGGCTCATCCAGTTCAACGGCTTGTAGGCGCGGTCGTCGGCGTGCACACTGACCGACCCGTCGGCCTTGAACAACAACAACCTGCGCGCGGACGGCAGATGCGCGGTGAGCCGGCCGACGTAGTCCACCGTGCACTGGGCAATGACGAGTCGCACCCGAATCACCCTAGAGCGTGGCCGACAAATTAGGCTGACGCCACCATGTCGGCACAGAAGACCGTGGCGCGACGCCTGGGCCGGGTGCTCGAGACGGTCACCCGGCAGAGCGGCCGGCTGCCGGAAACCCCGGCGTACGGCTCGCTGCTGCTCGGGCGCGTGACGGAGAGCCAACGTCGTCGGCGGGTACGCATCCAGGTCATCCTGACGGTGCTCGTCGTCGCCGCGAACCTGCTCGGCATCGGCGCGGCCCTTCTGTTGGTGACGGTCGCGATTCCCGAGCCGAGCGTGTTCAGCGACGCCCCGCTGTGGCTCACGTTCGGGGTCGTCCCGGGCTACCTGGCGGTCGCCCTGGCGCTGGGCGCCTACTGGATCACCCGACGGACGGTGCTCGCGCTGCGCTGGGCGATCGAGGAGCGCACCCCGACCCGCGACGACGAGCGCAACACGTTCCTGGCCCCGTGGCGGATCGCGATCGTCGACCTCGTCCTGTGGGGATCCGGCGCGGCGCTGCTGACCACCCTCTACGGACTGGTCAACACGTTGTTCATCCCGCGGTTCCTGTTCGTGGTGACGTTCTGCGGCATCCTGGTCGCCACCGGTAGTTATCTGCTGGCCGAGTTCGCGCTGCGGCCGGTGGCCGCCCAGGCGCTGGAGGCGGGACGACCACCCCAGCGGCTGACCGCGGGCATCATGGGCCGGACGATGATGGTCTGGTTCCTCGGGTCGGCCGTGCCCGTCATCGGCATCGCCCTGCTGGCGGTCTTCCAGATCCTGATGCGGAACCTCACCGAAACCGAGTTCGCCGTCGGCGTGCTGATGGTGTCGCTCGCAGGGCTGATCTTCGGCTGCCTGTTGATGTGGATCCTGGCCTGGCTCACCGCAACACCGGTGCGGGTGGTGCGCGCGGCGCTCGAGCGCGTCGCACAAGGCGATCTGCGCGGCAACCTGGTGGTGTTCGACGGGACCGAACTCGGCGAGCTGCAGCGCGGTTTCAACGCGATGGTCGACGGCCTGCGGGAACGAGAACGCGTGCGCGACCTGTTCGGCCGGCACGTCGGACGCGAGGTGGCCGCCGCTGCCGAACGCGAGCGACCGAAGCTGGGCGGGGAGGAACGCCACGTCGCCGTCGTGTTCATCGACATCGTCGGCTCCACGCAGTTGGTGACCAGTCGGCCTCCCGCCGAAGTCGTCGCGGTGCTCAACCGGGTTTTCGGCATCGTCGTCGAGGAGGTGGACCGCCACCGCGGTCTGGTCAACAAGTTCGAGGGCGATGCGACGCTGGCGGTGTTCGGCGCCCCGAACCACCTCGACCGCCCGGAGGAGGAGGCGCTGGCGGCCGCCCGTCGCATCGCCGAGCGGCTGGCCGAGGAGATGCCCGACTGCCGGGCCGGCATCGGCGTCGCGGCGGGCCAAGTGGTCGCCGGCAACGTCGGCGCCCGGGAACGCTTCGAGTACACCGTGATCGGTGAGTCGGTCAATGAGGCCGCCCGGCTCTGCGAGCTGGCCAAGACGTATCCGGGCGGGTTGCTCGCGACGGCCGGCGCCCTGGACGGCGCGAGCGAAAACGAGCGTGCCCGTTGGTCGTTGGGCGAGACGGTCACCCTGCGCGGACACGAGCGTCCCACCCGGCTGGCCTTGCCCGCCGGGCCCGCTCGGGCGAGCGGGTAAACGCGCTACCGGTCGCGGGGCCGCAGCACCGGTGTCACGAGCTCACCGGTCTCGAGGTAGCTGTCGAGGTTGCGGATCGCCAGCCGCGCCATCGCCCGGCGGGTTCGGGCGGTCGCGCTGCCGATGTGCGGGAAGAGCACCACGTTGTCGAGCCCGAGCAACTCCGTGGGCACCCGGGGCTCGTCGGCGAAGACGTCCAGGCCCGCCCCGGCCAGCCCGCCGCAGGCCACCAACTCCACCAGCGCGTCCTGGTCCACGACGCTGCCGCGGGCAATGTTGATCAGGTAGCCCTCGGGCCCCAACGCGTGCAGGACGCCGCGATCGACCAGGTGGCGCGTTCCGTGATCTCCCGTGGTGGCGATGACCAGCACGTCGACCGATTCCGCCAACTCGACCGGCGACTCGGCGTAGCGGTACGGCGACCCGGCGATCCGGTTGCGGTTGTGATAGGCGATGGCACAGTCGAATCCGAGCAGCCTGGTCGCGATGGCCGAACCGATCCGGCCCAGGCCCAGGATGCCGACCCGCAGGCCGCTGACGTCGCCGGTGTACGGGAACTGGCCCCCGCGCGCCCATCGGCCGCCCCGCACGTAGCGGTCGGCGGCACCGAAACGACGCACCGTCATCAGTAGCAGCCCCAGCGCCGTATCGGCGACCGTGTCCGAGAGCACGTCGGGGGTGTTGCTCACGCCGACCCCGTGGCGCTTCGCCGCGTCGAGATCGATCAGGTCGACACCGGCGCCGTTGTTGACGATCGCTTCCAGGACGGGCAGTGCCGCCATCGTCTCCGCGTCGACGCCGGGCCGGCCCGACGTCACCACCACTCGAATGCCGGCCGCGCGCTCAGCCAGGTACTCGGCCCGACCCGGACCGTCGGGAAGCCTGGGAATCTGATAGCGCGCGGCCAACTCGGCCTCGAACGTCGGCTCGAACTCGCCGATGCCCAGCACGCCGTCCGGAATCGTCACCGTCACGGCCCCATCATCACCCACGAGCCGGGGGGCCTCCCCCGGCTCGCGGTGTGATGGAGACGTTCCCGACGGGACGACTGACTACCTGGGCGGCATCAGGACCGTGTCGATCATGTACACCGTCGCGTTCGCGGTCGGCACGCCGCCGCAGACGAGACCCGCGTTGTCGAACTTGAGGTTGTTTCCCTGCCCGGACACGGTCACGTTCGCGCCTTGCAGGGTCTTGTGGGAGCCCACGACCCGGGCCGGACTCAACTGCCCCTGCACCACGTGGTAGGTCAGGATGCTGGTCAGCAGCTTCGAATCGGTTTTGAGTTGGCCGATGGTCGACTCCGGCAGCTTGGCGAAGGCGGCGTCGGTCGGGGCGAACACCGTGTACTGCCCGTTGTCCAGCGTGTCGACCAGGTTCACATCGGGATTCAGCTTGCCCGAAAGAGCGGCGGTCAACGTCGTCAACATCGGGTTGTTCGACGCCGCCACCGCCACCGGGGCCTGCGACATCCCCTCCACCGATCCCGGACCGCTGGGGTTGGCCGCCGCGTATTCCGCGCATCCCGGCCCGACCAGGTCGGCCGCGGCCGCGGTCGGGGCGGTGGTCACCGCAAAACCGACGAGGGTCGCCGCCGCGAATCCCGTCGCCAAAAATGACGTGGTGCGTGCTTTCATGTGGATCTGGCCTCCTAAGTGTCGGCGGCGGGTGTCCGCCGCCGGATTCCTACCGACATGGATGATTCGGAGCCCGGACCGTTTTGGACTGCCGACCGGGGAAGTCGATCGTGATCGGGGTCAGCCGTAGGTGAAGGAGTAGATCTGCAACCCCCGGCCGGGCCGGACCTCCAGCGTTCCCGACGCCGGCTGATCGTCGGCGACGATCCGGTGCGACGTGGGCGGGCCGCTGATCGGCAGCGCGACGGACCGTCCGCCGCGGGTGACGGTCAGGGTTCCCGTGCCGCCGGCGACGATATAGACGTCTTTGGCGTGGTAGTTCAGTTCGATGCCGCACTGGTCCGTGTCGGCCGTCGCGCCCTGGTAGTCCAGCGACCACCGTCCCCGCAGCGCGAACCTGTCGGCGGCCAGGACCGGCGGGTAGTCGAACGTCGCGGCCCCTTCGTCGTACCGGCCCTCACCGCCGTAGTTGACGACCTTGCCCACTGCCAGATAGGTCTCCGGGGTGGTCTGTCGGCGGGGGGCGGGATCCGTCGTGTCGCGCGGCGGCGGAAGTTTGAGCCCGGGATGCGCGTCGACGAGCAGCCGCCGGATCAGCTTCTCGGTGACGCTGTAGCCGCCTTCGCCGAATTTCATGTGCCGCACCTGGCCGGCCCCGTCGATCAGGTATTCCGCGGGCCAGTAGCGGTTTCGGTAGTTCGTCCACGTCGAATAGCGGTTGTCGAGGGCGATCGGATACCGGATGCCCAGATCGGCGGCGCCCTTGGCGACATTGCCTGCCACCTTCTCGAAGGCGTACTCGGGCGTGTGCACGCCGACCACTTCGAACCCGTAGTCCTTGTACGCGTCGTACCAGCCGACGAGATGGCGGATGGCGCGCTGGCAGTTGATGCACGAATACGCCCAGAAATCGATCAGAACGACCTTGCCGCGCAGCGACGCGAGGTCGACCGGCCGATCTCCGGGTGTGTTCAACCAGCCGGTGATCCCCTTGAGATCGGGTGCCGGACCACAGTTTTCGAGCTCCGAGGCACCATTGCCGCAGTTGGACAGCCGGACGTTCTCGTCGTTGACGATGCCGCCGAGCGGCAGCTGCTGCCCGACACCATGGTCGGCGGCCAGCCTGTCCTGCAGCGGGCCGGTGTAGTCGGGCACGGCGGTCTGCAGCACCGCGGCCACATTGAAGACCAACGCCACCGCGAGCAGAATCATCACCAGCCCCGCCGCGACGCGGATTTGCCGCTGGTTGCGCCGGAACACGCTTATCCGCTGGGCAATTCGTTGGCCCGCCAGTGCGAACACCAACAACGGCAGGGCGACGCCGAGCCCGAACGCGCCGGTCAGCACCGCGGTCGCCGGGCCGATGGCTGCCGTGGCGCCGGCGACCGCGATGGCTGCGAGAACGGGGCCCGCGCAGGGGACGTAGAGAGCACCCAGCGCCAAACCCAGGCCGAAGCCACTGCCATCCATGCCGATGTGCTTCTGCGGGATGCGCGCGAAAGGCCGCTCCAGCAGGTGCTGGAACGCCGGGAAGATCAGGCCCAGGCCGATCGCGACGAGCGCCACGAGCGCGATCCAGCGGATGGCGTCCTGCGGCAGGTGCAGCAGCGTCAGCACCGCCGAGCCGGTCAAGGTGACCAGGCTGAAGCTGAGCACCAAGCCGCCGACGACCAGGTAGGGCCGCATGGTCGTCCGCCGCGTGCGTCGCGGCTCGATCGCAACCGCGACTCCCTCACCGGAAACCGGTTGCGCGGCAATGTCATCGATGGGGTTTTGGGTTCCCGCGAAGAAGACCACGGGAAGCACCGGGAGAATGCACGGCGATACGCCGGTAAGCAGGCCCCCGAAAAAGCCGATCAGCGCGACGGTCAACACGACAGGGATTCGTGGCCGGTCCGCTCATGGATTGGTGCCGATCGAGACAGGGACAGCCCGGCCGCGGCCGGGCTGTCCCTGTCTCGCATCGGGGATTACCGGCCCGGAGGCATCAGCACGGTGTCGATCATGTACACCGTCGCGTTGGCGGTGTGAACACCGCCGCAAACCAGACCGGCGTCGTTGACCTTCAGGGCGTCACCCTGTCCGGTCACGGTCAAGGTGGCGCCCTGCAGGGTCGGGTGGGTGCCGTCGACCTTGGCCGGACTCTGCTGACCTTGCACCACGTGGTAGGTCAGGATGCTCTTGAGCAACGGCGCGTCGGTCTTGAGTTTGTCGATGGTGGCGGCCGGCAGCTTGTCGAAGGCGGCGTTGGTCGGCGCGAATACCGTGTACTGGCCGTCGTTGAGCGTGTCGACCAGGTTGACGTCCGGGTTCAGCTTGCCCGAGAGCGCCGACGTCAGGGTGGTCAGCATCGGGTTGTTCGACGCGGCGGTGGCGACCGGGTCCTGGGCCATTCCGGCGACGGACCCCGGACCGCTGGGGTTCTGCTTGGCGTAGGCGGCGCAGCCGGTGCCGATCAGGTCGGCCGCGGGATCGGCCATCCCCGAGGTCGTCGCGGGCGCCGCCATGCTGGTCGGCGTGCTGTGAGTGGTCGTCGGCCCAGACGCCGACTTGTTGCTTGAACATGCCGAGAAACCAACGACCGCAATCGTCGCGAGGCTTGCCGCAGCGACTGTTCTGGCCCGAGCGTTCATCATCGCGTTTGTACTCCTTCATCAGGGACGGCCTCGTGCACCGCCTTTCGACCGGACGCAGGTTATTCGGAGACAGCGCGGCCGCGGACGGGTGCTGGCAGTGGGCCGTTCAGCGCAGCGGCAACTCGGCCAGTATCGTCCCGGTCGGCCGGGCCGAGCCGGTGCCGGGTTCGACGGTGAACGCCAGGGCTGTCGACGTTCCGAGGTTGGTCAGCGTCGCGGTGGTCGAGGGCGCCACTGCCGCTGTGCCCATCGTCCCCGCCGAGGTCGCACCCTTGGCGCCCAGCAACCACATCTGATAGACGGTGCCCGGGGAGGGCGGCGGGACATTGTTCATCACCAGCACACCCGCGTTGCGATCACGCGAGAACACCACCGTGGCCGTACCGTCGGCAAGCGGGCCGGACACCGTGCGCACGTCCGGAGCGGCCAAGACTTGCGCCGCGACGGTCGCGGGTGGGTGCGGCCGCACCAGCACGCCGACACCGAAGGCGACCGCGCCGACCACGATCGCCGCCGCCGCGGAAGCCAGAACTGCCGTACGCCAACCCGACCGGCGCTTGCCGCGGGGTTCCGCCGCCGCCAGCATGACGGCGCGCAGACGGGGCGGCGGCTCGACCGCGGTCGCCGCCGACGCGACCGCCATCGTCTCGCGGGTGGCCCGGACTTCCGCGTCGAAGGCCGCCGCCAACGACCGCGGGGCGGCCGCGACGCGCCGCTCGATGTCGACCCGCTCCTGATCCGACACGGCGTCGAGCGCGTATGGCGCGGCAAGCGCGAGCAATTCGAATTCGGTCGGTTCGGTCATCGCACGTCCAGACAGTTTCGCAGGCTCCGCAGCGCGTCGCGCATGCGCGACTTGACCGTCGACAGATTCGCGTCCAACCGCTGCGACACTTCGCTATACGTCAATCCCTCGTAGTAGGCCAACTGGATACACTGCCGCTGCGTGTCGGTCAACGCGTCCAGGCATGCGACCACCCGGCGACGCTCCTCACTGGCGATCGCCGACTCCACGACGACATCACCGGGCGGCTCGGCGCTGGCCGCGGCGTAGCGGGACTCCCGCCTGCTGAAAGCCTCCTCCGAGCGCACCCGGTCGACGGCGCGCCGGTGCGCCATGGTCAGCAGCCAGGCCAAAGCCGAACCTTTACCCGAGTCGTACTCTCCCGCCGAGCGCCACAACTCGAAATAAATCTCCTGGGTCGTTTCCTCGCTGTAGCCGGGATCACGCAGCACCCGCATCACCATTCCGTACACGCGGCTCGCGGTGAGGTCGTACACGGCGGCGAATGCGGCGCTGTCGCCGCGCGCGACCCGACGCAGCAATGCGTCCAGCTCGTTGCCCGCGCGCGACCCACTCATCGATGGGTAGCCTATGTGAGGCCTGCAAACGTCCGCCCGGATTCCCGCTCCCGCGCGCCGGTCTTTCTTTCACGTTGGTGATTCGAAGCTGCCGGGCAGGCGGACGAGCTTTTCCCGCGCCCCACTTTGATGTCGCGTTTCCGCCAGCGTTGTCGGCGGGCGGGTGTCACTGTAGGAGACGTGCACGAGGACTTCGAACGCTGCTACCGGGCCGTACAGTCCAAGGACACCCGGTTCGACGGCTGGTTTGTCACCGCCGTGCTCACGACCCGGATCTACTGCCGGCCCAGTTGCCCCGTGCGACCGCCCTTCGCCCGCAACGTCCGCTTCCTTCCGACCGCGGCGGCCGCCCAACAGGCGGGGTTTCGGGCCTGCAAGCGGTGCCGTCCCGACGCCTCGCCGGGGTCCCCGGAATGGAACGTGCGCGGCGACCTCGTCGCCCGCGCCATGCGGCTGATCGCCGACGGCACGGTGGATCGGCTGGGCGTCGGCGGCCTGGCGGCGCACCTGGGCTACACCGCCCGCCAAGTGGAGCGCGTGTTGCGCGCCGAAGCGGGCGCCGGCCCGCTTGCGCTGGCCCGCGCGCAGCGGGCGCAGACCGCGCGGCTGCTGATCGAGACCACCGACCTGTCCTTCGGCGACGTCGCCTTCGCGGCGGGCTTTTCGAGCATCCGTCAGTTCAACGACACCGTGCGCCTGGTCTTCGAAAGCACGCCGACGGCGCTGCGCCGGAGCGCGGCGGCCCGGCCCGAACCCGCGAAATCCGCCAATCCGTCCCCGGGGGCGGTGAGCCTGCGGCTGCCGGTACGCACCCCGTTCGCGTACGAGGGCGTGTTCGGCCATCTCGCCGCCACGGCCGTACCCGGGTGCGAAGAGGTCCGCGCCGGCAGCTACCGGCGCAGCCTGCGGCTTCAGGCCGGCAACGCCGTGGTTGCGCTCGCCCCCGCCGCCGACCATGTCCGCTGCAGACTGGCGCTCGCCGACTTCCGCGACCTCGCCACCGCGATCGCGCGCTGCCGGCGCCTGCTGGACCTCGATGCCGATCCCGAGGCGGTGGTCGACGCGCTGGCCGACGACCCGGCGCTCGGTCCCGTGGTGGCTCGCGCCCCGGGACAGCGCATTCCCCGCACGGTCGACGAGGCCGAACTCGCCGTGCGCGCGGTACTGGGCCAACAGGTGTCCACTCAAGCGGCCACAACCCACGCGGGCAGGCTGGCTGCGGCCTACGGGCACCCGATCCACGATCCCGAGGGCGCGTTGACCCACACGTTCCCCTCGATCGACCAACTCGCAGACATCGATCCGGCGCATCTGGCGGTGCCCGGGGTCCGTCGACGGGCACTGAGCGCGTTGGTCTCCGGCCTCGCCCAGGGGCACGTCGTGTTGGACGCCGGCAGCGACTGGACTCGCGCACGCGAGCAGCTGCTGGTTCTGCCGGGGATCGGCCCGTGGACCGTGGAGGTGATCGCCATGCGCGCGCTCGGCGACCCCGACGCGTTTCCCGCCGGTGACCTCGGCCTGAGACTCGCCGCCCAGCGGCTGGGTTTCCCCGCGGGGCAACGGGCTCTCGTCGCGCACAGCGCTCGTTGGCGTCCCTGGCGCTCGTATGCCACCCAACATCTGTGGACCACCCTCGCGCATCCGGTAAACCATTGGGACGTCGCATGATTCAGTACCGCACCATCGACAGCCCGCTAGGACCCCTAACCCTGGCCGGCCGCGGATCGACCCTGACCAATCTGCGGATGGCCGACCAGACCCATGAACCCAGCCGCGCCGGCTGGACGCCCGGCCCCGGGGCGTTCGACAACGCCGTCGGGCAACTCGAGGCCTACTTCGCCGGAGAGCTCGTCGACTTCGACCTCGATCTCGACCTGCGGGGTACCGAGTTCCAGCGGCGAGTCTGGAAGGCGCTGTTGACGATTCCGTATGCGGAGACCCGGTCCTACGGACAAATCGCCGAACAGATCGGCGCCCCCGGTTCCGCGCGCGCAGTGGGGTTGGCCAACGGCCGGAACCCCATCGCAATAGTCGTGCCGTGCCACCGTGTCATCGGCGCCGGCGGAAACCTCACCGGTTACGGAGGAGGCCTGGAACGCAAACGCATCCTGCTCGAACTGGAGAAACGGCGGGCGTGCGCGAACTTGTCATTATTCGACTAGAAAGCACAAAAACACCCCCGGGTTACGGGGGTGTTTTTGTGTATGTTCGGCGGTGTCCTACTTTTCCACCCGAAAAGGGCAGTATCATCGGCGCTGACAGGCTTAGCTTCCGGGTTCGGAATGGGACCGGGCGTTTCCCTGTCGCTCTGGCCGCCGTAACTCTATTTATTTTGAACAAAGTGTTCTGGTGGGGGGTGTGGCGTTCGGAGATAGTGGTTGCGAGGTGTGTTGGTAAGTTTTCGGCCGGTTAGTGCCAGTTCCCTGCACTCATTGCTGAGCTTCCAGGTCTGGCCTATCGAACCCGTGGTCTGCGGGGGGCCTTATCCCTCTAAAAGGGTGAGAAACCTGATCTTGGAGAAGGCTTCCCGCTTAGATGCTTTCAGCGGTTATCCTAGCCGAACGTGGCTATCCAGCGGTGCCCCTGGTGGGACAACTGGTAGACCAGAGGTTCGTCCGTCCCGGTCCTCTCGTACTAGGGACAGCACTCCTCAAGTTTCTGACGCGCGCGGCGGATAGAGACCGAACTGTCTCACGACGTTCTAAACCCAGCTCGCGTGCCGCTTTAATGGGCGAACAGCCCAACCCTTGGGACCTGCTCCAGCCCCAGGATGCGACGAGCCGACATCGAGGTGCCAAACCATCCCGTCGATATGGACTCTTGGGGAAGATCAGCCTGTTATCCCCGGGGTACCTTTTATCCGTTGAGCGACACCCCTTCCACTCGGGGGTGCCGGATCACTAATCCCGACTTTCGTCCCTGCTTGACTTGTAAGTCTCGCAGTCAAGCTCCCTTGTGCATTTACACTCAACACCTGATTGCCGTCCAGGTTGAGGGAACCTTTGGGCGCCTCCGTTACATTTTAGGAGGCAACCGCCCCAGTTAAACTACCCGCCAGGCACTGTCCGTGAACCGGATATACGGTTCGACGTTAGGTGTCCAATACGATCAGAGTGGTATTTCAACAACGACTCCGCCCCAACTGGCGTTGGAGTTTCACAGTCTCCCACCTATCCTACACAAACCGTACCGAACACCAATACCAAGTTGTAGTGAAGGTCCCGGGGTCTTTTCGTCCTGCCGCGCGTAACGAGCATCTTTACTCGTAGTGCAATTTCGCCGAGTCTATGGTTGAGACAGCTGAGAAGTCGTTACGCCATTCGTGCAGGTCGGAACTTACCCGACAAGGAATTTCGCTACCTTAGGATGGTTATAGTTACCACCGCCGTTTACTGGGGCTTAAATTCTCCGCTTCACCTTGCGGTTAACGGGTCCTCTTAACCTTCCAGCACCGGGCAGGCGTCAGTCCGTATACATCGTCTTGCGACTTCGCACGGACCTGTGTTTTTAGTAAACAGTCGCTTCTCACTGGTTTCTGCGACCGGTTTCCGCTCCCACCGCAAGGGTGTTCACGGTATGCCGGTCCCCCTTCTCCCGAAGTTACGGGGGCATTTTGCCGAGTTCCTTAACCATAGTTATCTCGTACGCCTTGGTATTCTCTACCTGACCACCTGTGTCGGTTTGGGGTACGGGCCGTGTGTGTGCTCGCTAGAGGCTTTTCTTGGCAGCAGAGGATCACCGAATTCGCCTCAATCGGCTATGCATCACCTCTCAGGATTAGTGAGCGACGGATTTGCCTATCGCTCTCCCTACAGGTTTACCCCAGTATTACCACTGACTGGTACGGCTACCTTCCTGCGTCACCCCATTGCTTGACTACTACCAGCGAAGTTCCCACGCAGCCCCACAACGCCACGCCCCCGAAGGGGAACAGTCGTTGAGGTTTTGGGTGGTTAGTACCACTGATTCGTCAGGGACGCCCACACACGGGTACGGGAATATCAACCCGTTGTCCATCGACTACGCCTGTCGGCCTCGCCTTAGGTCCCGACTCACCCTGGGCGGACTGGCCTGGCCCAGGAACCCTTGGTCTTTCGGCGGGCAAGGTTCTCACTTGCCTAATCGCTACTCATGCCTGCATTCTCACTCCCCCACCCTCCACCACCGGTTACCCGGAGGCTTCGCTGAATGAGGGACGCTCCCCTACCCAACCTTGCGGTTGCCGCGGCTTCGGCGGTGTGCTTGAGCCCCGCTACATTATCGGCGCACAATCACTTGACCAGTGAGCTATTACGCACTCTTTCAAGGGTGGCTGCTTCTAAGCCAACCTCCTGGTTGTCTCTGCGACTGCACATCCTTTTCCACTTAGCACACGCTTAGGGGCCTTAGCCGGCGATCTGGGCTGTTTCCCTCTCGACGTACGGAGCTTATCCCCCGCCGTCTCACTGCCACGCTATACACCACGGCATTCGGAGTTTGGCTGACGTCAGTAACCTAGTAGGGCCCATCGGCCATCCAGTAGCTCTACCTCCGTGGTGAAACACGTAACGCTGCACCTAAATGCATTTCGGGGAGAACCAGCTATCACGGAGTTTGATTGGCCTTTCACCCCTACCCACAACTCATCCCCTCAGTCTTCAACCTAAGTGGGTTCGGGCCTCCACGCGGTCTTACCCGCGCTTCACCCTGGCCATGGGTAGATCACTCCGCTTCGGGTCCAGAACACGCCACTCAATCGCCCTATTCAGACTCGCTTTCGCTGCGGCTACCCCACACGGGTTAACCTTGCGACGTGTCCCTGACTCGCAGGCTCATTCTTCAAAAGGCACGCCATCACCCCACAAGGAGGCTCTGACGGATTGTAGGCACACGGTTTCAGGTACTATTTCACTCCCCTCCCGGGGTACTTTTCACCATTCCCTCACGGTACTAATCCGCTATCGGTCATCGAGAAGTATTTAGGCTTACCGGGTGGTCCCGGCAGATTCACAGCAGATTCCACGGGCCCGCTGCTACTCGGGAGTTGATACTAGGTAGGTGGCGGGTTTTCGCGTACCGGGCTCTCACCGTCTACGGCAGACCATCCCAGGTCACTTCCGCTAACCACGCCACTTTCTGACTACCTCTCAGCCAGGTAGAGCTGAGACATATCATTCCCACAACCCCGCACACACAACCCCTACCCGGTTACACATGCGTGCGGTTTAGCCTGTTCCGCGTTCGCTCGCCACTACTAGCGGAATCACAATTGTTTTCTTCTCCTACGGGTACTGAGATGTTTCACTTCCCCGCGTTCCCTCCCGCACCCTATATATTCAGATGCGGGTAACACGACATCACTCGTGCTGGGTTTCCCCATTCGGACATCCTCGGATCAATGCTCGGTTGACAGCTCCCCGAGGCATATCGCAGCCTCCCACGTCCTTCATCGGCTCTCGATGCCAAGGCATCCACCATGCGCCCTTAAACACTTACTAACACACAAAAATCTAGAAGAAATTACACAAAACGAACACGTCACCGCTATGAGCAACGCATCCGTTTAGATGCTCGCAACCACTATCCAGTAATCAAACACCACACCCCACCACCAAGATGGAGGGACACCACTGAGGCAGTCCGAACAGGACAGCCCGAGTGTTGTCTCAGGGCCCAATAGTGTGTCTGGCGATCATTTGCTGTTGCGCACCCGGTCCCGTCCACTACAGACGAGAACCCCTCACGGCTCGCACCCCACTTGTTGGGGTGCTTTTCGTGGTGCTCCTTAGAAAGGAGGTGATCCAGCCGCACCTTCCGGTACGGCTACCTTGTTACGACTTCGTCCCAATCGCCGATCCCACCTTCGACAGCTCCCTCCCAAAGGGTTAGGCCACTGGCTTCGGGTGTTACCGACTTTCATGACGTGACGGGCGGTGTGTACAAGGCCCGGGAACGTATTCACCGCAGCGTTGCTGATCTGCGATTACTAGCGACTCCGACTTCACGGGGTCGAGTTGCAGACCCCGATCCGAACTGAGACCGGCTTTAAAGGATTCGCTCCACCTTGCGGCATCGCAGCCCTTTGTACCGGCCATTGTAGCATGTGTGAAGCCCTGGACATAAGGGGCATGATGACTTGACGTCATCCCCACCTTCCTCCGAGTTGACCCCGGCAGTCTCTCACGAGT
>Ga0078972_1012725_pt1 | contig 14287 bp, 9 predicted proteins | sample YelNatPaOPGAMG01_FD_67568 | JGI IMG/M metagenome (GOLD analysis project Ga0078972, IMG submission 67568) | Hot spring thermophilic microbial communities from Obsidian Pool, Yellowstone National Park, USA - OP-RAMG-01 (SPADES assembly) (version 2) | ecosystem: Environmental > Aquatic > Thermal...
CCAGCCCGCCAAGCTCATGGGCGTCGAGAGCAACGGCATGATCATGGCCGGCAACCTGGAGGGCGAGCCCGTCCTCCTCCAGTTCATCGAGGAGGTACCTCCCGGCTCCAAGATCACCTAGGGGCCAATTCTCCGGACCACGCCAGGAGGCGCGGCCCTGACGGGGGTTCCATCCCTGCCGCCGCCGGTCAGACCTCTCGCAGCAGGGGCTCGAGAAAGGTCATGTCGAGGCTGAGCCGCAGGTCGGCGGCTTCCCAGAGGCCTTCCTGAACGGTGAGCTGGGGCCCGCTGCGGGGGCCGTGGACGAGGGCGAAGGTGAGGCCCTCCCGCTTGACGAGTTCGAGGGCCGGCAGGAAATCCCCGTCCCCCGATAGGAGGATGATCGCATCCACGCTGCGGCGGGCCGCGGCGTAGACCATCTCGATGGCCAGCAGCACGTCCACCTGCTTCTGTTCGAGCACCGGCTTGCCCGTGTTCTCGTCCATTCCCCGGAAGGCGAGCCGGCCCAGCTTCACCTCGAAGCGGTCCAGGCGCTGAAGGCGCTGGTAGAAGCCCTCCTTGCGGCGATAGGCCTCCTGCTCCTCGGGCGTGGGGTTGCCCGAGAGATAGGGGAGACAGTTGAAGTAGACGCACCGCAGCAGCGTGAAGCCGAAGTGGTCGCAGATGGCGTAGGCCATGCGGCCGTAATCCAGTCTCGGAGAGCCAAAACTGCGCTGCAGGAAGTCCAGATATCCGCCATCAATCAGCAACAAGGCTCGGTCTGGCATTCTGGATCAGTCTCCTCTCACAAAGGTTCAGTCTAACGCAGCGGGAGGCGCGGCAGGGCATGAGCCCGCTGCGCACCTCCCGGCCGCTCACGGCCACTGTTGGCCATTCGCCTTTCGCTTGTTCACTTTTTGCCCTCCTCCCCCTCACCGGACCGTGAGCGCTCCCAGGGCGATGGAGAGCAGCTTGGCCTCCGGCGTGTCGGACCGGCTCGGGATCAACACCGGAGCCGAGGCCCCCATGATGACGTGGGCCAGGGGGTAACGGGCGAAATAGGTGGTGGATTTGGCCAGCAGGTTGGCGGAGATGATGTCCGGGCAGAGCAGGATGTCGGCCTTGCCCGCCACGGGCCCGATGTGGCCCTTCTTGGCCACCGCTTCGGGCGAGATGGCGAGGTCGAGGCTCAGGGGGCCCTCCACCTCGCACTCGCTGAGCTGGCCGGCGTGGGCCATCTTCGTCAGGGCCGCGGCGTCCTGGCTGGGGCCGTGGCCGGGGATCACCGTCTCCACCGCCGACAGGACCGCCACGCGCGGCCTCGCGTGGCCGAGGCTCTGGTAGAGCTGCACGGCGTTTTCGACGATCTGCCGCTTGGCCGTCAGGTCCGGCGTGAGGTTGATGCCGCCGTCCGTGACGCAGAGGAGCCGCGTCCCTTCCGGGGCGGGATACTCGAAGAGGAACGCGTCGGAGAGGAGCCTCCCGGTGCGAAGCCCCCCCTCCCGGTCCAGAACGGCGTGCATCAGCGTGGCCGTCTGGGTCTTGCCCTTGAGGAGGATCTGCCCCACGTGCTTCCGGACCAGCTCCACGGCCCGACGGACCGCGGAGGCCTCGTCCGCGGCATCCACGATCTCGGCGTGTTGCAGCCGGCGGGGAAGGGCATCGATGGCGGGGCCGATCAGCCCCGGATCGCCCACGAGTATCCCGTGAGCGAGCCCCCGCGACTCGGCCTGGGCCAACGCCTCCAGCGCGGCCGGGTCGTGGCCGCAGGCTACCACCACCCGGAAGGGGCCGCGCCTGCAGGCCCCTTCGAGCACGCCCTTGAAATCAGTGATCCGAGGCGACATGGTCCACCCCCATACGAAAGGCCCGCATGCAGGCCTCCTGAACCTTGGCCGGGAAGCGCTCCCGGATGGCCGCCTCCCAGTCCTCTTCCTTCATCGGTAGTCTCCTGGAGAGGGCCCCCAGCAGGATCACGTTGACCATGCGCAGGTCGCCCAGCTCCCTGGCCATGGCCGGGGCGTCCACCCAGATCACGCGCGGGGCTTTCTCTTCCAAGATTCTGTCGATTTCTTTGACGTAACCGGCGTCCTTCTTGAGGTTTTGAGTGAGCGGCGGGATCTCGAGAGGGCAGACGTAGGCGACGCCGTCCGGACGAAGGTAGGCCATATACCGCAGTGCCTCCAGCTTCTCGAAGGAAACGAGGAAGTGGGCGCCTCCCGCCGGGATCAGGGAGGAGGGGACCTCTTTCCCGATCCTGACGTGGGTGTCCACGTTGCCCCCGCGCTGGGACATTCCGTGGACCTCGCTCATCTTGACGTCGAGCCCCGCGTGCACCGCCGCCAGCGCCAGGACGCGGCTGCTCGTCAGGATCCCCTGCCCGCCCACGCCGGAGAATAGAATGTTGGTGATCTCCATGGTCTTCCCCTCAGGCCCGGCCCACGCCGGGCAGAGAGATGGCTCCCTTTTCACAAACCTGGGCGCAGACGCCGCACCCCGTGCAGAGATCGGGGTCCACGTCCGGGAAGCCGTCCTTTTCGTGGATCCCCATGCACCCCACCCGGATGCAGGCCCCGCAGCGGTCGCACTCTTCGATGGCGATCTGAACCGCCTCGCCCTTCTTCAACTTGGCGCCCAGGATGCACGGGGCCACGGCCACGACCACCGAAACCTCGGGGGCCGCGAGCTCCTCCTCCAGCGCCTTGCGGGTGGCCTCCAGATCGAAGGGGTCCACCTCGCGCACCCTCCGCACGCCAAGGGCACGGCAGACCTGCGCCACGTTGAGCTGGGGCGCGTCGTTGCCGCGGATGTCCTTGCCCGTCCCCGGGTGGGGCTGGCCTCCCGTCATGGCCGTCCACCGGTTGTCCAGGATGACGAGCGTGGCCGAGCTCCGGTTGACGATCATGTCGATGAGAGCCGGTATGCCGGAATGGAAGAAGGTCGAATCGCCGATCACGCCGATGGTCTTCCCCTTCTCCTTGGGACCGCCGAACTTCTCCAGCCCCTCGGCCATCCCCACGGAGGCGCCCATGCACATGCAGGCATCCATGGCCGCCAGTGGCTTGAGGGCCCCGAGCGTGTAGCAGCCGATGTCCCCCATCACCCTCAGCTTCATGTCGCGAAACAGGGTAAACATGCCGCGGTGGCTGCAACCGGGGCAGAGGGTCGGCGGGCGGGTGGGCAGCTCTACGCCGCCGAGGTCCACGGTCACCTTGTGCCTGGGCGCTCCAAGCAGGGCTTTCTCCACCAGGGGCAGGTTGAGCTCGCCCGTGAATGGGAGGAGCTCGCGCCCCGTCACCTCCATGCCGGCGTTTCGGATCTCCGCCTCGATGTAGGGCTCCAGCTCCTCGATGACCACCAGCCGCCGGACGCCTGAGGCGAAGAGCCGGATACGCTCGATGGGTAAGGGGTGAGTCATGCCCAGCTTGAGGATCGAGGCCTCGGGCATGGCCTCCCGGACGTACCCGAAACTGACGCCGGAGGTCACGATGCCGATGTCGGCGGAACCCTTAAAGATGGGATTCCACCGGTCGCTCGACTCGGAGAGCTCCCTGGCCCGGAGGAGACGCTCCTCCACCTTGAACCGGCGCACCTTGGAGTGACTCGGCAGAAGCACGTTCTTCGGGATATCCTTGAGATAGCCCTTGGAGCTCCACGCCTCCCGCTCCTGCGGATTCACGACGCCCGTCTGATGGCACACCCTCGTGGTCATGCGCAGGAGCACCGGCGAATCGAACCGCTCGGAGAGGGTGAAGGCCTCCCGCGCCATCCAGCGGGACTCCTCCGGGTCGCAGGGCTCCACCATGAGGACCTTGGCGGCCTTGGCGAGGAAGCGGTTGTCCTGCTCGTCCTGGCTGCTGGCCATGCCCGGATCGTCCGCGGAGACCACCACCAATCCCCCGTTCACCCCCATGTAGGAGGAGGAGAAAAAGGGATCGGCCGCCACGTTCAGCCCCACGTGTTTCATGGTGACGAGCGCCCTGTGGCCCGAAAGCGACACGCCCATGGCCACCTCGTACCCGACCTTTTCGTTGGGCGCCCACTGGACGGCCACCTCCTCGTACTGCGCCAGGGCCTCCAGAATCTCCGTGCTGGGCGTGCCGGGATAGCCCGATCCGAAGGCAACGCAAGCCTCCCAAGCCCCCCGGGCCACCGCCTCGTTCCCGAGCATCAGCTTCCGCATGGATCGCCTCCTGGATAGGTCAGGGCCTGCTCCTCGCCGCTGAGTACCCGCAGGGCGCCTGAGGCCAGGGCCTCCATTTCGAACTCGCCCGGGAACCGAAAGAAGGGGCCCAGAAAGGCCACGCGCCTCTCCACCCATCCGCAGAAGAGGTCCGAATGGGCCAATCCTCCCGTCAGCACCACCCCGTCGAGCTTGCCCTCCATGGTGGCGGCCATGGCGCCGATCTCTTTGGCCACCTGATAGGCCATCGCCTCGTAGACTTCCCGGGCCTTGGAATCGCCGGCCGCGATGCGCCGCTCCACCTCCCGGGCGTCGTCGGTGCCCAGGTGGGCCATGAGACCGCCCTCCTTGGTCGTCATCCGTTTCAGGTCCTCGGCCGTGTACCGCCCCGAAAAGCAAAGTTTGATGAGCGGCTGGGTGGGAAGCGTTCCCGCCCGGGTGGGACCGAAGGGGCCGCCCGAATTGGCGTTGTTCACGTCGAGAATGCGGCCGCCGTCCACGGGCGCGATGCTGAAGCCCCCGCCGAGGTGCGCGATGACCCACCGCGTCTCCCTCATCGGCTTACCGATCCGCTGGCTGGCTTTGCGGCCCGCCGCGTGGATGTTGAGGGCGTGGACCAGCGACGTCCGGGGGATTTCCGGCAGCCCGGAATAGCGGGCGAGCGGAGAAAACTCGTCCACCGCCACGGGATCGACGATGAAGGCCGGGATGCCGTATCGGCCGGCCACCGCCTCCGCGATGAGGCAGCCCAGATTGGAGACGTGCTCCCCCTGGAATCCGCGGCGGGCGTCTTCGAGCATCCGCTCGTTGATTCGAATGGTCCCCGAGGGGACGGGCCGGATGAGCCCGCCCCTCGCAACTACCGCATCAAGTGGCCGCTCGCCCTTCTCCCGCAAGAAGGCCTCGGCCGCCTCCAGGCGCCCGGGCAACTGGTTCAGAATGCTTCCCGGTACTCGCTGGGCCGGTATGCTCTCCTCAGCCTCCGGGCCGCCGCTGGTGTAAATGCCCAATTTCGTGCTGGTTGAACCCGGATTGATGACAAATACCCGAAATTTGTTAGACATACAGCGCTCCGCTGGTCGAGAAGCAAGTCTAACGGTGCCCCCGCGCAGCGGCAAGCGCCGCCTCGGACCACCCCGCTCGGTGGGGTGAATGCCCCGGCCGGTAGGTCGGGACCTCCCGCATGGGACCAAGGGCGTTGCCCCCACTCTGATTGCACAGTGCACCTCGCGTTTCGCATCTCCCCCAAATTCCGCGATGCAAGCGGGGTGCCTTCGGCGACGGTTGTGCCACGCCCAAAGAAAAGAAGTTATGGATGAAGAGGGAGGGCCATTTCCTCCCCCTCCGCTGGCAAAGCCAGAGGGAGGGACCCCCACCCTTGGACGCCTTTTTCGCCTTCGGCTCAAAGGCCCCCAATCCCTTATCAGGTGAAAGAGCATTGGAGCTAAACCACGGGTTCATCAACATTTGGGGGCTCCGTTCCGGTTCCATCGCGGGATTGGGGTCTCCCCTCTCGCTTTTCACGGCACCACTCCGGCCTTATACTGAAAGGGTTCAGCACGCACGCCGACGGACCGCGACAGGGGAGCCATGATCCACACGACCTCGGGAAACGAAGAATCGGCCGCCCAAGAGGGGCCCGAGATCATTCAGGACCGGCGCACGCTCGCCCGCATCGCCGGCCTGGCCGGTACGCCTCCCTCGCGCCTTTTCAGGCTGCTCGCCAACGGGAGGATCGTCGAGATGGGGCCCTCGGGAAACCATCCGTGGCTCTCCCTGGAGGGACCTCGAGGGCTCGATGGGCTCCTGACCTGGGCCTCGGAGCGCTGTCCGGGCTACAGAGCCGTCTCCCTGGAAATGGCGCCGGGGAGGAGCTGGGGGCTCTGGCTGGTGCCGAAGGAGGCCGCTCTCGACGTGGAGGCCACCACGCGGGCTCTGGCCGTGGCCGTTCAGCTATTGGAGCGGACGGAGGAATGGCAGCGCCTGGCGCACACCAGCGACTCCCTTTGGACGCTACTGGGACTCGGCCACACGCTCTCCGCGGCGGAGGACCCCGGCGCCATGGCGACGGCGGTTCACGAGGCCGCCACGCGGATCTTCGGTCCCGTCAGCTCGGCCCTGGCCCTTTTCAGCCAGGATTCGGGCCGGAGCTTCCGGCTCGCACGGGACGCCCAGCTCCTATCGCAACCCGCCCGCCCCGCGGACTGGCAGGACCTCTTCAAGGAGCGGACCTGCGCCTGGGATGCGGAGTCGCCCCTGGCCTCGGCCTCGGCGGCACTGCTGGGACTCGATCCTTCCAGCGGTCTCTGCGAACGCGTGGGGGACGGCCCTTCGCCCCTCGGCTACCTCCTCATCCTGAGGCCCTCGGGCCCCTTCTCGGAACGGGAGCAGGGGCTGGTCTCCCGGATGGCCGATTTTCTCTTCGCCGCCCTGATGCGGCGGGAGAACCGGCGGGGGACGAGGAGCCGGGCGGTCCAGTCCGCCGACCTCTTCGTTCTCCTGGCCCAGGAGAGGGAGCGTCTGGACTACGTTCTCAGGAGCGTACCGGTGGGCATTCTCCTGACGGACCTGGAGGGCGGCATCGAGCTGGCCAACGACACGGCGGGTCGGGCCCTCGGGCTTACCGACGTGGAGATGCGTGAAAAGAAGATCTTCGGGAGCCGGCCCGCGGGACGGGCCCTTCTGGGGTTGATCGAGAAAGCCAGGAGCGAGGGGAAACCGATCTCCACCCCGTACGAGATGGAGGGGCGGTGGTTTCACGTGCAGGTCATTCCGTGGCCGGGCGGGGCGCAGTTTCTGGTGGTCACCCAGGACATCCAGGATTGGTTCCAGCTCAACCGCCTCAAGGAGGACCTCATCTCCATCATCTCCCACGAGGTGAAGAATCCCCTCACCGCCATCATCAACGCCGCCAGCCTGCTCAGCACCCAACGCCCGGGGCCGCTCACCGAGCCGCAGCAGCGGCTCTCGGACCTCGTGGCGGAGAATAGCCAGAAGATCCGCGACCTGCTCGACGACGTGGTCCGGCTGAGCCGGGTTCACCAGATGGGCAGCGAGCAGGAGCGGGTGGATCTTCGCGCGCTCCTCCAGCGGCTCCGCGCCAACTATCGTGATACCATACAGGGCAAGTTGCTGGTGTGGAAGGAGGAGCTTCAGAATCTGGCCGTGGTGGGTGATCCGAGAATGCTGGAGAACCTCTTCACGAATCTCCTCGGCAATGCCATCAAGTATTCGGCCATCGGTGGCTGCGTGGGAGTGAGGCTCGGGAGAGAGGATGACTGGGTCCGGGTCCGGGTGGTGGACGACGGGCCGGGCATTCCGGCCGCCGAACGAGACCGGCTCTTCAAGCCCTTCTTCCGGGCCAGCAACGTGCGGGGGCAGGTCTCGGGCACCGGGCTGGGGCTGGTCATCGCCAAGAATATCGCGGAACGTCTCGGAGGACGGCTCTCGGTGGAGTCGCCCCTGCCGCCCGAGGAGGCGGAGTTCCTGGGCAGCCCCAAGGGAAACGAGCATGGAACCGTCTTCCGCGTGGACCTGCCCGCTCAAGATTAGGAGGTGGCATGAAGCGCCAGAGGATACTCATCGCCGATGACAACAGGGCCATCACGGACATCCTCAAGATGAACTTCGAACTGCTCGGCTATGAAGTGATGGTGGCTTCGGACGGCGAGGAGGCCGAACGAAAGTTCAAGTCCTTCCCTCCCGATCTGATGCTTTTGGACGTCATGATGCCCAAGAAAAACGGGTACAAGGTCTGCCGGGATCTCAAGAAGGAGCCCCAGTTCGTGCGGATCCCCATCATTCTGCTCACCGCTAAGAACCTCAAGGAGGACGTCTACTGGGGATACGACTGCGGTGCGGACGCTTACGTGACCAAGCCCTATGACCCGAGGCAGCTCGAGCTGCTGGTGGGTCAGCTCATCCAAGAGGCTGTCACGGGACGGCGGTCTACCTCTTGGACCGGCCTGCCCGACGCCAGCCGCGTGGAGGCAGAATACCGGGCCAGGCTGGAGGCGGGCGCCTCCGCCCTGCTCCTGCGCGGCAGTTTTCCGCAAGAACCCGCCGAGGCCTTCAGGCGCAAGTACGGCGTTCCCCGGTTCAAGGACCTCCTGCACCGCACCGCCTGGATGCTCTATGAGATCGTCCGCGACGTCACCTCGGCGGGGGTTTTGGGGCAGGACAGCGAGGACCGCTTCTTCGTGACCCTCCACCCCGAGGAGGCCGAGCCGCTGAAGGCGAAGGCGCAGCAGAAGCTTAGCGAAATGATTCTCTCGTGCTACGACAAGGAGGACCAGGAGCGGGGGCGCCTCGTGGAATTGGGCATGGGGCCGGACAAGGGAAGGGAGACTCCGCTCGTCGCCCTCCAGTGGGAGACGCTCGAACTGCCCGCGCAGTAGGTGCGGGGCTCCGCGCCCTTGAGCCTAACTTTCGCGTGCGGATGGTCCTTCCTTCGTCGGCTCGGGTGGCGTACGGTGGAGGGCTTCTCTTCCGCGCTCCGCTGGTGAAGCCAGAGGGAACGCCAGGTTTGTCTTTCGGTTCCCTCCCCGCTCCGCGGACAGGCCCGCGGAGCCTCCTCCCGCCCTTGGCGCATTCTTCCCCCGGATCCAGTCCGGGGTCGAATGCCCCCAATCCCTTGGCAGGTGATCGTGCAGTTATGCCCGTCATGAAGATCCATAGGGATTTGCACTGCCATTTCGCCTTCCATAGCGGGATTGGGGAATCCGGGATCGAATGGCCCCAATCCCTGGGCAGGAGAGCGTGCGGTTATGCCGATCCGTAAGGCCATGGGGCCTTGCACCGCCATTTCGCCCCCCCCTCGCAGGATTGGGGTTAATTTGTCCTCTTGCGGCTCTCTTCGCCAGCCCGCACGGCGCGCTGGAGACTCTCCTCCGCCTCCCGGCCCACCGCCTCCCGGCAGATACCCCAGTACCCGCGGAAGCCGCCCGAGGCATCCCGAATGGGGATCGCGCTGGTTGCCAATACCGTCCAGGCACCGTCCCTCCTCACATAGACGGCCAGCACCGAGCGCAGCGGTCTCCTGCCCCCCACCTCTCCTCCCATCTGGGTTCTGACCCGCCCGGCCTCGGCCGGCGGCATCAGATCGCAGAGAAACCTGCCGAGGATCTCTTCGGGGGCGTAGCCCAGCAGCCTGGAGACCCACCCGTTGCTGTGGGTGAAGCACAGATCGGCGCCCAGCTCCCAAACCCAATCGCTACTGTGGCTTCCCAGGACGCGGAAAGCCTCCTCGCTGGCCCTCAGCGACTCCTTGCTGCGGCGAAGCCCGTCCAGCCCGGTCAGGAGCTCGTCTCTGGTTCGTTGGAGCTCCCGGTTGGTGGCCGCCAGCTCCTCGATGGTGGCCGTTGCCTCTCCGTACAGGGAGGCGTTGACCACGGCCATGGCGGCTTGCCGGGCGAAGATCTCGAGAAGCTCCACGGCGTCCTGCGTGAAGGTGCCCGCTTCGCCGGCGTAGACGGTCAAGGCACCGCGCACGGTGTCTTCGTGCAGGAGGGGAAGGGCGCAGATGGAAACGAAGCCCCGCCGGTCCATCGCCTCTCGCCAGGGGGTCACGGCGGGATCGTCCCGCTGCATGATGACGGGGTGCCGGCTCTTGATGGCCCTCCCCGTGGGCCCCTGCGCGCGAACGGACTCGTCCCACCGCACGTGGACCGTCGAGGTGTAACCCTCGTCCAGGCCGGCCGACGCGAGCACTGCAAGCTCCACGCTTTCCGGCGCCACCAGGCCGATCCACGCCATGCGCGCCTCCACGCCCAACAGGGCGGCCTCGCAGATGGTTCTGGCGGCCCCGCGCAAATCGAGGAAGCCGCCCATGGCCTGGGCGGAGGAGACGAGCGACAGCAGTTGGCGATGGCGACGCCGCTCGGCCGCTTCCGCCGCCCTCCGGTCCGTCACGTCCCTCGCCACGCCGAAGAATCCGACGATCCGGCCCTCTCCATCCAGCCTCGGAACGGCCAGGTCCTCCACCCAGTGGTATTGTCCCGTGGTGCGGTGGAGGAATCGGTATTCCACGGTCGCTGGACCGGGTGATGCCAGGAGTTCTTGCAGCTTACGGCGAACCAGGGACCGGTCTTCCGGGTGGACCGCCTCGAACCAATCGTGCCCCGGTTGCGTGAAGTAGTTCGGCGGATAGCCGAGGATCCGTTCCAACTGGCGGCTGGCGAAGAGGGGCTTCAATGCGGGCGGATCTCCCTCCAGGGCGTTGTAGTAGATGATCTCGTGGACGTTGTCGACGATCAACCGGAGCCGGGTCTCGCTCTCGCGCAGCGCCGCCTCCGCCCGCTTGCGCTCGGTCACGTCCTCCAGAAAGGCGAGGAAGGCGGGGCCGCTCTGGAGATCCACCTGCGCCAACCGCACGTGCATGGGGAACAGCGATCCGTCCTTCCTTCGGCCCACCGTGTCAAAGTCCTGCTCGCCCGCGTCCTTCGCCCGTCCCTCCCGGAACTGGGCCTCGACCCCCTGGCGCTCTCCGGGCGCGATGAGCGCCTGGACGAATCCGCTGCTGAGGTCGGCGGGGGAGGCACAGCCGAAGAGCTTCAGCACCCCCTGGTTGGCATACACCACGGTTCCTTCGCGCACGAGGCAGATGCCCAGGGGGGACTTCTCGATGAGATCCCGGTAACGGCGCTCCGAGTCCCGGAGAAACTTGAGCCTGAGGTTGCGCCGCCACGCCCAGAGGAGGACCAGGCCGACCAGGGCCGCCAGGGCTGCGGCGGCGAGGAACCAGGCGGCGATCCGCTCAAGGTCCGATTCCGTCTCCTCAGGGAGCCACTTCCTGCGGATGTGGGCCAGGGTGCCTCCCTTTTTGAGCTGGGCCAGGACGCGGTTGAAATCGGCCCGCTCCGCCTCCCTGCCCGAACCGAAGGCTATGGACAACCGCTCCCGCGACAGAAAGAGCGGACCCCAGGAGCCCTCGGCGATGGTGAGTTCGCCCGCGTACCGCCGGCTGATGAGGAAGAGGCTGTTGAGGTAGTCGTTGAAGACGGCGTCCACCGTCCCGGACCGAAGAGCGGCAAGGCTCTCCTCCGTGCTCCCGAAGGGGACCACGGTGATCGAAGGGTCGCCGGCCGCCTGCATTCTCAGGGCAACTCTCTGCCCCGTGGCCCCCTCCTTCACCCCCACCCTCCAGCCCGCCAGCCGGCGCAGAGAGGCCAGTTCTCGGCTCGCCCTCGTCACTACGACAAGCCCCGTTTCGACATAGTCGTCGGTGAACAGGAGACGGGCCTCCCGGCCGGGGGTCCGGTAGATCGCTCCCAGGCCCACGTCCGCCTCGCCCTTCTCCAGGCGGTCCAGCATCTGGTCGAAAGGGAGCAGTTCCACCTGGTAGCTCCAGCCGTTGGCCGCGCACACCAGGTCGAGCAGATCCACCTCCAGCCCCTTGAGGCGGCCATCCTCGGTGAAGACGTACGGCTCATAGGGAGAGGCCGCCACCTTCAGCCTTGTCCCCGGGCCGGCCGCACCGGCCGGCCGCGCGGCGCCGGCCCTCGGCACGCTAAGATCCAGCCCGCAGAGAAGCAGGATCAGCATCACTCTCAAGAAACTCGACCACACCCGTCGGCGCACCGCTCTTGCTCCCTTTGCGGCCGGTCAGCAGACCCGGTTTTTGCCCTGTCTCTTGGCGGCGTAGAGGGCCACGTCCGCCCTCTCCAGAATGAGGTGGTGGTCCTTCCCGTCGTCCGGAAAGGAGGCTACGCCCACGGAGAGGGTCACCCGCACCGGCGCCGAAAGCCCCTCGACCGACAGGGGCAGCGACTCCACCCGGGAACGGATTCGATCGGCGACGGCCCTAGCCTGCTCCGCCGTGCGGTGCGGCAGGAGAATCGCGAACTCCTCCCCGCCGTAGCGGGCCGCCACGTCCTCCGACCGGATGCTGGAGCTGAGCAGGCCGGCCACGCTCCTCAGGACGGCATCGCCCGTCAGGTGCCCGAAGGTGTCGTTGATCTGCTTGAAATCATCCAGATCCAGCATCAGCACGCTGTAAGGGATCCCGGCCGCCGCGTACTCCTTGGATTTCACGGCGAAGGTTTCCTGGAAATAGCCGTGATTGTAGAGACCGGTCAGCGAATCCAAGACGGCCTGGCGCTTGATCTGCGCGTGGATTTGCGCGCTTTCCAAGGCGTACACCGTCTGATTGGCCAGGATTTCCAACGCCCTTAAGGTCTCGCCTGAGGGGACCTTGCCGTCCTGCGGCTCGTCCACCGAAATGATGCCCAGCAACCGATTGTCCTGGTCTCTCAGTGGCACCAGCAGCAGGTCCTCGGGATGCCAGTCATCCGGTTGGGTGGACACCCTGGCGTGACTGGGAAGGATATCGTAGGGACTGAGCTTCCCCTCGGTGTGGCTCACGAAGTAGCAAGCGCCGAGGCGGTATCGTTCCGAAAGATACTCCATGATGTCCTCCGCCGGCGGTGTGACCGTCCGGATCTCCTCCCAGAGGTCGTCCAGGCCGGCCTGGGCGACCCGCTCGAAGATTCGCCGGTCCTCGTGGTAGAGGCTGATCAGAACGCTCCGGAATCCGAGGCTCTCTCGGATCCCCTTTGCCACGCTGTCCAAGATACCTTGAACATCCAGGTGCACCCTGAGGAGGTTCGAAATCTGGAGTATCCGGGTCAGAAACTCGGTCTGCAGGACGAGCCTCCGGTTGGTCTTCATGAGCTGAGTCTTCAGGAGCTGGTCTTGCATCCCCTGCGCGACCTGGTGCAGAGAGAGGCTCAGGAACTGCGCCTCCTCCTCCCGGAACGGATCGGATTGCGCTCCGCGCTCGGCCACCAACAGCCCAAGCGCTAGCTCGCTGGTGAGGACCGGGACCAGAAGCTGCGAGGAGGCATCGGGCAGCAAAAGCGGTTGGAGGCTTTGCCGGTCCGTCCGCCGGGGCTCCCGGAGTACGGGATCCTCCAGGTAGCCCATGAGCCCGTTCTGCAGATCCGGTCCGACGGGGATCCCCTCCAGGGAGTACATGGCGGGGCCATCCGGTTTCGCCGGAGGGAGCACCAGCATGACCGCCCGCTCCCAGGGAACGAATTCCCGCAACCCCACCAGCAGGCTCTTCACAAAGGCTTCGTCGCCCAGGTTGCCCGTGGCGCCCATGGTCAACTGCTGCAGGAACTCCTGCCGGCGGGCCGCCCCGATGAGAGCTTCGTGCTTCGCCTCGAGACCGGCGTTCAGGCGGAGGCTCCAGATGACCAGCAGCAGCGTGAGGCTGCTGAGGAAGAGGTAGAGCGGCCGAAACTGGGCGGCGGCGCCAGCCACCAACCCCACGAAGGGGGACGACACCAGCACCCACAACTGGTTTTGAAGGAAGTTCTTTCGGACCCTCTCGGGGTTCGTGCTCGATCCTGTGAGGGCTCTTCCCAGCAGATAGAGCCCCCAATTGAAGGTGCTGGTGGCCGCCATGGCCAGGAGCAGGATGGCCAACCAGGCCCAGCCCTCCGGGACCACCAGCGGCGCCAGCGCGGTATAGAGCCAGCAGCCTAGACTCAGGCTCGCGGCGGCCATTACCGTACCCCATGCGTGCACGAGGCGGAGGCCGCGGGGTCCGTGCCGGTATGCCCGGCTGGCCAGGAGACCAATGCCGCCGAGGATTCCCGCGACCGCCGGATTCTGAAGGATCACCACGGCGGGAAAGGCGATGACGTGATCGGCGTTCATGCTTCCCAGGCCGGGGATTGGGACGTCGAATTGATAGGCCACGAAGAAGAAGGCCAGGACAAAGGGAAGGGCCCAGGGATTGCGCACCTGAAATCCGAAGTGCCACAGCAGCAGACACACTCCTCCTGAGAACAGGAGAAGAAGCGCAAGATAAGCCCTTGAGGCGCGCCGCATGTTCCACACCCTCCGCCCTCGACGGCGAACCGGCCTACGAGTGATGTCCTTAAGGATAGACCGGCAAAAGGAGGCTGCCAAGTCCAAATTCCGTCCCCAATCCCGCGATGGGAACCGGACAGGCGGTGCAAGTTTTTACAAATCTTACAGATTCCATGAATCGCTCCATCACCTGCCAAGGGATTGGGGGCATTCGACCCCGGACTGGATCCGGGGGAAGAATGCGCCAAGGGTGGGGTGAGGCTCCGCGGGCCAAGCCCTTGGAGCGGGGAGGGACCCGAAAGGCAA
>Ga0078972_1012728_pt1 | contig 14282 bp, 11 predicted proteins | sample YelNatPaOPGAMG01_FD_67568 | JGI IMG/M metagenome (GOLD analysis project Ga0078972, IMG submission 67568) | Hot spring thermophilic microbial communities from Obsidian Pool, Yellowstone National Park, USA - OP-RAMG-01 (SPADES assembly) (version 2) | ecosystem: Environmental > Aquatic > Thermal...
TCATTTCCAGACAGGCTTACGGCTTCCGCAACTTCGACAACTACCGCATGCGGGTCAAGGTGCTATGTTCTTAGAGATTCTTCGGATCGGGGTCTGCCCCCGTTGTTGGCGTAGAGCCCTGCCCCCGTTGTTGGCGTAGAGCCGCGTAGAGCCCGAGCCTAGAGCCCGATGGTGGGCGGTACGGGACTCGAACCTGTGACCTCGTGCGTGTGAAGCACGCGCTCTAACCAACTGAGCTAACCGCCCGGAGACTTCCATCGTACCAAAGCGCGGGAGGCTTCGCGAAATCCAATACCGGCGCCCGGACGGGATGGCCGGCAGCAGAGGACGCAACCCGAACCGGCGAAAGTGCCGTCTCAGTACAGCTTGATAATGTCGACGCGCCGGTTCTTCGCCCGGCCATCCTCGGTGGCGTTGTCATCGAGAGGGCGGGTGTCGCCGAACCCGGCGGCGAGCAGTCGCGCCTTGTCGATGCCGCGGGCACCGAGCCACGCGATCACGGATTCCGCTCGCTGTCGCGAAAGCGACATATTCATCGCGCGGGCGCCTACATTGTCCGTGTGCCCGGCCACGACGACCGCCCAGGAGGGGTTCGCCTGCAACATCTTGGCGAGTTCGCCGAGCACGGCTTCGGAATCCGGCCGGATAATCGCCTTTCCGGTGTCGAAGTTGATGCCGTAGAGAGACACACGGCCCGTCTGGTTGATCTGCCGCGCCCATCCCGCCGCGTTTGCCTCCACGGCCTGCTGCATCTGATTCTCGAGGATAGTGGTGAGTTCGTAGCCGCCATTCTCGGCATACAGCTTCACCCACTGCGGCCCCATCTGGGCTGTCATCCAGAATCGGGCCCCGCCATAGTACACATCGGTATACAGGACGTCATAGCCGGCGTTCTTCAGCGCAGCCTCCACGTTACGGCCGATTTCGAGAGCCGATTTTTCGCGCGGGCACGCGTACTTGATCTTTTCGAGGGCGCCCTCGGTATTGGTGCGGTCGCCCTTCTTGCGCGGCATCACGTCCACACCGTAATCGTTCTTCTGGCATGAACTGATGTAGCAGCCGGGCATGCGGGACAGGAGTTTACTGTCCATGCAGCCCCGGGCATCCGGCCGCACGGGTGCTTGCGCAAATGCAGTGAGTGATACAGCGGTCAGGCACAGCAGTGCTTTCATGGTTGAGTAGAATAGCACGGAGACTTAGCGTATATCCCGGATTGCGGGCATTTATCGCGGCGCGGGTGCGGATCCGGTGCGGCGCCGTTGCGGGGATCGCGGCTTGGACGGCGCCTTCGGCACCGGGGTTATTTCCTCAGCGTCCCTTTTGCATGTCCCGGTGGGATGCTTTCACCTTGAAACCGGCGCGGGCAAGGCGCTTGCGTATCTCGTCGGCCATCATCACGGAGCGGTGCCGGCCGCCGGTGCAGCCGAAGGCGATCGTGAGATAGCTCTTGCCTTCGCGTATGTAGTGGGGGAGCAAGTAGATCAGCAGGTTCGAAATACGGTCCACAAACTCCACCGTCTGCGGGAACGAGCGGATGTAGCGCGCCACGCTCGGGTTGCGTCCGGTGAGGTTCTTGAACGCCGGAATGTAGTTTGGGTTAGGCAGGAAACGAACATCGAACACCAGGTCGCTGTCGGGCGGCACGCCGTACCGGTAGCCGAAGCTGGTTACCTGTACGAGTATTTTCGACTCCTCCCGCCCGCCCCGGAACTTCTCCCGAATGGCATCGCGCAGTTCGTGAACGTTGAACTTGGAGGTATCGACGGTGTGGTCTGCGAGCGCCCGGATGGGCGCAAGCATTTCCCGCTCCGCCGCGACGCTCGCCGGCACGCCGCGGTCGCCGCCGAGCGGGTGCGGGCGGCGTGTCTCGCTAAACCGGCGCACGAGGGTCTGGTCGTCGGCCTCCAAAAACAGAAGCGTGCTCGGCACCGCCTTGCGAATCTTCTTGTAAACAGCCGGGAAGCGCCGCAGGCTCTCGCCTTCCCGGATGTCCACGACCAGCGCGGCACGGCGGATGTGGGGGGAGTCCTTCGCAAGCTCGGCGAACTTCGGCATCAGCTCCAACGGCAGATTGTCGACGGAGTAGTAGCCGATATCTTCCAGGGCCTTGAGCACGGTGCCTTTGCCGGAGCCGCTCAGCCCCGTGATGACTACCAGCTCGGGAGCCCGGCCGGCCCCGGCTGAAGGTTGCCCGCTGTTCACGCTTCGATCAGGTCGTAGTTGCCGTCGCGCCGGCGAATAAGCACGTTTACCCGGTCGGAGTCGGCGTCGCGATAGACCACGTAATCGCGATCGTCGATCTCCAGCATCGCTTCGTCAAGCGTCATGGGCTTGCGCTGGTCGTAGTTGTCGATCCTGAAGATGCTCGGGCCCTCGGGCCGCAGTGAGACAAGCTTGCTTTCCGGAGTGGTGCGCTCGCGAGCCGGCGCCTGGGCGGCGGGAGCCCCCTCAGGCTCCTGCTTGCGCGTTCGTGCGGTATCGCGCCACTTCGCGCGCACCTTCAGGATCTGTTTCTCGAGCTTTTCCAGCGCATCCGACAACGCCGTGAACGTGTCGGCGGCGGAGCCGGCCCCAAAAAGCTCGTGGTCGCGGTAGTTCACGCGGATTTCGGCGTTATGAATGTGACGTTCGTTGCTGTAGATTACGTGCGCTTCGCGCTCGTTGTCGCGCTTGTCGAGGAGCCTGGCCAGCTTCTCGAACCGTGCGTCGATCTTCTTCTGTTCGGCCGGAGCGAGGGCCTCCGGCTTGCCGCTGTAGGTAATCTTCATCTCGTCCTCCGGACCATCAGGCGCGCACGCGCCTTTGATGCGTGGATGGGATCTTCATGTCTTCACGGTACTTCGCCACCGTGCGCCGCGTCACCTCGATGCCCGCCGCCTGAAGCCGCGCGGTGATCTGCTCGTCGGTGAGCGGGTGCGTGGGGTCTTCCTCCTCGATCATCTTCTTGACCATGCGCTTGACGATCAACAGCGGTGTCGCCGCCCCCGACGGCCCCTGCACGGCCTCCGAGAAGAAGTAGCGCAGTTCGAAAACACCCTGGGGCGTGTGCGCGTACTTGTTCGCGACGGCCCGGCTGACGGTGGAGGGATGGACGCCGATTTCCTCGGCGATTTCCTTGATCATCATCGGCTTGAGCTGGTCGATTCCGTTCTCGAGGAAGCTGGCCTGCCGGCGCACGATGGACTGGCACACTTTCAGGATAGTCTGCTTCCGCTGCTCGATATTCTTCATGAGCTGAAGAGCGGAGGCATAACGCTCCTTGACATAGTTGCGTACTTCCTTACTCGGTTCCTGGGTGCGGTCGAGCATGCGGCGGTATTGCGCGTTGAGGCGCAACTGCGGCAGGTCTTCATCATTGAGCTGGATGATCCAGTTCTCGCCGTCGCGGAAGATGTGGACGTCCGGCTCCACCTGCCGCGCCCCGGACGCCGAATAACGCAGACCGGGCTTGGGGTTCAGGCAGCGGATCACCTGCACCGCCGTCTGGATGTGCTCGATGGGGCGGTTCAGAACCTTCGCCAGCTCGCGATACTGCTTCAGCTCGACCATCTTGAGGTGGTCGGATACTATCTGCCAGGCCACTCCGCCGCGGCCGTTGCGGCTGTCGAGCTGCAAAAGCAGGCACTCGCGCACGTCGCGCGCGCCCACGCCCGCCGGATCGAGCTTCTGGACCTCACGCAGCGCCGCCTCGACATCTTCTATGCGGTGCTCGCCCGAGGCGGCTATCTCTTCCAGAGACGCCACCAGGTATCCCCCCTCATCGAGGTTGCCGATGATGGAGTCCGCAGCGGCGCGCACGTCATCGCTCAAAGGCACCATGCTCAACTGCGAGCGAAGGTAATCGCCGAGCGTGAGGGGCGCCGACAGGAACGTCTCGAACGAAGGCTTATCGATCTGCTCCGACGCGGGGCTCTTGTGGCCGGGATCGAGATAGTCGTCGAAATAAGAGCCGAAATCGATCTCTTCGAACGGATCGGTAGCGGGCTTCTGTTCCGCCTCAACCGGCTCCGCATCCGTCGAGGCGGCCGCGGCGCCGCCCTCGGGGACTTCGGTATCGGTATCGAGGTCCGGCGCGTCGGCCGTGTAACCGTCGCCGTTCGCTGCTTCCAGGATGGACTGGTCCGCAGGCTCCGCAACCCGTTCGGATTCGAGCAACTGCTGGACCTCCTGCGGGCTCAGTTCCTCTCCGGCTTCATCCGCACTCTCTTCCAGAACGGGGTTTTGCGCTATCTCCTGGTTGATCATCTCCCGCAACTCGAGCCGGTTGAGTTGCAGCACCGTGACCATCTGGACCAGGCCCGGCGTCAGAATCTGTTTCTGCGCTACCTTAAGCTGCAGCCTGGGGGAAAGCAAACTCATTTCTCGATTCCAATGATATCACCCAACAGGAGAGGGTACCCGCTTGCAGCGGCGTGGGTTTTGCGTTACGGCGACACGTGTGCTGGGTTATACCGATGCCGCGCCGAGATCGAAACTCTCACCGAGGTACACGCGCTTGACTTCGGGATCGCGGCCGAGCACGTCGGGGCTGCCGGCGCGAAAAATGCGCCCGTTGTTAATGATGTAGGCCCGCTCGGTTACCGCAAGTGTCTCACGCACGTTGTGGTCGGTCACCAGGATGCCGATCCCGCTCTTCTTCAGGTCGGAAATGATGTGCTGAATCTCCAAGACCTGCTTCGGATCGATGCCTGAGAATGGCTCGTCGAGCAACAGAAAATTCGGCTGGATGACCAGCGAGCGCGCGATTTCCAGCCGGCGCCGTTCGCCTCCCGAGAGCGCGTACCCGCGATTGCGGCGCACGTGATCGAGACCGAGCTGCTCTATGAGCCGCGTCATCCGCGCCCGCCTCTCGTCGGCTGAGATGGGAAGCGTCTCAAGAATTGCAAGCAGGTTCTCCTCCACCGTCAACTTGCGAAAGACCGACGCTTCCTGCGGAAGATAGCTGATACCCTTCCTGGCGCGCTGGTACATCGGCAGTTCGGTGACGTCGTTGCCGTCCAGCAGCACACGGCCCGAATCGGGACTGATGAGGCCTACGACGATGTAAAAAGATGTCGTCTTGCCGGCGCCGTTTGGGCCGAGCAATCCAACCACCTCGCCCTGTTCGACGTAGATCGACAAATCATCGACCACGCGGCGGCCGCGATAGGTTTTGCTGATCTCGCAGGTTTCGAGCTTTCTCATTTGTGGGAACGGCGAATACGGCTCACGGCCGGAGCCTTTTCCGTGCCGTTCACGAGCAGCTTATCGTCCCTCAGGTAGTACGTCAATTCGCGCCCTTCGGTGGTCCCCTGGACGCTGTCCTCGAGCACCGGATGCCCCCCTGTGAGAATGAGCTTCTGGCCGGCCGCGTAGTACTCGGCGTGCTCGCTTGACGTCCGGACGGTTCGCGAGGTTTGCGGGTCCTTATGAAGAATGCGCACGTCGCCGTCGGCGTAGGCGCGGTCGAGGGAGGAATCCGCGTCCGGGCCGTTCAGGAATGCGCGAATCTGAGCCGCCTGCACATCGATTCCGGAACGGGACAGGTGCGCGCCGCCGCTGTAGTGGGCCACCCGGCCGGCCTCTGTGTATGCCAGCGCCGGCGCTTCTATGAAGACGAAGCCCGGCGCCTTGCCGGGCTGGGACTCTCCCTGCCGGCTCTTGCTCTGCTCATCGGCGAAGCGTGTGCGGACGTTCCCCCGGGCGGTGAGGGTGCGCTCCGTGCGGTCGATGTCAATCACATCCGCAGCGATACGGTTGGGCCCCTGCCAAAGCACGGCGCCGCCTTCGTAGTGGAGCCTGGTGTTGTTCTGAGAAGCTGTCATCAGGCTGGCGCGGCCCTCGAGCGGCGCATCGCTCGCGAGCATGGCCGAAGACTTGCCCTTGCCGTCGGGCGCGCGCGTGGAGACAACGCTGCCGCTGGCGGTGAAATCGCCCGTCTCCTGCGCCAGTTCGATTCTATCGGCGGATACGGAGCCCGAGGCGTCCTGAAAACGCGCATCCCGCTCCAGTGTGATGCGGCCGGAGGCTTCGTCCAGCACGGCGCGCCCGGCGCGGCCGCGCCGGCTGCCCTCCTCGTACTGGAAATGGTTCCACTGCTCGATTCGCGTCAGCTCGCCATGCGCATCGAAGACCGCGCGGAAATCGTCACTCCAGGTCAGCAGGGGAGGGTCGCCGGCTTGCTCGGGCTCGGTGCGGGTGGCAGCCTTCGATGCCCGGAAACTGCTCGGAATGCTGCCCGGCGCGTAATCTATGGTCATCCGCTCGCCATCGAGCGTGCGGCGGCGCTGGCCCGGGCTGTTCGGGAGAAACTCCAGGCGTCCGGGCGAGTGAGTCTCAATACGCTCTATGTCGCGCCCGCCGGGCCGCATCTTCATGACAACGACGTCGCTGGCGAGCTTGCGCGTTTCCGGCGCCGGCGCACCGGGGCGCGTGATCGGGACCGATTCCACCGTCGTGTGTCCTCTCGCAACCGCCTGCCGGAGAACGCTCTCGTCCTTGCCCGGCAGAAATTCGAGCTCAACATGATCCGAAGCGACCAATGTGCGCGCGGTCGATGTAATGGCCGCCAGACGGGCGTTCGGCGCGCCCGTGGCCTTCTTGATTTCGCCGCGCGGCGTGAACTCCATCCACAGGTGGTCCGCGGAATACTCAAGATTCCGCCCGCCGCTCCGCTCTACACCGCGCGCCTTGAGCGCCTCGGCGCGCTCGATGCCGCCGTCCTTGAGCGTGATGAAACTCGTATCGGCCGATTCGAGCACCGCGCCGCCGTGGGTCAGGCGAGCGGGCGCGCGCAGTTCCACCACGGCGTCGCGCTCCCTGTAATAGAGCTGGGCTGCCTGAATGCGCATTGGCAAGCTGTCCGGGCCCCGGCCCCGCCAGGTGAGGTCCGCCTGGCTTCGCATGATCAGTTCGCGCGCATTTGGATCGTACTGCGCACCCACGCACCGGCCCTCGCTGTTCTCGAACTTGAAGCTGGCGGCGCGATCGGTTCTGGCGATGCCCGTGGCGGACTCGAATGTGACGCCGGAACTGTGGATTGACACCAGCCGGCCGGGCGGGCGGAGGCCCGCCGGCAGGCCCATCGTGATCTCGACCTCGCCGTCCGAATAGAGCGTACCCTGATCGAGGCGGAAACTTGCGGCGTGGCTGCGGACCAGGTCGTATGTACTGCCGTCGCGACTGTACAGCTTCAGCTCGACATCCTTAAGGCGAAGCTGGCCCTCTATGCGGCTGAAATCGCGGGCGCGGACCTCGACCACTGTCCGGTCCCCGTCGGTTTTCGACCAGGTCCAGCCGGCTGCCGAGGCGCTCATCCCGGCAGGCAGCAGCGCCGGTCTGTGCGGGGCGGCGCGGGCGAGCGTGTCGCGCCGGCGGCGGTACTCGATGCCGACCGCAACCACGATGGCCGCCAGCAGCAGAAGTAAAAGAAGCCGCGACCTGCGAAAGCTCCTCATTCGATGGACCGAACCTAGAACCAATCCATCGTAGCCCAACCGCAGTCCGGCCGACTCTTGACACTCCTCGGGCGAGAGTGCTAATAAGGAATTCTGGTCCGGAAAGGCTGACGATGAGGGCTCCGGACCCATATCGAAGTAATCCAACCGGACAGACGACGGAGGACACGCATGAACATTCGGCCGCTCTACGACCGCATTGTCGTGAAGCGCATCGAACAGAAAGAGCAGATGCAGGGGGGGATCATCATCCCCGATACCGCCAAAGAAAAGCCCCAGGAGGGCGAGGTTGTGGCCGCCGGGAAAGGAAAGCGGCTCGAGGACGGCAAAATGGCGGCGCTCGACGTCAAGGTCGGCGACCGCGTGCTGTTCGGCAAGTACTCGGGCAGCGAGATCAAGATCGACGGCGAAGAATACGTGATTATGCGCGAGGACGAAGTGCTCGGAGTCCTCGAAAGCGCAAGCAAGTAAGACCAGGAGGATTCGAGACACATGCCTGCGAAGCAGATCGTTTACAGCGAGAATTCGCGTCAGGCCATCCTGCGCGGCGTCAACCAGCTCGCCGATGCGGTGAAGGTGACGCTCGGCCCCAAGGGCCGCAATGTGGTCCTGGAGAAGAAGTTCGGCGGGCCGACAATCACCAAGGACGGCGTCACGGTAGCCAAGGAAATCGAGCTGAAGGACCCGCTCGAGAACATGGGCGCGCAGATGGTTCGCGAGGTCGCCTCCAAGACCTCCGACATAGCCGGCGACGGCACAACGACGGCCACCATCCTGGCGCAGGCGATTTTCCGCGAGGGCGTGAAATCGGTTGCGGCTGGCGCCAATCCGATGGCGCTCAAGCGCGGAATCGAGAAGGCGGTCGATATTGCGGTCGACGAGGTGAAAAAGCTCAGCCAGAAGGTGGAGAGCAACGACAAAGTCGCCCAGGTGGGCACCATCTCCGCCAACGGCGACACCCAGATCGGCACTATTATCGCCGAGGCGATGACAAAGGTCGGTAAAGACGGCGTCATCACGGTCGAGGAAGCCAAGACGATGACCACCGAACTGGACACCGTCGAGGGCATGCAGTTTGACCGCGGATACCTGTCGCCCTACTTCATCACCGATCCCGACCGGATGGAAGTCGTTCTCGAAGAGCCGTACATCCTCATCCACGAGAAGAAGATCAGCAACATGAAGGACTTGCTGCCGCTGCTCGAGCAGATTGCGCGCGCGGGCCGGCCGCTGCTGATCATCGCCGAGGAGGTTGAGGGCGAGGCGCTGGCCACACTGGTGGTCAACAAGCTGCGCGGAACCCTCAATGCCTGCGCCGTTAAGGCCCCGGGTTTCGGCGACCGCCGCAAAGCCATGCTCGAGGACATCGCGATCCTCACTGGCGGCAAGGCCATAATGGAAGAAACCGGCATCAAGCTGGAAGGCGTCCGCCTGGATGACCTCGGACGGGCTAAGCGCGTCACGGTGGATAAGGACAATACGACCATCGTCGAAGGCGCCGGTCAGCAGAAGGCGATCGAGGGCCGCATCAAGCAACTCCGCGCCCAGATCGAAGAAACGACCTCCGATTACGACCGCGAGAAGTTGCAGGAGCGGCTGGCGAAGCTGGCCGGCGGCGTTGCGGTGATCCGCGTCGGAGCGGCCACCGAGACCGAGATGAAGGAAAAGAAGGCCCGCGTCGAGGACGCGCTGCACGCGACTCGCGCGGCTGTCGAGGAAGGCATCGTTCCGGGCGGCGGCGTTGCGTTGCTGCGCGCGGCGAAGGTCCTGGCAAACACGAAACTGGACGGCGATGAGCAGATCGGCGTGGATATCGTGCGCCGCGCCTGCGAAGAGCCCCTGCGCCAGATCGTCGGCAATGCCGGCTGGGAAGGCGCCATCGTGGCCGAAAGGGTCCGCAACAACGACAACCCCAGCTTCGGCTTCAACGCCCAGACCGGCCAGTATGAAGACCTGGTAGCCTCGGGCGTCATCGACCCAACCAAGGTCACGCGTTCTGCCCTGCAAAACGCTGCTTCTATCGCGGCTTTGATGCTCACCACCGAGGCTCTCGTGGCCGAGATTCCCGAGAAGAAGGAAAAGATGCCCATGCCCGGCGGCCACGGCCCCGACATGGACTACTAAGCTGTAGGTTTTTCAATCCGATCGACTCCAGCGCCGCTGCGGGGCCACCCGTGGCGGCGCTTTTTTGTTGTTCCCGGCGCGGAGTTCCTGCGGATCGCGCCGGCCTGGGGTAACACGCGATGCCCCGGCAGATTCGACGGCGGAGCGTTCTCAACATGCCCCACGCTTATGTGGGGGAGCACAATTGTGAAAGTTGTTGATAATAAATCGCGTGATCACCTTTGGTTGCACTATCGGATTTTCGAGTACACAACTCGCGTGTGGTGGATCGCCCAGACGCAAATGCGGATAAGGATCGCAATAACGCCAGGTCTGCCGGCGAGGCGCGAGCCGCTGCCCGGATTAATTCTTATCACTCTGTAAGAATAGCCTGACTGAGCTCGCATGCCACGCGATACACGCACGCGTGCACCCAATTCTGCGGGTAGCGCGAAAGGCCCTATGCACACGGGTTCGGGCCTACACCCACCAAAGAGGGGTGCAACTCAATATTCAATTTCCAATTTCAATAATTGCGCTCTTCAGAAACGAGGAGAACTACCGCGCGGGGATTATCCAAATATCACAAAACATACGAACTGATGATGATTTCACACTTTGGCCCGTCGAATGCTTGGCTTAAGCCCGACCACGTATCTGCGAGCTAGCCCCGCCGCATGACTCGGGGCATCTCGAAGCGCTTTGAGATTAAGGGGTCTCAAGGCGGCAGTTGTTGAATATTACCCCCGCACAGGAGTGTTTAAGGATGAAGGGCAACCTTTCAGGCAAGAAGTTTATTCTTTGCCTGCTGCTGTCCCTGGCACTGGTAGGGGCGGCTTTTGCGCAGGAAACAGTCGGCGGCATCCGGGGCCAGGTAACGGACCCCACCGGCGCCGTCATCCCAGGTGCGACCGTCACGGTCGCCGGGCCGGCTCTTATGCGCCCGCAGACGATGCAGACGGACGCGGCCGGCACTTACGCTTTTCTAACGCTGCCTCCCGGCACTTATGAACTCACGGCCGCCTCGGACGGCTTCGTACCCACCAAGCGCGTTGGCCTTGCGCTTCAAGTGGGAAAAGTTCTCACAATTGACTTCAAACTGGAGGTCGGCGGCACAACCCAGTCCATCGAGGTCGTCAGCGAAGCGGCTATCGTGGACACCACTCAAAGCACCGTCGCAGCAAACGTTACGGCGGCCTCCATCGACCATTTGCCGAAAGGCAGGGGGTTTGACTCTCTTATCGCACTTGCCCCCGGCGCCCGCAATGAAACCAAGGGCGGCGGCTACCAGGTGGACGGCGCCAGCGGCGGTGAGAACGTATTCATGATCGACGGTATGGACCAGACCAGCCTCTATACGGGCCAACTGCCCGCCTCGGGCAACATCCCGTTCGAGTTCGTCCAGGAGGTCCAGATTAAGTCGAGCGGCTTCGAGGCCGAATACGGCGGCGCCATGGGCGGCGTCATCAACGTTGTGGCCAAGAGCGGCAGCAACCAGTTCCATGGCGACCTGGGAATGTACTTCCGCACGGACTCGATGCAGGCGCGGCCGAGGCCGACGCTGCAAACCGATCCTGAGGATTACAACGTCGCGATGTATCAGCAGAACGGCACCGATTCTTATCGGTATCTCAGCCCCGGAGCGACGGTCGGCGGTTATCTGAAGAAGGACATGCTGTGGTTCTTCGCGGGATATTATCCGGAACTGACGAAGTACGAGCGGCCGGTGACGTTCCTCGCGGATGGCAGCAGCAAGACCTTCGAACAGAAGCAGAAGCGCGACTACCTGAACGGCAAAATCGACTTCATGCCGCTTTCGAACCTGCACGCGTACTTCGGTTACATCTACTCGCCGTACAGGGTGCTCGGCCTTCTTCCGGCCCGCGATGGATCGAGCGATCCGTCCATCAACTGGGACAGCCGCGGCAACCGCACACCCGCAATGTCCTACACCTTCGGCGCGGACTATACGCCGACACCCAGGACGGTTATCGCCGTCCGCGGCGGTTACAACTATACCAACTACAAGGATTACGGCGTGCCGCGCGGCGTCTCGCTGTACTCGAGCAACAACAGCATGTTCTGGGACGTAATACCGCAGCAGTGGCAGCAGGCCTACAGCGGCTACTACCCGGGTTACGGCGCAAACAGCATGGTGGTAGCGGAGATGGACAAGCGCTTCCGCACCAGCGCGAATATTTCGTACATCTTCAACGCGGCAGGGCAACACACGTTCAAAGCCGGCTGGGAAATGAACAAGCTGAGCAACCTGACCTCCTCGGGCACCTGGCCGGATGGCTACCTGCGGTTCTACTGGAATCAGACGTACAACGGCCAGACTTCGCAGATCGGCAACAGCATGAGGGGCACCTACGGCTACCTGCGGTATTACCTGTACGGCACCTCGGGAGAGGCCTCCAGCGATAACCACGCGCTGTTCGTGCAGGATTCCTGGCAGATCCGCCGCAACCTGACCCTGCAACTCGGCCTCCGCACGGAGCGCGAGTTCGTGCCTTCGTTCCTGGTCGGGAACAACGTCGCCTCGCACGCGATCGAGTTCGGCTTCGACCAGAAACTGGCGCCGCGCATCGGTGTGGCCTGGGACGTGAAAGGCGATGGCAAGTGGAAGGTGGCCGGCTCCTTCGGCCTGTTCTATGACCTTATGAAGTACGCTCTGCCGCAGGGCAGCTTCGGCGGCGCGAAGTACCAGATGTGGTTCTACCCGCTGGACAACCCGGATCCATCGTATTATCTCGACAAGATCCCGCGCGATGCCAACGGCGCCGCGCTGTTCGAGCCGCTTAAGGATCTGCCGCTGTTCGAGCACATCGATTACCGCATTGCCTCCAACGACCCGAACGACAACACAATCGACCCGAACCTGAAGCCGATGCGCCGCCGAGTGTGGGACATCAGCACGGAATATGCAATCAACCCGACACTGGTGTTCAGCGCCCGGTATACGCACAACTCGGTTGACCGGGTTATCGAGGATGTCGGCACTCTGACTCCGGAAGGTGAGAAGTACTTCATCGCAAACCCCGGATTCGGAATAACCGCCGACCCCAACACCTGGGAAGCGGGTTACCCCGTGACCCCGAAGGCGAAGCGCCAGTACGACGCCATGGAACTCCGGCTCGACAAGCGTTTCTCCAACCACTACTACTTCTCCACCAGCTACACGCTGAGCCGCCTTTACGGCAACTACAGCGGTCTGACCAGCTCCGATGAATCGGATACCTCGCCGAACGGCCGCACGGACCCGAACGTTACGCGATACTTCGACCTTCCGTGGATGTCTTTCGACTCGCATGGAAAGCTCGTAGAGGGCCGCCTCGCGACGGACCGTCCGCACGCGTTCAAGTTCTTCGGCGCCTACACGCTGAACAGCAAGCTGGGCGAGACGAACTTCGGCCCGAGCTTCATGATTATGTCGGGAACGCCTATTACGACGCAGGTGGCCATCAACTCGACCACCCCTGTGTACGTGAACGGCCGCGGTGATATGGGACGGACGCCGGTCTTTTCGCAGACCGATTTCCTCTTCTATCACGAAGTCAAGCTGCCCAACAGCGAGACCAAGAAGTTCCGGTTCGACGCAAATATCACGAATCTGTTCAATCAGTCCACAGTGACAGATAAGTGGGCGAACATCCTGAACCAGGATTTCAGCGGAAACGTGCTGACCTTCGATCCTCCGCAGGCGTTCTTCCAGGGCTTCGACTGGCAGAAGCTGGTTAACGAACAGGTAGCGCTGGGCAACCTCATTCTTGACCCGCGCTACGGGATGGCGAGCGCCTTCCAGGGCCCACGCTACATCCGCCTCGGTGTGAAGTTCATCTTCTAGTCGTACTGAAGGTGATACCCTCAGGGGCGCCCTTCGGGGCGCCCCCTTTTTTGCTGGCGAGTCTTTCCGAGCTGCCGCAAAGAACACTCCCCCTTCCACCGGCATCTCAGTATCTGCCGCACAGGCGTCAAGCTCGAGCGAAGCCGCGCCTGATCCAGCCGCCGGCTCCGGCGCACAGGGGGACCGATGAGCGCCTCCGCCTTCCACCCGTTCCGGCCCGCCGAGGACCGGGACACATACCTCGCTATTCTGAGTCCCGCGCGGCCAGGATCTGGCCGGTAGTGCCGGAGGAGCGAACCGTCGCCACCTCCTAGGGCGGCACTTTCGTGCGCATCACCGGGCCGGCTGCGGCGCAGCGGCTGGTGCTGCTGCCCGGCGCCACCGGGACGCCGCTCATGTGGCCGCCGAACATACGCAGCCTGTCGAATGCATATCGCACGTTTGCGGTTGATCAGATCGGCGGCGCCGGCCGGAGCATCTGCACGCGCCGGCCGCGGCGCACTGCGGACCTGATCGCCTGGCTCGACGAGCTGTTGGGCGGGCTCGGGCCTGGCGGCATCAATGTCGCCGGCATGACTTACGGCAGATGGCCGGCGGCGGAGTACGCGCTGCGGCGCCCCGAACGCGTAATGAAAGCGGTTCTGCTTGCGCCCGGAGCAACGGTATCGCGCATCAGTCCGTGGGATGGCTCCTGATCAGACCGGAACTTTCTACTTTGCCGGAAAGCGGAAGTCTCTACTTTGCCTTGACACCACCATGTGGCGGTTCACCCGCAACAACGGCATCACCGAGGGCTTCCACAACAAAATGGAGCTCATTTCCAGACAGGCTTACGGCTTCCGCAACTTCGACAACTACCGCATGCGGGTCAAGGTGCTATGTTCTTAGAGATTCTT
>Ga0078972_1012729_pt1 | contig 14280 bp, 12 predicted proteins | sample YelNatPaOPGAMG01_FD_67568 | JGI IMG/M metagenome (GOLD analysis project Ga0078972, IMG submission 67568) | Hot spring thermophilic microbial communities from Obsidian Pool, Yellowstone National Park, USA - OP-RAMG-01 (SPADES assembly) (version 2) | ecosystem: Environmental > Aquatic > Thermal...
AACTTAACAAGGTCTTCTGGTTTAATAGTGCCATCTACATATTTAAACATTAACCTGTTAATTTCCTGTCTATCTCGTCTGGGAACACCAGAAAAAGCATCCCTCATCCAGTTCTCTACTATATATGCCTTTTTAGTAGTTTCATCTACTCTTATTTCCTCTGCGTTGTATAATGGCTTACCAACCTCATCCCAGATACCACACCGCTTAAAGATAAACCAGGGCTCTAAAAACATCTTGGCTAACACTGTTGGTTCTTTAATCTCTTTAGAAAAATAATCTATAGGCATTGCTGTATCGGTTTTCGGTATTTTAGGTGGTTGACCGCCTTTCCCTAAAGCAACACCTGATAGAATATCCAAGAACTTATATGCTTCCTCTGTGTCAAGGTCGTCTAACTTTTTTCTGCCAGTATAAATATCCAGTAATCTCTTTATTTGCTGGTCTGACAATTGTTTCTGTTTTGCGACCTGTATTATCGCATTGTATTCCTTATCGCTTATTCCCTGTTTCAAAAATCCCTCGCCTTCTGGTTCTTTTACTCCTGCGGATTTTTCAAGGGTTTCTTCTGGGTTTATTCCCACTATGGTAGGCATAGAGAAATTATCAACTATTAAATCAACAACTTGGGCTTCTGGCACGCCACTCAATAAGTCAACCGCCTCCCTTATTTTACGCTGTTTATACGGATTGAGTTTATTGAGTTTGAATACTATGTAAAAACTCCCAGTATTTGCCAGTGTGTCCAGAATATCCTCTATAATTTTATTAGGTCTTAATGGTTTGAATATAGGGTTAGCATATTGGGTGTCAAGAAATAAGATACCGTCCCCTTTATTCTCAAGATACTCTATTATCCTATCTGGTGAGTGATATGTTTTCTCTGGCACTTGTGGTGTTTTTTGGTAATAATCCACCACTGGCATTTTCCCTTTTTTGGGTATAGGTGGGATATTAAATACAGTATGTTCCAGATTTACAGGGTCAATCCATACCCCTTTAGTTCCTGCAATAATCACACCTTCAACAGGGATATTAATCTTGTCAGCAATTTGTTTAATCTTTTTCATTGTATATAAATCTTCGTCAGATGGTCTGGGAGTTCCTGAAGGGTGGTTATGGACAAAATATATTTTATTGGATTTAAGTTTTATTGCGGGGGCAGTTATGCCTGTAGAAGACGCCAGGGAAGAGGCAATTAATCCTTTGGTATGTGCTCGGATTTCTTGTATTTTATTATCTTTGACATAGACAACAAAAGACGCCTCTTTGCCTAACTTTCGGATAGGTGCTAAAGTATTGGCTATCTGGAGGACTTGGATATTCGGTTCTTCTGCAACTGTTTCTGGGGTTTGGAATTCCGACAGTATCTTGGCAGTGTGTAATTTCCGTCCAGCATACAAATCCCCAGTAGTCGCTGTGCTTCCTCTATTTTCTTTCTCAATTCTTTCTGTTTGTTTTTCATTGCTTATAGTTATACCTTCTTTTGTGTATTCCGTCAAGGGTTCTTCTATAATAGGTGCTGTTAATAAGTTGTGTAATTTCCGTGTTTCTATGCTCCAGTTTTTCTGTGGGGTGAACAAAAGTTCATAAGCAACCTTATCCGCCTCTACCTTAATATCATACGGGACTTTACTTGACTTCTTTATCTCTTTAACTGCTTCCAGATATTCCTGTTTCTGTGCTTCAGATAACTGCTGTAGTCCTTTTTCCAAAGAGGTATATGGCTTAACTTTCTCTACTTCCTGTGCTACTGATGGTGTTTGTTTTGGTGGTAAAGGTGCTTCTTCAGGTTTTACCTTAACTCCTGGCTTTACTTCTTGTTTAGAGACAACAGGTTCTTGTTCCACTTCTGCTTTTGGTTCTGTCTTAAATATGCCGGGCTCAAAGCCGGGTAGCCACTCTTTAATGAGAGGAACTGCCTTTCCCCCTGTAATCAATCCTCTTTTCTTCAGTTCCTCTTTGTATATATCAGGTATCTCCTCACCTTTAGAGTAATACTCCAGAGCCATCTGCAACTCATCATCGTTAATAATATCCTGATTTAAATTTTCCCTTGCCTGTAGAGGGTCTTTAGCCGTCTCGCCATTAACTTCATTTTCAATGTTTTTTTGTATATCCTCAAAAGTTTCTCCAATTGCTTCTCTAATTCTTTGTCTACCATATTTTGCCTCCAGTTGTTTCAATGCTTCTTCTTCTGCCCTTAACATTACATCTGCTAACCGCTCCTGTGCCTCATAAAAAACAATATCACCCTTCCGCTCTTTTATAAGTAAATCAATGAGGTGGTCTACAGCATATTTATTTGGTGGTGGAGGTGGTATCTCGTGGTTATTAACAAGGTCTTCTGCAACCTCGTCCAAACTTACGCCATTAGGTTTTTTGGTCCAGAAGTAAGGATGTATTCCTTCCTCTGCCAGTTCTTTTAGGGAATATCCTGCTGGTTTTACACTATTTGCCCTTATTCTTCCTTTTAGATACGCATACAGGGATGGTGCTTGCTGTTTCTCTTTTTCAATTATCTTTTCTTTCGCTTCCTTAAACTCCCTTCGTATCCCCTTATTTTCAAATTCTCTAATCTTCTGTAAGTCCTCTTGAGTTGGTGGTATCTCTATTGTTTCAGGAGTTTTAACCTCTGGTGCTTGTGGTTGTGGTGGTTGGAATACTGGTAATGGCTTTATAGGTGGTTTAATAATTCCACTTGCCTCTTCAACTGGTGGTGTAGTAATAGATGGTCTTTGGGGTTCAGACACTCCAAAATAAGGTGCAATAGTGCGTATAATATCTGGTTTAATAATATCTTCAGCGGGTGTATGTGTTGGTGCTTCTACATATATTTTCCATCCTTGAGCAATTGCTTGTGTAAAATCCTCTATCTCTTTTAGGGTAGGTAATCTTCCTTCCCTTATAAATGTTTCGTGATGGAATGCACCAACAAATGCTCTTGCTGCTTCATCTGCCCTTTGTGGAGAAAGTAATGGGTTTTCCTGTAATAATCTTTCCCTTGTTGCTGTCCGAAGTTGTTGTAATATTTGCACCCTTATATCTTTACTTATTTTAGGTGCATTAATAGCGGTAAAGCCAGCCACAAGTGCAGTATTAAACAATACATCTTTGGGGTTAACCTGCCCCTGTTGTATTTTTTCATTTAATGCAGTCATACCGCCAGCAAAAGCCCCTGAAGATATAATTCTGCCTGCGGTATTTGCTACACCGCCCAAGCCACCCACCCCAAGTCCGAATGTATATCCTTTCCCCATTTCATCTACAAGTTTATCTGGTTGGAAAGTTCCTTGTTGTAATTGTTTTGACGCTTCTGATAGCAGATTATAAGCAGAAAAAGTAGTAGCAGATTGTATTGCTCTTGGAATAAATCTTGCCAGCGTTGGTGTTTCCCGATATACTTTCATCAAGGCAGGTATCATTGGTTTAGTTAAATCACTGACAAGGGATAATGGTAATAAAGAGCCAGCAAGTTCACCACCAAAAGACGCTACAGGGTGCTCCCGTGCTATCTTTTCTGCTTCCTTACTTGCTTCCTTTCCAGCCAGTATCTGTGGGATATTAAACATCCCCTTCCCTGCCCCATAAGCAGTTGCTATAATCTGTTCTGGTAGTTTTGTCTCTGCAAGTTTTTTAACAAATGGTGATACTTCCCCGCCTTGCTGTAATGCGGTAGCCCCCTGTAGTTTTGGTTCTGGTTGTGGAGACAATGGGACTTGACTTACCCATTTATTTGCCATCTTCTGTTGTTGGTTCTTTACTTGGTTCTCTGCGTCCTTAAAAATAACAGCAAGGTCTTCCTGTGTTGGTGGTGTAGGTTCATACCACTGGAAGGTTATCGTTCTCCCCGTAACGCTATCTTGTGCTGTTATTGTTTTCATTTTATACTTATAATCTTATATCTTTGAGTTGTCTGTTGTTGTGGTGCTTGTGGTTGCTGTGTCTGTGGTTGTAGTGTCTGTTGTTGTGGTAATATCGTGCCACCGTACATTATATTCTCTATTTCTTTTCTAATTACTGGGTCATATGTATTAAGTCCAAAGCGTTGAGCAAGCCGAATATAGTCATCTTGAGTATTTAACGGATAATCTTGATAAATTGTTTTTGCTGTATTCATCCAATCAGGTGCTGGTGTAAATGCACTTTTAATTCTATCCACTGGGGTTAGATTTGATACCCAGTCCTTGTATCTTTTAACAGCATCCACCGTTTGTATAAAACTCATTAAGGATTTTTGCTCTTGTGCTGTTAATTTCCTTGCTTCTGGTGTGCCTATATTGCTTGTTCTTGCTCCTATTTCCTTTGTTCTCGCCAATGTTTCTTGTATATTTGCCTGTTTCTCTTGTTTTACAAGTGGAAATAGTTCTTGTTTTTGTTGTGTTTCCTGTTTAATCTTCTCTGTAGTTGCTTGTGTTTCTCCTATTCCTGCCTGTGTTTTTGCTCCCTCTAAATACTTATTCGCTAACTCTACCGAGTTTTGCAGTGGTTTCCAGAAGTTATCCAAGTTTTTGCTTAACAGGTCTGCTTTTTTTATATCCCCTTCTGTTTTTGCGTTTTCTATTTCCTGTTTTATTCTTTCAATCTCCGTTGATATTTTTTGATTATCTAATTGCAGTTTTTTAAGTAATTCTGGAAATTGTAGGTTACCCTGTGCTACTTCATTTATAATCTTATGTGTATCCACCAAAGTTTTAAGTATCTCCGCTTGCTTACCTTGTAAGTCATAGGATGTTTTTAATACATCCAATCCCCCTTTTTCCCCTAAAAGTCCTAAAGCAAAGAGTTTCTTTTGGTCTGCTTCACTAAAGGTGGGAGTTTTAAGATTTGGATATAGTCCCAATGCCTGCTTAAGAATATTCTGTTGTGTTGTTGGGAATAATTGTTCTTCATTTACCTGTGTGCTGGTTTGTGGTTTTATTGCTGGCAATAAATCCATTGCCTTATTTGTAAAAATATCAGCAGGTGATTGTGTTGTTGTAGGTGATATTGGTATAGCGGTGGTTTGTGGTAGTTGCTGGTTATTATTAAATATACCAAGTCCTTGTAAGAGGGTATTTACTTGCTTCTGTTTTTCTAGTGTTGATTGTAGTTCTGGTATTTTCAAAGCCATATCTGGATTTATAGCATACAACCTCTTATAATCCTCATCTGTTGCTGTTCCTGATAGTATTTTAGGTAATACCTGTCCCATTACCTGTCTTGCCTGATTTTGCTGTCTCATACCTAACAACTGCTGGAATAAATACAGGTTTTGCATTACTTCTGTAGGGTTAATAGTCCAGTCCATTTTGTGTCTCCTATGTTATGCCAAATAATGCTGTGCCTAATGATTGACTTGGTAGTAAAAACGGCAGTAGTAATAATGACGCAAGCCCGCTATAATTAGCAGGTTGCTGTTGTGTAGTTGTCTGCCCTGTCGGTGTTGCCAATATCCTACTTGCTACATCTACTGGTGTTAAATATGATTGTAGTTGTCTCAACCAGTCCTGATACTGACTTGTTAATCCTGCCTGTTCTATCTGTCTTGGCAAACTTCCTGCTGATAATAATTGCTGTGCATAATTTATAGGAACTTGTGATAAAGCAGTTGCTTGTGGTATCGCCTGTAGTTGCCGTTCCCTTTCTGACTGATACACATTAGCAAGGACATTTGCTAACTTATTTGATATATCCGCTTGCAATTTACTTTCCAGTCCCATTCTTGGAGTAGACATTAACATCCCACCTAAATTCGCTGATTGTCTTAACTTGGTAGTTGCCTCATCGCCCTGTTTCAAAATCTCCTGCTTCATTGGGTTATAATAACTATTGATTGCATCAGGTAAATACTCGCCCATCAAGGTTTTCTTAAGGACATCCTGTGATAAGTCGTAATTCTGGTTTATTGGTGAATAATCGCCCATTATTTTTAACGCTCTCTGCTCCTCTGCTGACATCGGGGCTACAAACTGACCAGAATAAGGTTGCTGTAGTTTAGCAAATATATCAGAAGTCAAATACGGTTTTGACATTGAAAACAACGCTTGCTGTAATGCTCTCTGTTCAGGTGTGTATTCTACGCTTGTTTTTGTTTTAGTAGTTGTTGAACCCTTACCCATTTTATACCTCCCGTTTTACCAGTATTGCTTCTGGCTTGAACCCATACACTCTGTCAAACGCTCCTATATTCTTTTTCACTAACGCCCTGATAACATCACAATCCCATTCTTTTGTGAACCTTTTCACTAAATACCATCCATCTTTACTTGCCTCTTTGTTTTCAGAATACGCATACCAGACCATACAATATGGCTTAATAAAATCCGTCTTAATCTCTGCTACTATTGTAAACTTCCTGTCCTTATCCAATAAGATTAAAAGACAAGGATTATTTATCTCTCTTGTAAGATATTCCCTTGTCTCCTCTAAATCTAAATCCCATCTCTTAATCTTGCCTATTAACTCAATGACTGCTGGTAAGTCATCTATGTTTTTAATCCGTTCTATCATTTCAAATCATCCCAAGTTATGCCGTGTTTAAGTGCTATTTCCGTGTCATCAAGGATACTTTTATTACTATGGGTATGTGCTGTTTCCCCTAAATCTTCCACATCAGTAGAAGTGTTTTTATGCCACTCATCCAATGCCTTATGTAGTTCCCTGATATACCGCTTCAGGTCTTCAGGGTCTTCCACATTCGGTGCAAGCGGTAAAATCAATACCTTTTCTGTTCTCATAGTATATAGTAGTCCAGATAATAAAAGATACTGCCAACATAATCAAAGAAGTCATAACTGCTTATCTTTAACTGTAATGTTTTTGCAACATAATCACACCAATGGTCTAAAAACACCAGTTCATCTTTACTATCAGAAAACAACTCAAATTCCCGCTCATCTTGAAAGTCCAATCCATCATCTAACCTAACTGAAATTTTAACTGTATTGCTTCTATCCTGCTTCTTAAATATATGCCTGATAAACAATATCCGCTTATAATTCTCTATATTGCCAAATGGTATCTTTTTACTGACAAACACACCTTCAAAATCACTGTCTTTGTCTGTGGGGGTAGAAAACAACCTATACACATATCCATCAGGATGACCTAAAATACTGGCTCTATCACCTTGAATGGTGTAATAAATATCGTTCCAAATAATCCCCTGTGCCTGTATATCTTCCCAAGAAGTATCAGGTTCATTGTTCAGATACCAAGCCCAAGTTTTAGATGTCTCATCCAGATACTCACCAGAAGCCATAACATTCCCTTCAAACTCAAACTTAAACCAAGTATTCTTTTCAGCGTCATACATTATAATCTTATTACACCTTTCTGTATCGCCTTCAGGGATAAGCCAGAACACCTGATTTAAGTTTTCCAGTGTGTATCCATATATCAAAGGGAAGTTCGGCTCTCTGATGTTATCCAGTGTTTGTGCTATAGGTTCTGATATATTATGTGCCTCTATACCATCAAACATATAAATACGTTTATTTGCTCCAAAGAAATACACTCTATTATTAAGCACTACTATAGAGAATGGAGAATAACACCCAATCCGCTCCACCCTTTTATCAACAGTAAAAGGAATATCGCCACCAACATACCTTAACAGATAGATAGCCCGTTGCTTAAAGATGACAAGGTAATCTGTGGTCTTGGCAAACCCCATAATCCTTTCGCTATCATCAATAATCGCCTCGCCACTATCCCCGCCTGTCCAGTTTTCCATCTCACCAACAGAAGACCACGCTATCCTATTAGGATAATTGCTTAACTGTCCTATAACCACATAATTCTTAAAATTAACAATAAACCTTCCCAAAGGTGCTCCTGATAGAGTTCCTATGTTTCCAGTCCCACTCCACTTATAAACATCATCTTTCCCGTTAGTAAATAAAAAATAATCCCCATAATTAGTAAAACTCCAGAAATCCGTATCATCGCCACTAAAAATAAGTTCCCCTGTAATATCCACCCACTCTGTCCCATCCCAGTTATATATCTTGCTTTTAGTCCCTGCAATAAAAAACTCGTTTCCAGATGTCTGTATAAAGTTATGGAGTAAATTAATCTCTTCACCATCAGGGACTTGTGTAGATATATGCTTTTTCCGTCCCTTAACTTTAGAGATAGCCCCATACTTAAACAACACATTGATAGAAGGACTGCCAGGCGTATATAAATCATCAATTAAAATGCCAGGCATATCTTCCTTAAATCCACCTGCAGGGCTAATAATAGCGTATGTTTTATCCATTATTGTCCTGTTATAACTGTTAAAATTCGTTTATAAGTAGAACCATTTTGATATATTGTGTTTCCAGATTTACACCATTGAATTTTGATGGTATGAGAACCTGCGGTAATACTTCCAGAATAACTTATACAATGGTGTTCGTAATACTCTGTATAATGGACACTCTTTTTAACCTCAGTATTATCTATTAAAACTCTTATATAGATATATGTATCCGAAACTCTTGTAAAAGTTGCGTCAAAGTTTATAAAAATTGTCCCCTCTGAAAATGTCTGGGTAATACTCATATCGGACATATCTACATAGGAAGTAGATGAAGTTGAAATATCTGTAGTGCCAACTGCTGTATAAATATAATTTCCAGAACCACTAACCTTATCATCCACATATTTCTTATGCGGTATATCTGTATCGTTAGATATAGTATGTGTATCTGTGTATTGGAGGACACCATTAAGTGTAGCAATTTTGGGTTTGGTTATAGCGTTGTCTTGTATCTTATTGGTAGAGATACTATTATCAGCCATCTGGTTTGTGCCTACTGCTCCAATTTGTAATTTACTACCCGCAATGCTATTATCACTGATATTACTACCATCCATTGGAGACAACGCCACAGGACTACCAGAAGTTTTCTTCACGTACAAGTTGCCATTATAGACATACAAAAGCATTCCTGAAGATGGTGCGGATGGTTCAGAAGATTGAACCAGTAATGATACTTGATTATGTTTCCCTATATCATCATCGCCTGTCTCATCACTTTTGAAGTTATGGTCTATCGCTAACCGTTCCCTTATTGCTGTCTTAAAGTCCCGTATCCGCTCGCCACCCCGTCCTACCGCTTCTGTATTCGGTGGTATTGTCTCGTCCCAAGTTTTAGTAAATGACATATCAGTCCTCCTATTTTACTGCTGTGGTTTCACTACATATACCTCGTTTTCTTCTGCTGAAATCATCTCTGCTAACTTCCTTTCAAAATCCACATAATATACCTGTGCCTTATCTATAACACCTTTCCCCTCAAATACCCGCCATACCACACCACACACCACTAAATCCCGAAACTTATCATCAAGCAATATGGTGGTGTTATTAACAGATATGGTGGGATGGATAAGAGAGTAATAAAGAGTGAGTGAATATGTGGTATTTGGTGAAGGTGCTATTAAAAACATATCGTAAAATGTGTTATTATCCACTTTTTTATAGGTGAAATAGACAGATGGTTCACCAGAGGATAAATCGGCTAAATAATTCAGGTATTCTGTAAGGTTTTTTGCTTTAGTAATCGGCTCATTATCGCTATTTCTAACTTCCTCAATAGCCCTGATAAAAGAGATACTAAAATCACTGCTTATCTGATACTCTGTTTTACTTGCTGATAAAGAGATGGACTTATAACTTTTCAAAAACGGGTATCTTGTAGTAATACTTTTCAATGTAGCATCCAGTTCCTGATAGATGTTAGTAATATCCTGTCTACCTGTTTTAGCAACTACTTCCGATAAAATTTCGCTAATAGTCATTGTCGTTTCTCCTATTAGAGGGTAGGGGGTAGTTATAAGTAGTTATGATTTCACTACCCCCCGCCCCTCTATGTCAACCCATCCACACCTTCGGAGATGGGTAATACTTACTTATGCAGATGGGTATGTTTCTGTTGCATAAGTATCCAGTGCTATTGTTGCGTAGTCCTTGCTGTTAAATACTGTTTTCTTAACACCCAAAATACTACCAATCTGGATACCTATCTTGTCATAGTCGGTAGTTCTTTCCTTCCAGTAGACCTTTGTTCCAAACGCCCATACAACTGACTGTGCACCAAGAAGCAACGCCCTTGCTCCTGGCTGTTTCCCGTCAGCACCCCAGTTAGAGTATGTCTTAATCCGCTCATACTCATATATGATTGCTCCGCCCCAGATACCTGCAGCACCAGAGAAGATAGGGTTTTCATCGCCCTTGATATTCGCCTCTCTCTGTGCCTGTTGCCAAGCGTTTTCACTCCTTAAAGAAAGTATCTGGTAGGGATGAGCAAGGACAACATAATACTCTTTCCCCTTAATTTTGATGGGTCTTATTCTGGGCTGTAAGAGTTTTGCTTTCCTGACTGCTGCGTCAATTAGTGTGGTAGAAAATACATCTGAACTGTCTATCTCGTCATCATCTGTAGCATCTCCACCATACAGCACATTGGTTGGACTGGCAGAAAGGGCATCCACCGTCATATCCTCAATCTTACCAGCAAGCCAGTCGGAAAGCAGTCCCTTTGCCGCATTTCTGATAGCATACGGGGACTTATAACCCATCAACACATCATCCCATAGGGCAGCATTTCTAATCCTGTCTATAGTGACGCTAAAGTCATAGAAGTTAATTTGCTCTTCTTGGCCTTCCATTGTGTTTGTGCCAGAGACACCAGCCCCAGATAACTGATAAGCCAGTCCTATGGTGATGGTATCGCCAGGGTTTTTAGACAGGTCAGTTGCTATGTGGACAATGTTATCAAAAGAAGTTTCAGATGTTTTGTCCCCTGTTGGGACTTCCTCACCCGTAAACTTATCAAAAAAGATTTTCTTTTTTGCCTCTACCCAGAGCCGTTTAGCCCATACCTTAGGTATTAACTCGTTAGGAATAGTTGTTTCAGCCATTTTCAATCCTCCTCTATTGTGTTATCGTAAAATCTTTTGCCATTCGCTCTCTGGTAGTTGCTCAAGTTCCTTGTCAGACATATCAAGGATTTTTGAAGCATTAACACCAGTAGAGCCACCTTTAGAGGATTGGAGAATAACGGGCTTCTGTGTCCCTGCTCCTGTCTGTGCCTGCTCGTTTGCTGGCTTCTGTGTCAATTGCTGTAGTTTTGTAGCAAAGGTATAGCAGGTCTCTGCAGGGTCAGGAGACGCTACAATTCTTTGTGCAAACAAGCCATATTCTTCAGGTGTAAGATTATCAAACAAGAACTTAACCTTCTCATCATAGTCCTTGTATTTGGATTTAGCCCGTTCCACACTTGCCTGTATGCGGGATACCTGTTTTTCAACTTCCAGTTCAGATTTCAGGGATGATACTTTCTGGTCAAGTGCTTTCTGATACTGCTTGATAATCGCCTTGACCTGCTGTCCAGTAATCACCTCATCATCAGGAATATCAATACCCATCTCTGCAAGTTCATCTTTCTGTTCCTGTGTGATGGGCTTCTGTGCTTCCTGTTTTGTCATCCCCTGATACTGCTCTGCCATCTGCTCAAAGAACTGCCTTTTCTTCCGTTCTTCTTGCAGGTCTCGGAGTATCCCTTTGTTCTGTTTCTCCAGTTCCTCTAACCGCTTTTTTAAGTCATCAAGCGATAAATTGCCTGATGTTTGTTCCCCAGTTGTTTCAGGTGGGGTCTCCTGCTGTTTCTCTTTGCCTTCTGCTGGAGGTTCAGAAGGCGTAGAGGTGCTATCTGGAATATCTACTTCCTCATCGTTCTCCAGTTTCTCAATATCAGCATCACTCAACTTTTCTAAATCTGCATCCGTAATCTCTTCAATTCTCTTCTTCGCCATCTCTACCCTCCTATGGGTTCGCCCTGTTCTGACGGGACAGGGATACCGCTTTCAGGAATATTCGGGGCTATTCCTGTCTGCCCTTGTATCTGCCCTAACAACCCCTGTAACGCTTCAGGGGATACTTGCTGTTGTGGTGGTTGTATCGCTTGTAATATCTTGTCTTTGTAAGGAATATCGCTAACCTCTACTAAAATCTGCAGTGGTATCGGAACTCCCATTTTCATTAGTTCAGTAAGTTTGTAGAAGTTAAGCATTTTCACGGTGGGGGCTTCTGGTTGGATAGATACCACTACAGAGAATTTTTTCAGGTCTGGGGAAGCAAATAAACTATCAATTGCCTGTATCTTTTCTGGTGTTGGGTCATTGATAATCTGTAATACTTCCTCTTTTGAGAAGGTCTTGCTCTTGACAATCAGGTCAATTAACATATTGCCTAACCTGATGACGGAGTTTTCCAGTTCTTGGAATAGTTTTTCTTGGACTATAAGCCCTTGCCTCTGCCGTAATTGTAAAACAATGCCTGGCTCTCCACGCTGTCCCTGATAACCAAGCAGGTCGGGGTTGACTGCTGATATTTCTTTGAGGTCTTGTGTTGCCTCTTTTTCAGACAGCATAACTGATTGAGGGGGTGGCGGTGGTGTAATCTGTGCAGGCGGAATATTCTGATATTCAATAACAATACCGGGTGTAGAACCGAACTCTTGTAGTTTTCTCGGGTCTGCCCCCTCGTTTTTCTTGTTTAGCCATCCTGAATGTGCAAAGGTATTCACAATGTGCAATTGCTGACTTCTACGCTTATTAATTTCTCTTTGGATATCTTTGAGGTTGTCAATAATTGATAAGTCCCGTATATCAATCTCGTCAATGTTTTCAATCTTCATCGGGAAGAAAGACACAAAAGGAAATTGATTAAAGTCCCCTAAAGGTTTCTGAATATCTTGTAAGGTTAAGTCCCCTAATACAGTCGCTAAATTCAGTTGTCTTGAAGGCCTGCTAATAACCTGATAATTCAGCAATTGGTTCTGTTGTATGATTGCGGTAATATCTTCCTGTGTGTAGGCGGTATAAATAAGTCCTGAACTCACTATAAAATACTTGGTTGTCGGTGTGAGATACCAGATTTCCTTGACAAGTAGTTTTGATTGTTGTAATACTGAAACGCTTGTATTGTCATCGTATTTGCTTCTTTCTGCTCCCCTGAATTTGATTTCCTGCGTGTGTAGATGAATATTGTCTATATCACTTGCTTTGTCAGGGAATAACGCTTTTATTTCGTCGGCAGACATCCAGACGGTCTTAATCACATACTCGCAATCGGATAGGTCATTTTTCTCGCTTGCAGGGTCATACAAAACATTCAAGGGACTAATCCTTTCAATAATCAGGTCGCCTCTAATAACATCATAATCGTAAGACACTCTACCTGTAAGAAATCCCCTGCCTGTAATAACACCATCCAGAAAGAACTTGGAAATCTGGCTCTGTAGCCCTGAAACATCAGTAATGCTCTTAATAATCTCTGATAGTATCAATGCCTCATTTTGGGTTGTGTTTTTCTTCGGCGTAATGCCTATCTCGTATGAGTTCTGTATCTGATAACCTGAAAGAAAATTGATGATGGGCAGTATTTTATTGATTGTTAAGTATGGTCTTTTCTCTTTTTTGAGGGCCTGAATAGTGCTTTCATCCCATTGAGTGCCTGCGTAAAATTTCCAGTTCTCTACAGCGTTATCTCTCCACTTTTGATTTCCTTGTTCTGCCTCTTTATACCAATCCTGAAATGTTTTTATGTCCATTATCTCCCTGTTTTTATTTTTTCTTTGTCGGAGTAAATCCGTGTTCAACTGCTAACAATAATCGCAGTGCTTTTTTTGCTGTCTCTTCGTTTTTACATCGCTGTTTAATACTCCATTTACCGTTTTTTTTGTGATAGATTACGTTTTTTATTATTTTGTATGGCATTATATTTATTCCTCCCTGAACTTATATTTATTTATATTTATGTTTATTTTTATATTTTCTTTTTGTCTCATTTGTGTATATTCCCTCTATATATAAATACAAGCCAGGCAAATGTATTTTTTAAGAAATAATATGAAGCGTGAAGATATGGGCTACGCTTGGAAAATTGCTACTTGGCGAGATGAGGGGGTAATGTTTGCGAAAGGGATGCAACCAGATGGAAGTTTTAAGGATGATTTTGAAACAAGTAAAACAGAGTAATAAACACCAACTGTGTTATAAGAATTATTCTCTTATACATCCATCCACGAACCCTCAATATTTTCCTCTTCCTTATCTTCATACACCCCCCCTGCTTTCCTGACAGGAGTAACAAACTGCAATGCATATATCCCGTAAACATAACAATCACCTCTATCAGGACTTCTACCTATTCTTTTCTTTATCTCTTCTTTTCTTTCTATTTTTATATTTCCTGAACTATCCATCGCATACTTTACGATAGATAATTGTCTTTTTGTCTCT
>Ga0078972_1012730_pt1 | contig 14280 bp, 8 predicted proteins | sample YelNatPaOPGAMG01_FD_67568 | JGI IMG/M metagenome (GOLD analysis project Ga0078972, IMG submission 67568) | Hot spring thermophilic microbial communities from Obsidian Pool, Yellowstone National Park, USA - OP-RAMG-01 (SPADES assembly) (version 2) | ecosystem: Environmental > Aquatic > Thermal...
TAAAGCGCCCGTACGGGATGCTATCTTCATCAACTTAGTCAACGGACCATTTTTTAGAGGGACCCCCAAAACCTCCAGTAAACCATCTTCAGTCTTTTCCACAAGCGCAAAATCACCCATAACATTCCCAACCATGATCCCGATATACCTCATTATAAATCAGAATCTAATTCAGAACCCCAAAAGTATATAGAATTTACGCTTCCCAACATAATCCCACAACCTCGCAATACAGAATCTAAAACTTCAGGCACCTTGAGCCTTTATGTAAATTCTTTCCATTAACAGCGACTAACAGAAATGTTTCAATCAATAAAACAAATGCTTTATCATCGCGTAAACCAATAAGCGAATTAGACTGCAAATGCCCCAGACAACTGTTATAGAAGATTTTTCCGTAAATTTTAAGCCAACTTTTAACGTAAATTAGACTTAGCCTAAGAGGAGAAGGGAAATGAGGAAAATATTAGTATTTGCCTTAACCGTGATATTGGTCGCTTTTGCTGTCATGTGCGTTCCTTTCGCGAAAGCGGATTCAGGAGTGAACTCAACGGAAACCCCTGAGGGTACTTCAGTATCTGCACCGCCGATTACAGAGAGAACAAGTCCTGCTAAGACCATTGTTAATCCGACGATTTCTGAAGTCAGACCAATAATGGTGGTTGCAACGCCAGCAAATTCAACATCTCCATCCCAATCTTGGGCATACGTTATTGTAGGGATTGCATGTGCAGTGACGATGTTAATGGGCTTAACTTTTTGGAGAAAGAAGTTTTCACGAATTCGTTGCTTGAGCTTAATCTTCCTTATTAGTATGGTTGCTACGACACAGTACGTTCATGGGCAGGAAACCTTTACGGTTAGCGGGTGGAACTTGGAGGCGTTAGGTCAAGGCGTTCCTATAATTACGAGAGAATCCGTGGACCCGGAGGGCAATATCTGGTTTGGTTTGACAAACCGTATTGGCGTTTTGAACCCCCTCACAAACGAGGTGAAAACATGGGTTACGCCAGAAAATGGAATCGCGGCGACTATAACTGTGGATAAGTATGGCAAAATATGGTTTGCTGACACAAAGTGGACCATTGGAAAAATCGGACAATTCGATCCTTTAACAAACTTCTTCACCATGTGGCCCGTTGGGGAACTGATATACTGGCCAAGCGCGCCAGTCATATCTGTCGATTCGCAGGGACGAGCTTACTTTCCAATTAATTCGACTAATGAAATAGCTTGTATAAACCCCTTTACAAACGAATTAACAAGTTGGACCATACCAACAATTGGTAGTCATCCGGGATGGACTATGGTCGACGAAAATAACTATGTATGGTTTGCCGAATATATAGGAAACAAAATTGCACGGTTAAATCCGCAAACAAACGAAATGACGGAGTGGACTATACCAACCGACAACTCAATGCCAGTAGGATTATACGTAGCTAATGAACAAGTGTTTTTTGTAGAGTATTATGGAAATAAAGTAGGACGTCTTAATCCTCTTACAAATGAGATTACTCAATGGTCTATAAATTGGCTGGGCGACATGTATCCCAGAGGCGGGTTTGTCGATATGAAGGGTAACTTCTGGTTCAGAACATACTATTACCTTCTAAAGTTAGGTGTTGATAATATATTCACTTATTGGTCTGCCAGTTTTGGGAAATTCATTTCAGTCGGATGTGGAGTTACTATTGACATGAAGGTAAATATTGGAGATATCTATATGGCTTACTATCACGGATCCAGTTATGCCGGATATTATGGGGATATTTACCGGTTTCATATGTCAACATAGCCCTAAGGAGCCCTGATAAACTATGAACTTTCGCCATAGTCTTAGAGTATTTAGTGTCTTAATTCTTTGCCCTATGATAGCTGTTTCTTCGTTAACGCCTGTTTTAGCCCAAATTGTCGTAGGCCCTATCCCGCCTTCCTCAATCACGCTTCCGGTTCAAACCACAACAGTAACTGGGGGCTCAACATTATCTTTTTACACGGTTACTCCTTCTTCAGCATCTGTGGCTGGCTCAAGCACTATTACCTCAGCAATTATAACACCCTCAACGACTGAGGTGACGGGAACAGCTACACTTTCAGTCTTCACAATTTCACCATCAACAACAAACGTTAGCGGTGCTACAACACAGTCCATAACGCCAACTACAGAAACAGTAACTCGTTATATACAAACAGTTTTGCCAATCATTCTCCAGGTCGACCCATTAACAGGTCATGCCAAAACTGAGCCAGATATAAACACGGTTCAACAGGTTACGTCCACACTAACGCCAATTGTTGGCGTTACTGAAATTGCAAGAACCAAACAACTCGTCTATCCAGTAACGACTCCACTTCTACCTACAGTGGGAAAAGTAACGGTTTATCCAACGGCGCCAATGCCACCACCGCTCAACAGACCACCTAATATTCCCATTATGGTTTCCCAGCTTAGATCTGATGGTTCAACTTTGATCCTTGAGGGAGAAACAACTTCAGAAAGCACCGTAATTTTTAAGGCGAAGGTGAGTGATCCGGATGGGGACATGGTCCAGCTTGAAGTGGAGCTTCGACAGATTGGTGAGACCTTTACAGGAGAGCCCACCCCAGAAACCATAAGCATTTTTGTGCCTAATGACACAGAGGTCATGATAACTCGTTATGGCCTTGCTAACGCCGAATATCATTGGCGTTATAGAGCAAGGGATATTAAAGGAGCTGTTAGTGAATGGAGAGAATTTGGTGCATCCGGAAACGTAGATTTTGCAGCGCAACACGTTTATCAACCGCCAATAGCTCGTCTCAGCTTTTATCCAGCTGAACCTAAAGCAGGGGAAACAGTGATTTTGGACGCATCTTCCTCTTTTGTAGATGGAACTGCTTATTGTTTCAAATGGGATTTAAATAATGATGGAACGCTGGATTACATTAGCGATTATCCGAAGATAGAAGTATCCTGGAGTAAAAGTGGTCAATATCAGGTTAAGGTCACGGTTGAAGACTGGCGCTTTAATGAAGATTCGACGGCCCAAACCATTAATGTATCGCCATCCTTCATAGAAAGGGAAAATGACTTGGAATTTACGTTACTGCCACAAGTCGAATGGAAAATAGGATATACGGAACTTAATGTAATTAAAGAGTTTTTAAACATTTCAAACGGCTTTGGTGCTTATGGAACTTGGGAGGCTGTTGATAGTGAGGACTTAGAAGTATGCAAACGGCTGTATTGGTTAACTGATACTGACCTATTGTTAGGTCTTAACTCAGCTATAAACAGAGAAGCCCTATCAGATTTGACACTTGGAACCTACATCTTAAACGCTAAAAGCGAGATAGATACTGTAGAATATATTAGGAGCCAGAGATATAAGCAATCCGCGGATAGCTTCTGGCACACTTATAGCGATATTAATAAGGGTTGGTCTTGGTTAGCTTTAGATTTAAGCATTCAAACATTGATAAATCTTATACCAGAACCAATAACACGCACAGCTATAGGTCTCATCTATATAAGTATGAAGTTTTACCAAAGATATGAAGGACTTGAGGCATTGAAAAAAGAACTTTTTTACAATGACTTATGGATCTATCTTGAACTACGCTCCCAAGGCGACGACCATGATACTGCGTGGAACACCCCCAACTACAGAACTTTCGTCAAAACAAACAGAGAGATAGAAGAATACTTCAAACATCTTGGAGACACATATGGTGCTTATCTTACCGGAACCGGTTTAAAGGATGAGTTTAAAGCAACTGTGAGAAAAAACTTCAGACAAATGCTCCTATCCGCAATATGCAATTACAAGCAGCTACCGGATAGAATTAAAGTAAGAGCATACAGTCCAGTTAGTGTTAGAATATATGATTCGCAAGGACATATCGTAGGGTTAGTGGATGGAGAAATAAAAGAGGAAATACCCGACGCCGCATATGATAATGAAACTAAAACAATTGTAGTTTTTTGCCCTGCCAACCCCAGCTCGTTTATTTACGAAGTAGCCGGGGAAAAAGAAGGATTCTATGGACTCTTTTTAACCTCTGCCTTACAAGGAAAAATATGTAGCTTTTCTGCAATAAATATTCCTATATCCGCTAACGCCATCCATCAATATGTTGTTGATTGGGCCACCCTTTCCATTGGTGAAGAAGGAATAACCGTGCATGTGGATTCCGACGGCGACGGTGTTTTTGAGCATACTTTTACTTCGGACAGTGAGCTTACTCATGACGAGTTTATTCAGCAAACAACCCCGACATACAACTTAACAATCACTGCAACAGTTGGTGGAACAACAAATCCATCCCCAGGAATGTACACTTACACAGCCAACTCGTCAGTTCAAGTTACGGCAATTCCAGACGCAAACTACATATTTGACCACTGGGAACTTGACACAGTCAACGTTGGCTCAGCCAATCCCTACACAGTCTTAATAGATAACAACCACACGCTAAAGGCATTATTCACATACTCACCTGCTCCACTGCCACTATCAGTTTCCATAAGTCCGCTTTCAGCCTCAATCCTCGTAGGGCAATCAGTAACCTTCACATCAACAGTTTCAGGCGGATACACCCCATACAACTATCAATGGTATCTTAATGGCAATCCAGTTTCTGGAGCCACCTCAAAAACATGGACGTTCACACCGTCAGCAAGCGGAATCTATTATGTGTACCTCAAAGTCACAGACGATAAAGGAAACACAGCACAATCAGACACCGCCCGAATTATAGTATCCACAGTCCCTGTCGGAGGCTACAGCATCCCCATACAACTACCCACCACAGCAAAACCCACCACCATACACATAGCATTACTAACAATCCTAACAGCAATCTTCATAAAAATAAAACAAAAAACCAGAAGAAAACACAGACAATAATCTCTATATTCTTCCGTGGACCTTTTCTGTGATCAGGATGCTTTCTGAGTATTCCGTGAAGGGTAGCATTCTGTTAACGATGACTAATGGAACAAAGTTGTGAAAAGTTTTTATTACCATTTCTGAAATTATTTAGGGGACTGATTATGGAAGAAAGACAGCAAAGAAAGTTCTCTGGAAAGTGTTTTAACTGCGGGGGACCGTTGGACCTTGTTGAGTTAGATATCCAAGGTGTCAACAAAATCATGCAGTGTCAAGATTGCGGCATGTTTCACATATACAAAAAGGACTTTCTTGGCAGATATAAACTCGTTAAAGTAACTAAAATATTGGATAAGCGATAATTCCATTCCAGGCATATGCTACTGAATACGGAATTAGGAATACAGGTTATTGCATAGGTCAAGGTGGGGCTCCGCAATGCGGGCATTTGTCATTCTCTGCTATATTGAACACTGTGCCACAATATTTACATCGTATTTTAACAACTTCTTTAGTTACAATGGTTTCTTTCTCACGGATTACTGGTACATTCGCTCCGAGGTGTTCTCGTCTATACTTTTCTGCGGGCGTTATCCATTCGTCTCCCCATTTAACTAGCCCTTTCGACCGAGGATCTTCTTCGGATTGCCCTTTTTTCTTTTTTAAGAACTGCAAAGCTTTCCCCAAGTATTTTTACTTGAGAAAACTTATAAATATTTAGAAGACTAGGGATAATTAATGTAAGGGGGAGGTCAAAACGTCCGAAACTGCTTATATAGGTAATGGAGTAGATTCAAAAACTCTAGAAGAAGCGAAGCAACGCATATTTGCCTCTGACGAGAAATTATTTTGTATTATAAAGGGCGTTGCTTATAAAGATGAAAGGAAAGGTAGACGTGAATATTCGGTAAAAAGGTCAGGTCTTCTCTTAATCACAAGCAAGCGAGCCGTGTTCTATTGTTCTATGATATTTGGACGATACGATCAAATCATCTTTCCATATGATCAAATCTCTTCAGTAACAAGTTACAAGGGTATGTTTGGCGATGAACTTCATTTAATGGTTGGAGCGAATGAAATGGTAATTCACAATATACCAAAAGGTGATGGAGACATCGCCGCCAAAAACATTCGGGATTTAATTGCGACCATGAAAGCTCAACCCACAATAGCAGTGGCAGCTCCACAAACCGATATTGCAGACCAAATTGAAAAACTTGCCAAACTAAAGGAAAAAGGATTGATAACCGAAGAAGAGTTTCAGCGCAAGAAGGATGAACTATTAAAGCGACTATAACACCTTGCTTTCCTTTTTCTTCATGCATTTTTTATGCACCAAATTTAATTTTTACTAAGTAGCCCGGTATCTTCATAACAAAGCTTCACATATCCTAAAAAGGTGGTTCATGCCAGATGTTTATGCGTAGTGAGCGTTAAAAACTAATTTCTGTTAGGAGACACTAACAGAAGAAATTTATCCAATGTAGTCGAAATATTAATACAAAATGCTTTTTAGGGAAAATTTGGTTATATTAATTTTCTTCCGTTTCAGTGGGGAAAAGGAGGGAGAATAAATAAAGATCAAAATGTTGATGATTACATTCCTAGTTTTGATGTTGACAATGCTTCCTGTTGGATCTGCACAGGGAACGACGCTTTGTGTGTATCCTTCAGCGAAAACTGTTTATGTCAACCAAGTCTTCACTATCGACATAAAAGTGGAGAACGTAGGTAATCTCTACTCATTTGAACTTAAGCTGTCTTGGAACCCAAGCGTATTAAACTGCACCGATGAAAATCTGCATCCACCCTCTGAATGGGGAACAAACTGGTTTGTTTGGCCACAGAATAAGTATGAGCGAATGCAGAACGGCTTATACTTTGTCGCTGTAACAGCCTTAAACCCTGCGCCTCCATTTAGTGGTAATGCATCTCTAGTGACCTTAACCTTCAAAGCCTTGAGCGTCGACTCAACCACTTTAGATCTTCATGAAACCATCCTCGGTGACTATCCGAACGCTAACGAGATTCTCCATACAGCAATCGACGGAACAGTTAATGTTTCCACACAGCCTGTTGGCGGCGAATTGATTCCAATAGATAAGCTCGCCCTGCTTGCGCCGTACATTGCATACGCATTTATAGTTTCAATAGCAGTCGTCGCCATCGTCTTTAAAGCTAGAAAAAGATAGCGCTAACCCCCTTTTCTCAGTAGGTTATAAAGATGACACAGAAACATCTTGGGACAAAAGCTAAAATCAGAATTGAAAAGGAAAGGGAGAGACGCATCGCAACTGTTGTAATGACGTTGACTGCAATCGTTATAATCTTTGCCTCGAGTTTGGCTGTCTATCAATCGATTAAATCAACGAATCCAAATGAGGAACCAAAAAATCCAAAAGCAGTTATAGTCGACCAACTAAGCCTTTCAATTCCAAATCAAACATTTGCTCAAAAAGCAAAGGTCATCCTAACAGAAGCTGGATATGCAGTGGATTACTATCCTGGCGAGAAAGTCACGGTAAATTTCTACAGAAACCTTGCTACTTACGGCTATAAACTGATAATCTTAAGGGTGCATTCAGCTTTAGGGTCAACTGGTAAGCCACCTTTAGCTTTATTCACGTCCGAGCTTTACAGCGCAAGTAAGTACTTGAGTGAGCAACTGTATGATCAAGTTACAAAAGTGGCTTTCAACCCTGAAATTTACGGGGACAGCAATTCTTACTTTGGGATAATGCCTGATTTTGTGAGGTACAGCATGAATGGAAAGTTCGATGGCGCAGCAATAATAATGATGGGATGCGATGGGATACCACATCTTGGAGGGGACCTAAGATACGTTGGCATGGCTAAAGCTTTCGTTGAAAAGGGTGCAAAAGTCTTCATAAGCTGGAGTGGACCAGTACTTGGAAGTTATTCAGATACAGCAACAATACATTTGCTTCAGAACTTAATCACAGAAAAGCAGACAGTAAAAAAGGCTGTTGAAGACACGATGATGGAAGTAGGTTCAGATCCCATGTACAAAAGTCAATTGCAATTCTACCCACGCGAAGCAGAAAATGTTGAAATTAATTGGAGTTTTTAGTGAGGTTATTGGATTAGGGAGTTGAAGCGCTTTTGCCAAAATTTACTCCAACCAAACTCAAGTCCAGAACATTTACTTTATTGTCATTGTTTAAATCTGCCAATGGATCCCATTTTGGATGGCCCGGATAAGAGCCAAATGCAATACCGACTTTGGTAAGGTCGAGTACGTTGACTATGCCGTCACCGTTTATGTCGCCCAGAATTGTGACCTTAACCATGTAGCCCTTGACGTTGAAACTGACAATCGCCTTTTCTGAAGCTTTCTCGATGAATGCGTTTAATATGTAATTTCCGTAGGTGAAGCCAGTTGTGTTCCAGTTTAGTGTTAGGGTTGTAGTGGAATTGTTTGGAAGTGTGATGTTTGCAAAGGTGCCGATAATTGTGTCGTTTGCATATACGTAAACGTTGTACATTTCAGAGTAGCTGTCTATGTTTGTTATTTTAATGTTTATTACTGGATTGTAGCCTTGGCTAACAACACTCCTCGAGGCCGTAACATCCATTAATATGGAAGCTGATGGACACGTGAGGTTAAGCGTCTGCCCTGGATTAACCTGTAGGCTTGGGGTTTGAGAGATAGAATAGTTCAGAATGGTCGTAGTCACAAAAGTGACGCTTACATTCAACGCGTTATCACCAGCACTTATTAACAAGCCACTAGCAGATGGTGTCACAGTGAAGTTAAGAGAACTTTGTGTCGTTGTTGCATTCAAGAAGTACCAATATCCAACGAGTTGACCAGACTGATTGCTAACTTGACTTATCATTATGGTTGATTTAGACGCACCCGGATCAGCTATTTTTATTTCGCCAACTTCATTTGGTATCGCAAAAACCTGAATGTTGCCTTGCTGAATTCCAGAACTTTTTGGTATTCCGCAAACGAATGAACCAGAATCTCCAATCCTCTCGAAATAATCCTCCAAACCACTAGTGACAGCTGTAACCTTGACTAAATTGTTCTTATCAGCTATCACTATTTTGTAGCCAGGAACATTTTTTGAGTCTATTCCGAAATAATTAGGCATTCCCCACCACTGCGTAGCAGGCGGACTCACGACGTATAACACATTGTATTCGTATGAAGGGTAAGAAAAGCTTTGCTGCACTATGTCATAGCATACAACCTTGGTTGTCTGCGGAAAATTCGGATCATAGATAGATATGTTAACTTTTCCCGTAGGAACGCCATTAGGCATCAATTCGGGCTTTGTACCGAACGCAACTACAGCATGACGCCATTCATTTTTGTGCCCTGGTACGAATGCATATCCCAGCACTAGCACAACAGGATACCCAACACTCAGATTTCCGAGCAAGTAAACAAATTGCTGGTTGTTCCATTGAGGAAGCATAAACCGTTGAGGCGCATAGTGCTGCATAAGGTATAATTGGTTAAACGTGATGGCGAGTGATACATTATTCAGTTTATCATTTTCGCTTGGGAATTTTAGCTCTGATGTTGAAATTGCATTGGGGGATTGTGAAGGGAAAGTTGGATAGGAATTCTCGCCCAACGTGTAATGCATAAAATACATTAAAGCTGTACTTGCCATACCATAGCAGACGCCACCTTGCGCCCACGGCCAATCAGTAGGGTTTCCTTCACTATAGGAATTCGTGATCTCATTCCATGCTGTGCTAATTTCAGAAGAGTTGAGATTAAAGATTATTATTTTTTGTATATTTGATGCGTCGACATTTATGGTACCGGAGCCCGGGAATGCGTCAAAGCCTGCGGGTACAGTGACCACATAGTCGTAAACGCCGCTCAGCGCATAAAATATTATCGTGTCTGAATCAGAGCTTTGAGACTGACCATTGAAGGTAATTGACCAGCGCACGCCAGACGGTAAGCCCTTTTCGATGAAAGTTATTACTGCATCGAATACTGCAGTGGCAATGTTGGAGGTCGAAATTTTGCCTGTAGAATCTGTTACTTGGAGATAAATATTGTAGGTGTCTGCGGACGTTGGAGTGAACGTCCATATATTTCCCGTAGCTCCAGGAACTGGATTACCGTCTAAGTACCATTGATAGGTGTATGGTGGTGTTCCACCCACAATATTTGAATAAAAATCTTGAGAGTCCCCAACATGTTTGGCAACTGTTGTTGGACTTATATAAACGTCGAAGAAGCCTTGTGTGAAAGCGCCTGTTATTGTTGCGCTGCCTGACAATGATGTTATGTAGCAAATGCTTGGCGTGGTGTGCCCGTCTATTGTTATGGAGCCTGTAGCTGTCCATGAGCCTGGCACGAACGTGTACCCTGGGCTTGGAGTCTGGAACATCATTGAAAATGGACCTGGTGATCCACCTGAGCTGTAGGCGCCGATGGTTTGGCTGCATCTGAATATTCGGGTATCATCCCATTGCAAGTAACCACCATAAGGTGGATTCGAATACACGGTAATAGGGCAGAAAGTCAGTAAAGTGGAACTATAAGTAATAGCCGCCGGAATCGGCAACGGCCCTTCTCCATATGAATTCACTCCAGTGACCCAATAATAGTATGTAGAACCTTCTGAGACTGCGAAATCCTGAATGCAGAGTTCAGTCCATGCTACTGTACGAAGATAGTTCGGGCTATTTGAGTTGATGCCCTTGTAGATTTTGAATTGTGTAACTGTAGTGTCAGGGTAAGAGCCGAGCTTGGGGTTTGACCAGGTGAGCATTATGTAGCCATTCATGCAATATGGTTCAACGGCCTCGATCCGAGCGGGAACAGCAGAATAGTAGGCCGTGTAGGTTCCGCCTGGGTTAGAAACTGATATTCCTGTTGTGATTTGTCCTGTATTCCATTGTTTAAATGAATGGTTGTTTGGATCCGTATTTGGCACAGCGAATATATGAGTGCCCCCGAGTCCAGTAAACGTGTGCGGTGTGGTAAAGCCAGTTGGTGAACCGTCCAACGTGATCGGCACACTGACATCTACGTCTTCTGTATCACAGTGAGCCTTTATTGTTACGCTATAGCCAGAATAATAAGCCGTATAAGTGCCACCACTAGAAACCGTTATTGCCGTGCTCGTTTCACCTGTGCTCCATTGCAAAAATGGGTGACCGTTACTGTCAACAATTGGAACCGCAAAAGTATGGGATCCGGAAAGTCCTGAAAAAGTGTGAGGTGTGTAATATCCACTCGGAGAACCATCCTTGTATATGCTGATGCTTACGTCCGCACCTTCCGTATTGCAATGAGCTGTTATAGTTGCGCTGTAGCTGCCAAAAGCGTATAGTCCCCTCTGTCTGTCTGTGGTGAAGAACACTTTTCCGTTGGATATTGCTGGAGTACCATACTTTGCTCCAACGGCAGAATAACTCCAGATTAGTGCGCCGTCTTGCTGATTGTAACAGCAAAAGCCGTTGGAATTCTCTATGAACATCTTCCCATCAGCTAACGTGGGAGACGCATATTCCCCGCCAGTTCCAGATGAATAACTGATGTGCCATATCAAGTCTCCATTTGTCGCGTTTATACAATCTTGACCTGTGTAGATTTTTCCGTTGGCAACAGCTATTGCACCTTGAATCTGAGTGATAGAATAAGAACGACTCCATATAACGTTCAAGTCCAAGTCAAAACAGTAAACCTTGGTGTTTGTCTGTGCCCCAGCCACATACACCTTACCATCGGCAATTGCAGGAGTCGTCCTCAGCTGTGCGCCGCTTGGGAAATCATAATAGAATAAAAGATTTCCGTCTGATAGACTCAAACAAAGTATCCGCGCATGTCCAGTTAAAGCGAGTGCATTAATGGCGTACACGCGTCCACTTGCCTCGTCAATAGCAACAGATGAGTAAAAGTTAGCTGGGTTCTCATCGTAGCGCCACACCAGTGTTCCTGTTGCTAAGTTAAATGCCCAAACGGTGGCTTGCCCCGAGCCTCCTACAGGTCCCAATCCTCCAACGATTACCTTGTTACTTGATTGCGATATCGCAGGTGACGAAAGATAATTCGGCTGACTTCCTCCAGACTCTCCAGGTCCAATTGTTTGGGCCCAAAGTTCGTGGCCGTCAGCAAAAGACAAAGCATGAAGTTTCCCATCTTTGCAGGTGACTACAAAAACTCGATTACCATCAGTTGATGGCGTCGCAAGTATATAGTTTGGTGATCCTGCAGTTCCGTATTGAGTCAACCAGACTCTTGCTCCGGTTTCTTCGTCAAGCGCAATTACCCAACCACTCTTATCTGTCGCAATAACCCTGCCATTACAAGTGACTACGCCAGTATAAGAGCCGTAAGGAATATCATTTTCAGAGGCTTGCCAAAGCAGATTAGCGGTATCGGGAGCAGACGAAGAAGAATAGCCTCTTCGAGAAAGATCATGTTGGAATTGCGACCACCAATCTATACCTAATGGTGTTGCTGCACTCGTTTCATAGGCTGGCTTGGCTGGTTGAATGCTAAATGTTGACGTTAACGTACTTATTAAGAGAAGAAATATTAATATTCCCGAAACATTTCTATTAAACAACTCAATTCCCTCTCTTACATCTTTTAGATGTTTGAAAAAATAAAACTTGTGGAAAAATCATCTAGCACCGAAGTTCTATGTGCTTCATACGCACTCTTTGACAGTATAACCGTCTCTCTTTGCTTCTTCATATAAGCATGCGTTCTCAAAGATGAAATAATAACTGTCCACCAACCCATCCGTATGCTATCAATGCTCATGTCTCATTGCGTGAACGCGTCAAGTCTCTTTACAACGCCAGAGTTCGATTTCAATGTTATGCACTTTATGATCTTGAAAATTTATATTGTTATCTTCGGATTCTGTTAGTAATGTCTAAGTGAACATTACTTTAGACACCGTTTGCACTTAGCAACGACTAACAGATCATGTTAAAATGTGTCGGAGTAAGTTGTTGCTTGGCTTTTATGTTGTATTGGTTGGAGTGGGTGCTCCAAAAAATTTATGGCTGATGTCAGGGTTAGACTTTATGATGAATTGAAATGCTAAGCTTTGAACTTAAGGATGTTTTAAGGGTTTCTTTAGGGTTGACTTTTGTTTTCTTTCTATGTGGTACTGCATTCTTGGTGGCTGCGCTTGATTTTCCAGTTATGGAAACGGGAAGCAGGATTATTGAGGAGACGATTCCGATTTCCCAAGCATCCGGGGTTAATGGGCAGGTGAGTGTGCCATTTCAAGCTGTAGAAGGGGGTGACTATGAGGTTGATGCACATCCCAGCCCTAATGGGAACTGGTTTGAGGTTGTCAGAACGTATATATCAATTTCTTCAAGTGGTCCTCCAATAAACGAAAGTTATGCCTTATACATCAATTTTGACAAATGGGATGCTGTAGTTTATGGTCTTAAACCTGGCAATTATTACGTTGTTGTAGATTACAACTTGACGAGCGGCAACCTTGAATATGGTTTATATGTGTGTGTTTATCATTCATATCGTATTCCAGATCCTTATCACAATGTTGCTTACGCATTTTTTGCGGCCAGCTTGATTTCAGTAATAATCAGTGGAGCATCATGGTTTGTCTTGAAGCGCCGCACACCTGACTTCACATTGGGGTTGAGAATAGGCTTCGTCATAAGTTTTTTCTCCGCCCTTCTCGCCCTCGTTTCCACAGCCCTTCCTTGGTACAGCTATATGTTCTACGAATCGCCAACGTACCCCTCATTAATTATGGAGTACACCCTGCAAAATTTGATTGACTTTGGACTGCCTTCAGTTGGCAGGGCATGGTTTATCCAGCTTGTATGGGTATTTATTGTTATTGGCTGTGCCCTTGCACTTGTCAGCCCAGTTATAGGTTTATTTGAAAAGAAAGCGACGGTTTTGGCGGCGCGCCGATTGCTTGCAGCAGCAAGTCTACTTACCCTTCTTTCACCAACAATATTGCTATTAGGCTTCTTAAATTATGGGATCCCATTGTATGGCATTGCTAGTGTGTATCCTCATCGATACATTGATCGATACATAGGTTTCTTATCTTACGGTTTCTTTTCCGACATCATAGCTGGAATTCTAATGCTGACTGCATTCATCTTAACAACTTCAGAAAACAAAAGTAAAAAATTGGAGAATTAGATAAAATAAGCATTAACATGAGAAATTGTTGGCAAGACTGAATTGTAGTGCAGAGTCATTTTTCTCGGCGTCGTTTTAAACGTGGTGAAAGCATAAACAGAACACCCGCAGACACCCAGAGAATATGTCCTGCTATTATTGCTGAACAAACTTTTAGGATGAGGTCTGCAGTCTGCACGGAGTCATAAGCGTTTATCCAACGTATAACATCCAGATAACTGGTGTATGTCCACCAAAGCCCATAGACTCCCCAGAGAA
>Ga0078972_1012731_pt1 | contig 14279 bp, 7 predicted proteins | sample YelNatPaOPGAMG01_FD_67568 | JGI IMG/M metagenome (GOLD analysis project Ga0078972, IMG submission 67568) | Hot spring thermophilic microbial communities from Obsidian Pool, Yellowstone National Park, USA - OP-RAMG-01 (SPADES assembly) (version 2) | ecosystem: Environmental > Aquatic > Thermal...
ATACTCCATACTTTCTTATCAGTTTTATGTATTCTTGGAACGCTCTGAACGACACGTCAGGCGGAATGCTGTGGTCGGAGCAGGCTACGTATCCTCCGCCTTCTTTCGCAACAGGTATCTTGCGAGAGATCTCATCCTCTATTTCCCTAGGGTTAGCTATCTTCCTAGCGTCAAGATTCCCTATGAAGGAGAGGACCTTCCCGTATTTTTCTTTCAGCTCAACAACGTCCATCCCTGCCTTAGCTTCCAACGGCTGTATCACTGTAAATCCCGCTTCAATCAGTTTAGGAATGAGCAAGTTCACATTACCATCCGTATGCAATATGGTTGGCGCGTTTTTTGCCCTATAGGCCGAGGTTATTTGAGCATGCGCCGGCTTCACGAGCTCCTCATAAACTCGCGGTGAGAAAAACGGCCCCTTATTGTAAGCTAGGTCATCCCAAACCCATAGCCCGTCGACTCCAAGCTCGAGATACGTCTCCACAATCCTGGAGAAATACTGGCCGAGGCATCTGAAAACATATTTTACGAGACCGGGATCTCTGTGAATAGTGATCAAAATCTTGTCAACACTTTCCCCAAGTATGTGCCTAGCTGTTTCGAAGGGTCCTACTATGGAGCAGAAGACCGCGTAACGCTCCTTAAGCCTACTTATACCTCTCTCAAGCTCTCCCCTGAATGGATATCTGCTACTTGAAACCCTGATCGGCAACTCAGGGTCCAAGAGCGGCTCAAGCTTCTCTTTAAAATCTTCGATCGTAGAAACCAGCGGGGGACCAACAGGATGTGGAGTGCCGCTTTTCCCAATCCAGGCCTTGACCATCACACCCCACGAGTCTATGAACGTTCTGAACTTATCGTCCTCCTCGATTACAATGTTGTCATATTTAGGGCTGGTATCCGGGCCTATTAGGTAAATATCGTAGCCGAAGTAATCGTTTAGAGAAACCCCCCTTGGCAAGCCTTCGTTATACCATCTCTCCAGAGTCTCACCCCATGGGAAGTCTATGAAAGGAACCCTGTCCGCTTCCTCATGGTTTAATACTCTTAACACACGTTCCCTAGAATCCATGTTTTTCAGCAATTCATCTGATTATTTAAGTTTAACGCGCGCTGAGCTATGTTCATGAGAAGAGTCAGATTCTTTTTCTAAACTTATTTGCAGCATCGTACAATGTAACGACATTTTCAATTGGTGTACCTCTAAGAATTGTATGGCTCGGCCTTAAAACATAACCTGTTGGTCCAAGCGTTTCTAAGGCTTCCCTTACTTCTTTTTCAACTTCTTCTTTACTCTTAAATGGAAGTCTTTGTACACTTATTCCTCCTTCAAAACTTATCCTATCTCCAAATTTTTCTTTTAACGTTTTTATATTCATAGCTTCAGGCTGAATTGGTTCAAGAACGTCTGCGCCTACTTCAATTAAATCAGGAATTATTGGCTCAATCCACCCGTCGCTATGAAAGTGGAAGAAAGCTCCTCCTTTGTGTATTATCTTAGCAAGTTTTTCATATCTTGGTTTTAGAAACCTTCTCCACTGCTTAGGAGAAATAAGCATAGTTGTTTGCGCTCCAGCATCATCTCCGTTGTAAACTTGATCTACGCCAGCCTCAACTAGGAGCTTTGCTTGTTTATAAGTTATTTCAAAAAGCTTGTCTAAAACAAACTCAACTTTTATAGGTTCTAAAACCATCAGCCTAAATATTTCATTATAGCCAAACAAAGCACATGCTTCTTCGAAGGATTGTAAAGTTCCTCCTACTACGCAGTAGTTCTCGTACTTTTTTCTGAATTTTTCAACGTAACTAAAGTCTTCTTCTTTTACTTCTGGAAAGTGATAGCTTTCTACTTCTATGTGCTGTAGTGGATGATCAACGTACATGCTTGTTAACCCGTCAAGCGAAGTAGCTGAAACTACTCCAAACATATCCTTATGCAATCTCCTTCCACTTAAATCTACATACGTCTCTTCTTTATAACCTCCTTTCAATCCAATACCTAGCCAAGATATACCTGGTAGGAAGCCTCTAAAGTCAATCTTAAAGTTTTTAAGTAGTGCCTCGTTGTCTTTAAAGCCAAAGTAATTTAACAAGCTACTCAATGGTTCTGGGGCGTCAATCCATAAATTTATTGGAATTTTGTCAACTTCCTCTCTTTTTACTGTTCTACAGCACCTTTCTCGTGAAGTAAGCAAGGCTTTGCTTGCTTAAAAACATTCATATTTAAGTATTTCCTTGAAACATAAAGTACATTAGATAACAAAGTTTTCTATAAAAAAGCAAAAAATTCTTTTACAAAAAGTTTCACAATAAAAGAAGCACGTTCGATATTTTACAACTAGTGGAAGAAGCGATGTTTGTCCATGTTCTACTGTAAGATCTCTCTCATACTGGCAGGAGGAATTACGCGAAAACGAACATTTTCAAGTGATTCTCCCTTAATAGATATCTTATTTAAGTCGTTTGTTCCTAGTGCCTTCTCAGTAGCCATTTCTAGATGTATTACTTTTCTAGGATTTATTCCCATAACTGCTGCGCCAACAGTATCAACAGCCACAATGTTCTCGCCACCTATAAGTAAGTTTGTACGATCAACTCTTACTGAGCTAGACCTGAATTCGAATTCTGCATTCTGTGACTTGAGATGCAAACATCGTAACCCATCTATTATCGATAAAGTTGGAATAGGAGCTGAAAGAAGTATGTCTACCATACCTGCTGCTAGTGTTTTTGACTGACCATATAAAAAGTCAGGTTCAAACCTAGGATGCGACCCCCAAGCAGTAACATTGCAAATGCCTTGAGTTTTGTAATACTTCTGATACCAGTAACTTGGAAGTATTCCACCAGTATAATTCTTAATACTCAAAGAAATAGCAGAAGCAGCCCAGACTTTTAATACGGGGACTGAAATGATAGCGTCAACATCAAAAATTGTTTTGGGTAAGAGAACTTCTTTCATGAAGAAACCACCTTGGGGTTTTGACCGAACAACCTCATCGTAGTTCAAGTCCATCAGTCTGATGTCATGTTTTCTCGCGAAGTCATATATGCCATATTCGAAATATGCTTTCCAAGTTGGAGTAGCTGACCCCTCACCTATAATAATTTCATCAGGTCTGATATAATCATTTAGTACATGGATTATAGCTTCTAAAACTTCAAGACTCGTTTGATCACCGTTTCTTCTAGGAAGGTCTCTATCAGTATCTGCAAAATTAGGCTTTATCAGTATTTTCTTCTTTCCATTAAGTATTTCGAATGCGTCTATTACCTCAAACAGCTTTAAAACTGACTCAGCAAGATTTTCTTCACTAGCTCTTATGAGGCCGACATTATATTGTTGAGACATATTGTTTCACCTTTAACTTATGAACTTTTAGAGATATTTCACTCTACTCATGTACTTATTTATCAAATTTCTGTTGTATTCGTCGCCACCAGGTACATTAGCACTTTTCCAAACAGGAGGCTTTACCCCCATATTTATTAGTTTCTTCACTGTTTCGATTTCAAGACGATGCATGATATAGAAATCAACTATGTTTGAGATAGGTGCTATGGGTGTGTCAAGACCTTCGACGTTAATTACTGCATCGCCAAAGGGGTTATAATCGTCAATGCAAACGTCAGCAATGTCGAAGAGGTTGAGTTTGCTTGGATGCCTTATATAATGATCCTTAGGAACCTTATTCTGCCAATCGCTAGAAGAAATAGCAATTATTTTGACCTTTCTTTCCTTGAGAGCTAAAGCTGCATCTATTGTTGCTGGATTAACACCAATATTGTGAACAATTATTGCTACTTCTCCTTCTTTAGGATCGTAGTAGTCGACCACTGCTCTGCCATACCCTGGAAGTCTTTCAAACTTCATGTAGTGCAAAGCCTGATTAAAAGGCGAAAGGCCTATATCGATAAAAGGATTTATACAAGCAAGGCCTCCAGCTCTATAAAAGATTTCTGCTACAGGAAGCCAAGTGTGTCCTCCTCCTGCATATACATGAATTAACTCGTCAGCTGCTATAGCCTTAGCCATTAGGTTAGCAGCCTCTAGAATATTTTGTCTCTGTTCCTTTTCTACCTTTCTTATAGTCTCAAATATAATGTCCATATATTGCTGTCCTTCTTCACTCATTTTTTCATCGCCTCATTTTATAGTTGCTTGTTAAGGACTTCACCAAATGCTTTTCCAAGTATATCCCATACCTTATCAGGTTCTGGCGCAGATAGTACAGTACCTTTTCCTGCTCTATACGTCCAAGAGAATATCGAGTCCACTCCCTTCTTCGCGTACAAATGCACCAGCTCTCTAATGAAGTCTAGGTTTTCTGGGGAAGAGTAATAACTCATCACCCATCTTTGAGACTCTTTCCCATATTTTTTGGCAAAATAAACTGTTTTTTCTGCCACCGTTTCATAAGCGCTGAGTGGTAGGCCATAACCCATTATCGATGTTGAGAACACGTCAAATTCTTTAACTTTGGCAACTTTTTCCCAGTCGCCGTATCCATGACTTACATCAAGAGTTGGAAGAATACACGATATTATTTTTAGTTTTGGGTTTATATTTTTAGCTACCCTCGATGCTTCTACTAGAACCTCAAGAGCTTTATCTTCTCTGAATCGTTTGACGTCTTCATTAATTACTTTGGGCATTTCATACCCGTATTCGTCCTTAAACAGTTTTTGACATACTTCACATCTACATGTCCAGTCTGGTGGTCCTGATGCGTAATGAGGTTCGTCCCAGAAAAATCCATCTGCTTCTGTGTCTTCAGCTAACTTCTCAACCCATGTGTAAAAATATTTTCTAAACGCAGGCGTATTGAAACATGCGGCTACATAAGGCTCTCCCGATAAGGCACCAACTTGCCTGTTCTTCACGTTATTTTGTAAGAAGACGCTTGTTTGCTCACCACCAAAAAATTTTCCAATTCCCCATAAGTCCAGGTATACCTTCATACCTAGATTTTTTGCTTCTTTTACAATCTGTATTATATTAGGATACCAAAATTCTAAGTCAAATTCCATTATGGCTAAAAGGACAGCGTTACAATTGTGTTTTATCATCTCGTTAAAGTGATCTCTTGCGTGTTCAGGGTACGTTAAACCGTACAAACTTACTCCAGTTTCTTTTACAACCATCTCTCTCACCTTACTTCTTATACTCTCATGATGTTCTATATAAAGCTTTTGTTCATTGTTAAGAGGTTCAACTTAAGGCTTAAAGACCTCCAATTATGATCCTAAAATGATTTTTTAATAAAAAATAATTTAATAAAAAATAAAAAAAATAACTCAGCCTTATACTGTTAACCAATATTTTATCTGTAGTAGTCCTAGACCAAAGACTGCTCCTCCTGCCATTCCGACGAGAAAGCCAGTAAACAGTGGAACTCCAAGTTCTTCATACATCTTACTTCCTCCTATTTTGAATATTAAGTACTTAGCAATTAGTGCAGGTACATATATCATGAAGTTAGCAGTCCAGGTAAAGTAAAATCCTGCAGGATTAATCCAAAGACCTGGATATCTCATCCTTAGGAAATTTAGCACGATAGTGACGATAATACCGGCTACTATGGCAACCATTTGATTAATGTTCCATTCTCCTGGAGCGCCAGTAAATCCTGTCTGGCCTGTCCATGGTCCTCTTGCCCATGCTCCTTTAGCCATTTGTGATTGAAGCCCAAGTTGATATACCACTGTCCATCCAATGACGAAAGTTAAAAGCACTCCTATAGTTAGTGTAAAGAGATTAGCGTAGAACATACTTTTCTGAGTTACTCCTACGTCCTCGGCAAGCCTATGACTTGAGAAGACATAAGGTCCGTTTACGGTAAATTCGGGGTCACTCCATCCGATTGCGTTGCTTTTATCAGCCATGAAGTATGTTGCAAACCCTTCTTTCCCCCATCCTGGTGGAAAACTTGAAGGCGTAGGAAGTACAGCTTTTCCTAAATACCCTAAGAAAACACCTTCCTGTCCCCATCTGAAACCCGCCATCGTCCACGTAGGTCCTTCTCCCATGTATCTTGCAATTCCTACTGTAGAAAGCATCCACCAAATAAGTAGTGCTATCATTAGTATTATTGGTGCGCCGAAAGCTGTACCTATGACAATCCAGAGAATTCCCGTGATAATAAAGCCAAACCACACATAGTAATCAGGTATATCTGTTTCATCTTCTGGTTTCTTGAATGAAAATGCATTCTTTAAACTTTGAACTAAACTTTTTCCGTGGTACATAAAGGCCCATATAGCAAGACCAAATGTTACACCGAATTGACCAAAGAATATCCATGGAAATGGGCCACCCCACTCAAGTACCCAATTAGGACTTGGAGGTATAACACCTGCCATAGTCAGTACAATGGGAAGGATTGTTTGAGCAAATATTACGACTACAAAGACCATAGTTAGCAACCAGTCCATTGGAGCAAAGAAAGCTATTGCTAAATCAGCTAATGTTATAACTGCATACAAGCCAAGGTTAAGATTGGTTGCAGCAAAAGCCTGGCTGAGTGCCGGGAAGTATAGTTGTCCCCAGCACTGTATCTGAGTAGTAAACGGGTAAATAAAGTTTAATGTTGCTGGAACTGCACCAATCAAAACTCCAACCACAAGACCTATCCAGAAGTACTTACTGAATCTTTGAAGGAAAGGCTTTGATTGAAGTTGTTCATAGGATGGTCCGGCATAAGCATTTGCATAAGCAGTATTTATTTCTACAATAACAGGAGTGACCATCGGAAATGGCAGTCTTTCAACTCTTAACCATGCGTTTCTAAACAGTAGCGTAGTAAAGTATTCGAATAGTATTGCTATTATAGCAATAAATGCCCACCCAAAGATGTATCCCCAGAGCTCTCCTGGAACAGAACTCCTTCCTAACATTGCTCCTTTCAACAGATCAGCTGCTTTAGATTGAGGCGGAACAAGCCAACTTGGAAACATAGATCCTACTCCAGAGCTCCACGTATCAGGGAAGTAAGTTGAGATCAACGGAGCGGTCCATGCGGCATGTACGAATGGGAAGTCTCCTGATACGTACATCATTGCCGCTAAAACTGCTTGCTCTTGGGCCGTCAGACCCATACCTTTACCTAAAGCTTTAGCTACTGCTACAGAGATTAGGATCTGAAGAAATATCCAGCCAAAAGGCCAGCCGATGATGGCGGAAATCCTCTCTCCTTGTAGCCATGTGTCAATTCCCAGTGTACCATACTGTACTATGTTAAACCAGACCGTGAATGCTAGGAGTATTGTACCAATTATGATGACTCTTGGAGTAAAGCCGTTTTGTTTTAGTTTCTTAGTTTTTGACTCACTCACTCCACTCATTTTTACTCGTGTAATGATTTATCTTTACCACTATTTAAGTGTTACTTTTTAAAGTAAGTTAGGAACGAAAAGACTTAAATATTTGAGTTTTTTTCAGTTTCCTTTATAAATAAGAGTGAGTATAAGATGAGAAAATCAAGAAGTGTTGTTTTGCTTCTGATCTCTCTTCTACTACTCTTTCAGTCCTTTGCGTGGATTCCGCTTACAAATGCCCAACCCCAAAACCGAAAAGACTTGGAAACTTTCATGCATGAAATCAGTTTCGACAATGTATTTGCTAACATCAAGTTTTTTTCATCGCTAAGATCTAGGTTTACTGGGTACCCTGGTTTCTATCAAGCAGCTAGCTACATAAAACAGAAATTTCAAGAGTATGGGCTAAAGCCGTTTCAAGGAAACCTAACTCAGAAGTTTAACCTCACAGTACCCATCGATGACGGTTCATATGTGGAGTTCTCTGGGACAGAAGGAAATAGGATTAGGATTCCAGCATATGCTCTATTTCCAAATGGAGTTGTCACTTCTAACACGCCACCAGGAGGACTTACTGGAGAACTAGTTTACGTTCATAAGGGTAGTCTCTCTGATTTTAATGGCGTACAAATTCAAGACAAAATAGTTCTGATGGATTGGGACTCAGGTAGAAACTGGCTCAATGCAGCAAAACTAGGGGCAAAAGCTTTGATTTATGTTAGCTCTAACGAAAATTTAACGAATGTAGAAACAGATTCTAAAGTAGTTATTTCTCCCATATACTTTCCAAGAGTTTATGTAAATTCTACTTACAAGAATGAACTTATAGAGTTGGCAAAAGATCACAAGCCCATAACAGTAGTTAGCAACCTTCATTGGAAAAATGTAGAAGTAGAGAATATCTTTGGTGTAATACCTGGTTCAGGCGGGACAAATGAGTGGTTAGTGATAGGAGCTCACTATGACTCTTTTTCTGTATTGCCTGCTCTTGCACCTGGAGCAAATGATGCTATAGGGATTTCTATCCTTCTTGAACTTGCTAGAGTTCTAAGCAAACCTGACAATCAACCAATGCCCTCGATTCTCTTCATTGCTCTTCCTGGACATTACCAAGCATTAGCTGGCTCTAGAGAGTTTGTTGATAAGTATTTCTTTAAGGAGGATAGAGTAACGCCAGTTAGTGACTTTCAACCTTTTGTTAATGTGTTTATAGATCTCTATAGTGATACAAATTTGGTTGCTCCATTTGCTATGGGTGACTTCTGGAACAAATGGATGGACCAAGATGGAAGGTACACGGCTCTTGGAGATGCGTTACTAAACACTTACCCAAAGATAGTAATGACTGAGTTGAAAAGCTTCAAGTTGGGAGTTCTAAATTTTACAGGTGCTGCCTCAACAGGAGGAGTAACAGGGCAAGTTGCTGCTATAGCAGGTATTTCTGGGCAGTTAGGTCTTGCTTGGCAATCATCTTGGCAACAAGTAGTTCCTATTCGTGTAACTTATGATAGTGAGCCATTTTCAATGGCGGGTCCAGTCGCATTTACGTTCTCAAACCCGTTCACATACAAGCCCTACCTAAAAACTCCATCAGATACTTTAGACAAGGTTTATATGGAGAATGTTATTTCTCAATCGTGCTACGTCATTTCATCCATTTACCTAATCTCAAGAGTTTCCTCCTTAAGGGATCTTGTAGGAAAGCCTTGGAGTGCAATATCTCCTCAAAGAAGAGGGACTACAGGGGCTAATCTTTTCTATGGTGTTTGCGATATGGTCGTTCAGATAGTGGAGTACAACGCTACATCTCCAATCTTGTATACGCCCATTCCAAATGCTTTAGTAGTAGTATGGGCAAGCTCTTACATGGGTTCTTCTACAAAGGAAGATCCAACTTGTTGGATTATAGGAACCGCTGATAGAAATGGTATCTTAGAAGTAAGAGGTTGGACAAATGATATAAGTGGCGCATGGCCCGAAGTAGGAGGCTGGGTTATTAACTATACGACTGGCAGGATCTTATTTGCGCCAGATAACACAGGTCTTTATTCTTTAGGGAAAGGACCAATAAGGATTTATAATCCAATTGAGGGTCTTGGAAACCCAATTAAAGTTACTTCTTTTAGGGTAGGTGGAACGATTACTCTTTTTGATCTCATAGACCCAACTGCTTTTGGGTCAACTTACGTAACGGGTAAACACTTGACAGAAGTACAAGATCCAACATTATTAACTGTTCAACCAGTTCCAACCGCGCAATCTTCAGCTGTAACAATTACCTTAAATAACTTTTATACTCATGCCAATCCAATAACAGGAGGTTACTTTTTAGATCTAAGAGCAGGAGCTGCTAGCTTTTTCCTCAATTCTTATGAGCCTTATGAAGTTGTTATTAGGACTGGAAAAGCTCAAAGCATTTCAGTCGTTTTAGCAAATCAATCTGAACCATTAGAACTTTTTGGTCTAGGTAAAGGGTTAATGGTAAGTAACCAGCAAGACGTTTTCTTATCTGCTTTTGATATTGGTAGTCAACTCTACATTTTAAATACAGCAAGACTAGAAGTAGCTAACGTAAGTAAATTGTTAAATCCGATTACGAGAGATTATCAAAGTCTGGCTAAAATCTATTTTGATAAGTATCGTACTTTTTTGAGTAATAATACCTACAGTCGTGCTTGGTCTTCTATTATGGAAACATGGTTACTTCAAGTTGAGGAGTATATTCAAGTAAGATCTCTTTACTCAGACATGACAAATGTTGCAGTTTTTTCATTCTTTTTGTTTGTTGTATTTGGTTATGTATCTGAAAGACTGCTGGTCAGCTTCATCGACAGTACAAAGCGTCTTATCTTCGTTGCGTCCATGGCTAGCTCCACTCTGTTAGTCTTAGTCCTACTCAATCCCGCTATTTCTCTTTCTTCGAACTTGTTTGGTGTATTACTTGGTTTAACCTCTTTAATATTAGCATTACCTGCAATAGCAATTCTATTCAGTAGACTTAGAGAATATGCTGTTCTATTAAGAGCACGTACCTTAGGAGTTCATTACTCTGAAGTAAATAAGACTGCTGCTTTTCTCATATCGCTCTCAGTAGGAGTTCAGAATGCGAGAAAAAGGTGGTTTAGAACGGCCCTAGCATTGACCTCTATTACTCTTGTTTCTTTCTCCTTACTTTCTCTGACTTCGTTCAATGTAGTGTTCAGTCCTTCCTCCGTTGGAAGATCTGGCATGAAAGTAGCATATTCGGGAGTCTTCATAAAAGGCTTAGCTTATGCTCCTCTCGACACACGTATAGTTGACTTCTTGAAAGGGTTAGTCTCTAAGGAAGACAGTGTTATAGCTCGTGCATGGTATTATCCAGAGCTGGTTTCTCAAGGAAGAGCAGCTCCAGTAGCCAGAAACTTCATTGTCTCAGGTCCTAAGGGTTTTGGGTTTGTTGATGGAGTTGTTGGGCTAGAAGTCAATGAGTTACCACAAGTAAAAGCTGCGTCTACAGGCTGGTTTGAAGAAGGAGATTCGTTAGCAATTCTTATACCTTATAGCATCGCTAATGCTACTGGATTAAAGGAAGGTGATATTGCAACTTTCAATGGACTTAACTTAATAGTTAGAGGTATCTTTAACGAGTCTATGCTCAATTCATACGTTGATCTAAGCCAAGAAAGGTTTTCTCCAGTCGACACAAATGCTTATTATTTTGATCCGTATACAACTCAACATCAAGACTGGAGTCGAGTTATTATCATGCCTTATAGATTTGTGATTTCGCTTTCAGGTTCAGCTCTGAGAGAGATAGTTGTTGTAACTAAGGATAATAAAACGATAAACGAAATCAAAGATGTGCTTTCGATGTCTCGTAGCATTTCTAATTTACAAGTGTTTGTGGCTTATTCAAGTAGTATTACTTCAACCAATAAGACCTTTACAGGAACTGTATTTCAGGCTACAAAAGCAACATATTTTGAAGCATTTGGATTTTCAACTGAAATATTTCTGCTCATAATAGGGGGCCTAATAATTCTAAACCATATGATAGGAAACGTAAGTGAGCGAAAATCCGAAATAAAGAGTCTTAACTCGGTTGGAGCGTCGCCTCTTCATATTGAGGGTCTATTCCTTTCAGAGTCTATAGTTTATGCTGTAATAGGAGCAGGTGTTGGGTACTTACTTGCCCTTCTTGTACTAAAAATAATATCGACTTTTAGTCTTATTCCTAATTTCCAGCCTAATTACTCTGGTACGTTTATGCTTCTCTCATTGGTTATTATATTACTCACGACGATACTCTCATCGCTATATCCTGCTAGGTTAGCGTCTACTCTAGCTATACCTTCTCTTAAACGGAAATGGGAACTTGATACAAAACCCTCTGGTGACAATTGGATGGTTCCGTACCCCTTCTTTACAAATAGCATGGAAGAAGCACTCGCTGTTATCGCTTATATACATGAATATTTTACGGCTAGAACCGTAGAAGGCGCTGGAAACTTTCTTGTTCAAGAAGTCAGGTGCAATTTTGATGGTACTAATGCTGAGCTACATGCTATAGTTTTTCTCCCACCATACGACGTCGGGGTTTCTCAAGAAGTCTCCCTTTATACCAAGTTCGACGAGGTTACTAGAAAGTACTTTTTCAATGCGTTATTGATACATAAAACAGGAATTTATTCATCTTGGGTAGCTGCTGTTCCTTCGTTTGTTGATGAAATAAGGAAGCAACTATTGAACTGGAGAGGATTATCAGATAAAGAAAAACATAAATACATAGACTTAGGAAAGAAACTTATGGGAGGTGATAGTAAATGAGTAACGAAAATAAAGTGCAAGCGAAAAAATCAGGTCTAACATTTATTTCGTTACTTGCTTTGCTCTACGTAGCACTTGTGTTAGAGCCTGCTGCAATATATCTAGGACTTCTGTCTTCTACTGGTGGTTGGGTCTCAAGCTATATGATACAATTTGTTGTTCTTATGTTGTTTAGTGAAATCGCGTCTTTAATGATGGGGCGAAACCTTACACCTCAAGAAGGAACTATTATCTTTTTCTTGTCTCCTATTATGGCTGGTGGAGGTGTGTTTGGTGGGTTACTGATCAATCTTTACTATAGGCAATGTCCTTATACAATTCAAACTGGTATTGCTGATAAGATTCCAATATGGGCCGCACCACTACTAAGCAGCAGAGCTGTTATAACTAGAACGTTTCTTTCTAGTGATTGGGTTTTTCCAATTGCCGTTTCACTTGTTTCGTCGTTTTTAACGATCGTAGCAGATGTTTCGTTAAGCTACTTGCTTATCGAACAATATGTAAAGACAGAAAAGCTTCCATTCCCTGTTGCTCCTGTTCACAGAGAAGCTATACTAACTTTAACTAATAAAGATCCTAACAGAATAAAACTTTTTACAATTGCGGCTGCAGCAAGCTTCCTATACTACTTTACCCTTTATGGGTTACCACTAATGTTTTCAATAGCACCCTTAATTCCATTTCCTTGGATTGATCTAACTTATGTGTCGAGGATGATACTTGGAGGATCTGCTTTTGCCATATCAACAGACCTCCTCCAATTAGCTCTAGGGTGGTTAATACCTTGGGAAATTGTTTTATCAGCATTTTTAACATCTGTCTTTGTCTTTTTAATAGGTAATCCTCTTGCATTAAGAATAAAAAGTCCCTTTTTTGAGATGTGGCAAAAGGATTGGACGCCTATGATGGATTTTTCTCAAATTTGGCAAAGAAGTCTAAGAGATGTTTGGATCAGCCCGACTATTGGCGTATTTGTTGCAGCAGCTATTATTCCGCTATTCATGAATTGGAGAAGTTTTATAAAAGCAATCAGCGGGCTTAGTAGACCAAGCGAAGAAAGGGAAGCAAATAAAGGTGTACAAATAGGATCTACTGTCGTAATAATGATCGGCTATCTTGGCTCGGTTACAGTAGGATTCCTCCTTTCCTATTGGTTATTGAAGGATACGTTTGCAAAATCTGTAGTAAATACTCTGCTACTTGCTGCGATCTGGTATATCGTTCCATTTCTGCAAGCAATACTTACTGGAAGAATGATTGCTGAGTCAAGCATGACCATTCAAATTCCATATATAAAAGAAGCTATGATCTATGCGTCAGGGTATACTGGAGTTGATGTGTGGTTTGCTCCTGTCCAAGTCACTTCCGGAGCCGCAAGCTTGGTTCACTATAACAAAGTATGCGAGATGACTAATACCGATTGGGGAAGTTTTATAAAAGCATATTTTCTTGCTATTATATTGTCTTGGATCTTTGGTTTTATATATTGGTCACTCTTCTGGAAGATGTCTCCAATTCCTTCGTATGTCTATCCTTGGACACTAATTAGCTGGCCAATAGGAGCGATCAATTTATCAGTTTGGATAACAAGAGCCTACAATATTTTTATTCCAGAGTTGATGGCAGCAGGATTTATTGTAACAGCACTTTTATATGGGATTTCACTCTTACTTCACTTACCTATAGCGCTGACTGGAATCGCTATAGGTATGGGTTCTGACTTCCCCTCAATGTTGCAACTTTTAATAGGAGCGTCTCTTGAAAGGTACTACCTACGTAAAAAATTCGGTAAGGCTTGGGAAGATCAATATAAGCCCGTTATAGTTGCAGGACTTTCCGCTGGGCTTGGTCTGATATTAGCACTTTCAGTAGCAGTTGCCATACTGAGAATTGCATTGTTTTCTAACCCCTACTAATTGAAAGAAAGACTTTTTATTAAAAGAAGGTGAACAAACTTAGTATGAAATCTAATTTACCCGCAGAACTGCAATGCATTAAGGATAAAATTAAGGAATGGATTTTTTTGGGAGGCGACTTCTACTTAATTAAAAGTAATAACTCCATATTGAAAGAGTTTAGCTTTAAAAAGAGGCCGATGCAAGCTGGAATACCAATACAAATACCTTTCCGCGATAAGGTTCCTGTGTTCACAGGAA
>Ga0078972_1012734_pt1 | contig 14273 bp, 13 predicted proteins | sample YelNatPaOPGAMG01_FD_67568 | JGI IMG/M metagenome (GOLD analysis project Ga0078972, IMG submission 67568) | Hot spring thermophilic microbial communities from Obsidian Pool, Yellowstone National Park, USA - OP-RAMG-01 (SPADES assembly) (version 2) | ecosystem: Environmental > Aquatic > Thermal...
AGGGGGGGGAGATGGACGGACGCGCCTGGCCGGGCGGGGGGGCTTCGCGGTTGACAGCGCCCCCGGCAGGCCCCGGCACCCGGACGTACCCCCGGCGGCGGGCCGCGGCTTCCCTGCCGGTGAGGGGTACATAGACGTTGGAAGCGAGTTTGCAACGATACATGTCGTCGTCGGCGCGCTTGATGGTTTCGCTGAGGGAGGGACCGTCGGTGTCGGCGGTGGCCACGCCGATGGAAAGGGATAGCGGCAGTCCTTCCGAGGCCAGGTTGTGGGCGTGCACCGCCCTCAGGATGTCCTCGCGGCGCGCCTTGGCCAGTTCGTAAGAAGTGTGGGGAAGTATCACGGCAAACTCGTCGCCGCCGATGCGGGCCACCATGTCCGTGTCCCGGAACGGTTTCTTGAGGACCCGGGCGGCGGTCCGCAGCAATTCGTCGCCCTGGGGGTGCCCGAAGCTGTCGTTGACGGGCTTCAGACCGTCCACATCGATGATCAAAACGCTGACGGGGGCGAAGCGCGGGTTTTTCAGCCGGCTGATCTCTTCCTCGAAATACTGGCGGTTGAAAAGGCCGGTCAGGGCGTCCCGCGTACTGAGAAATTGCAGGCGGTCCTGCATGGTTACCAGTTCCTGACTCAGGAGTTGCAGCACCTCGGACTTCTTGCGGTCGTTGATATCCTCCCAAATGACGGCCCTGCGGTCCGGCCGCGGCGACGGCGCGGTGTGGAACCTGACCCAGCATTCGCGGCCCCGGGTGGCCAGGCGCGCCTCGACCGGGGTTCCCCCGTCTTCGGCCAGCCAGAGCGCCACCCGGCCCCGGTCCAGGGGATGGACCAAGTCCAGATAGGTGCGCCCGGCGACGCAGTCGCGGGGACAAACCAGCAACGACGCCGCGCGGGCGTTGGCGGTGAGCACGCGCCCACGGCCGTCGATCTCCAGGTATCCCAGTGGCAGAGCCTCCAAGAGGCTGGCGTGGTAAGCCCTGGCCGGCGGCGCTTCCCGGGCCGGTCCGGGCGCGGTTTCCCGGCCTACGGTCAGCCGCAGTACGGAGTCACGGGCGGCCCGGACGCAGGAGAAGGAGAAGGTGCGCCCGTCCGACAGGGTATATTGCCGTGTTTCCCCGCTATCCGGCGCCAGGCCGGAAAGGTCGCCGAGGATATCCCGCCCCGCGAGGGACGGATCGGCGACCAGACGGCGAAAGACATCGTTCATCGCCCACCGGTGGTCGTAACCGGCCATGACGGGGAAAGGCAACGCTTCCAGGAGTGGGGACAGGTCCTCGGGCGGGGTCTCCCGGCGGGGTGCCGCGGCGGCCGGCAAGCGGGGCCCGGGGTCATCCCCCGTGGAAACGGGCGCCGAATTGGTGAATACCTCATCTCCGATCACGATCACGGAGTGCCTTTTCAAAACGTTGAAAATCAGTTCGGGCGGGAACAGGTCCTCACGGAATTGGCTGAGCAGGGTCACCCGCATGCGGGCCAGGCGCCGGTCCAGGTCCTCGCAAAGGGCGGGAAAGGCCATCGGATCACGCAGGAGGGTTAAAAGGCGGCTCATCTCGGCGACCACCCGCAGGCCGGCATGGCCGTTGCTCCCGGCCTCGGCGGCCAGGGCGCCGATCTCGCCGGCGGCGTCCGGTCCCAGATGGGCCGTGCAGAACATCAACCGGCCGCGGACCCGATGCCCGTCCATTCCCGGGATCAAGGCGCCGAGCCGGGCCAGTTCCGGTTTGCTCAGTTCCTGGCCGGTAAAGAACACACAACGCTCGCCTTTGTCCAATCCCTGTTGGAGAAAGGCCGCGGTAAGTTCCATCCGTTCGTCGTCCCCGTGGTGGAGGGTGAGAAGATGTGCGCCGGGGGCTAGACAGGTGAGGACGTTTCGGATTCCCTGGTTCAAAACGACCATTCCCTCGAAATACCGGACCCGGGTCCCCGGGGCGCGTCAGGCGGCCCCGGCGTTGCCATAGGTTCATCTGGCAAATTTTATTACCTACTACTTTTCTACCCGATTGTTAGAATTCCTCCTACGTACCGGAAAAAAATTGCCCCGGAAAAAGGAAGGAAAGCACGCCTTGCGGCGGCTTTCCATGCCCCCACCCGGCGGGTGGGGGGCCGGGAAACGCTCTGGCGTCGTCGTGGTGTCCGCTAGAACGTCGTTCCGGTGGGAGCAGTCGCTCCGTGGTAGGGAGCGGTGGTGTGCGGATAGGCTCCGCCCGTCTGGTAAGGAGCCGCCTGCTGGTACTGGTAGGCCGCGCCCGTGGCCTGCGCCGGCTCCACCTGGTACCAGCCCCTCTGGTGCATCAGGTTGAAAATGACGCGGGCGCCCGTCAATTCGTCGTTGTGAAGGCGCATGAAGGTGTTCCAGACGTTGTCGTTGGCGGACTCCAGCATACCCTTGTGGTATCCTTCCGAGGCCAGTTTGCTGTCGTTGAGCAGATCGGCCAGGATGTCCTTGTCCGATAACCCGTTCATCTCGTACCTCCTTACATCATTCCCCCCGCCCCCGGACCCAGCAGGGACTGCAGGGCCTGAACGTGCTGGTGGGCTTTTTGGGAAAAGTGATTGAGAAAATCACGCACGGCGGGGTCTTGAACCTGGTTCAGGTACAGGCTGGCCTTCTTGGCGCAAAGCTGTTCGGTACGCAATTGCTCCCTGGCGATCAGCTTTTCCATTTCCGTAATAGGCAACCGGTATCACCTCCTCCACGGTCACGTTTATTGTGCCGGGGGGAGGGTAAATTTATGCATCTTAGAAAACTATGGGCATCAAAAAGAGGCAGCCCGGCCGGCGACCTCCGCGTGACGGTGCGTGGGCCGCCGGTCAATCCGGGTCGGAGAGGTCCATTCCGGTTTCATAGCCTTTGACCCGGTAAAGGACGGCGGCCGCCACCCAACTTACCAGGAGGATGCCGATAATGATGTAACCCATGGTTTCAAAGTCCATCCCCTGCAGAAAGTCCCAAACGGCCCCCTTGAGCGAGAATTCGGTGCCCAGGATCTGCAGCGCCTCGACGGTGCCGACACCCAGGGCGATGAGCACGGAGATGGTGGTGATGGAGAGGTTGTAGTACACCTTGCGAATCGGATGGAGAAAAGCCCAGGAGTAGGCCGATTGCATGACCATGCCGTCCAGGCTGTCTATGGTCACCGTGCCTGCCGAGAAGACGAGGGGCAGGGCGAGCGTCGCCCAGATGGGAACGTTTTTACCGACCACCAGGGCCGACATGGCCAGCAAAGCCATTTCGGTGGGTGTATCGAAGCCGAAGCCGAAGAGCAGGCCTACCGGGTACATTTGCCAACTGGCCTTCACCATCTCGTAGAAGCGGCCCAGAACACGGTTCATCAAGCCTCGCTTGAGAAGGGCCTCCTCCAATTCCAGCCTTTTCGCGGGGGTGAGGCGCTTGCGGCGAAGGTCCTGGAAGATCCGGTAAATGTCCCTGAGGATGACCAGGTTGAGAAGGGCTATCAGGTAGAGGAATAGGGCCGAGACCAAGGTGGCCAGCATGTTGACCGAATTATCGACGTCCTTGAGGAAGGTGCCGAAAGCACGGGTGGCGAAAGCGATGCCCAGGAACAACCCGAACACGATGGTGCTGTGGCCGACGGAGAAAAAGAATCCGACGCCCAGAGGCTTTTGGCCGTCGTTCATCAGTTTTCGGGTCGTGTTGTCGATGGCCGCGATGTGGTCGGCGTCCACCGCGTGGCGCAGCCCCAACACCAAGGCCAGGATGCCCGGACCAAACAGCGGGGGATAGAGCCTGGACACGGCCAACAGTATGGCCAGGGACGCCGCCATCAAAGCCAGCAAACCGAAAACGGCCATCTTGATTCTGGTATTGGTCTCCCGCGGCCCGGATGAGTGTTTCATACGCCGCCCGCATCCCCTTTTCCGGCCAAAAATATTCCCCGCCCATACGGACGGGGAACGTGCCGGAGGCAGGCAGGCCAATGCAGGCTTGCCCTTCACCCCTCCTATGATCCGTAGGCTGGCGGTGAACGGGGATCGAGCAGGTCTCCTGGCTTAAGATCATCGCCGCACCACGTCTTCCCGGGTTGTCCCCAGTGACACCGTTGTGATGCCGGCTCCCTTTCACAGTGGCGGTACCGCGTCAGCTTTTCTGACTTCCCTTTTAAGGCCCGCCCCCCGGGGCAAGGCCACTCCAATCCGCTTATTCAGTTGTCCTCAACATAGCACGGCCGGGACAGCACTGTCAAGGGGTGCCGGCAGTTTGGTCGCGCGCAACGAAGATCCGGCCGTGGGGAAGACGCCGTCGGAGCCCTTCCCGGTAGCAGTTTTTGGGGTTTCGTGCCGGACGTGATATAATGACCCCGGCAAATTCGGGAAGGGGGACGAACCCTTTGGCATTGCGGTTTTTCTTCTGGCTGATCGTGCTGCTCATCGTGGTCTGGGGTATCTGGGGCATCCGGGTGGTCCGGGAATGGGAACGCTTGGCCATTCTGACCCTGGGCCATTACACGGGCCTGAAGGGCCCGGGCCTGGTGATCGTCTGGCCGGTGGCCCAGACGGTGGCCAGCCGGGTGGACTTGCGGGTGGTGGCGACCAGTTTCCAGTCCGAAACCACCCTGACCAGGGACTCGGTGGCGGTGACCGTGAAGGCGGTGTTGTTCTGGCGGGTGGTCGACGCCGAAAAGGCCACCCTGGCGGTGGAGGATTACCGCCAGGCGGTGCAACTGGCGGCCCAGACCTCGTTGCGTGACGCCATCGGGCGCACCTCCCTGGCCGATCTCCTGCCCAACCTGGAACAGGCGGACGCCGTACTGCGGGAAACCATCACCGCCAAGACCGAGCCCTGGGGCATTCAGGCCCAGTCCGTGGAAATCAGGGACGTGGCCATTCCCGCCGACCTGCAGGAGGCCATGAGCCGGGGAGCGCAGGCGGAAAGGGAGAAGGAGGCGCGCATCATTTACGGGCAGGCCGAGGCCGAGGCGGCCAAGAAGTTCGTGGAGGCGGCCCGGACCTACCTCAACGAACCGGTGGCCCTGCAGTTGCGCGCCATGTCCATCATGTACGAGGCGGTCAAGAGCGAGCGCAACACCATCATCGTGGTGCCCAACCAGATGGCCGACTCCCTGGGCCAGTCCTCCATGATGGCGGCCATGAGCGCGGGCATGACCGCGGCGGAGGGGGGAAAAGGGCCCGCGGACGCACCGTAGGCCGGGGTCCCCGGGCGGCCGCCGGGCCGTTTGGGATGGAGACCGGGGCGAATCGGCCGCACGGACCGGGCATATAGATGGGTATATGCTTGGACCCGTGACGGAGAGCCTGGCCTTGAACGGTGACTATGTGCTTCTTTCCCTGGTCCTGTTGGGTGTCCTGGGCCGGAACAACCTGGTGGCGGCGTCCGGGTGTATCCTGCTGGCCCTGCGCCTGACCGGCCTGGACCGGTACGCCTATCCCTGGCTGGAACGGGAGGGGATAGCAACCGGTCTTTTGTTCCTGCTGCTTTATGCCCTGGTACCGTATGCCCGGGGGGCGGCCGGCCTGAGGGAACTGCGGCCGGTCCTCACCTCGCGGCGCGGCCTGCTGGTCATGGCCGCCGGCGCGGTGGCCAGCCGGTTGAACGCCCAGGGTCTGGACCTCCTGCGGAGCCGTCCCGACACGGTGGTCGGGATGACCCTGGGGGCGGTACTGGGGGTCCTCTTTTTGGACGGGGTGCCCTGCGGGCCGCTGATGGCGGCCGCCGTCACCGCCGTCTTCGTGGAAGTGGGGCGATGGCTGGGGCTTTCGTAGCCCCTTTTTTTTCGGCCGGCGAAAGGATTTTCGGCCCGGGGGAGCGAATAGGGGAAAAAACCGCATAGGGCACAACGCCTGCAGGTGCTCCCCCGCGGGGGAGGAAAAGGGAATCAGGGTCTAATCCTGAGCGGTCTTGCGCCACTGTATCCGTGGAGAAGCCGGCAACATGCCACCGTCATCCGGGAAGGCGCCGGTAACGATGAAGCGGGAGCCAGGAAACCTGCCTGCGGGTAAACCGGGACCTTCGCGAGTGTAGGGGAATGGTTTTTATGGTTGGCGTCTGCTACCCCGGCGTGAAGGCCGGGGTTTTTTGTCGGGGAGGGGGAAAGGCAGTGGGCGCACTGACCCTGGTGCTGGGCGGCAGCGCGAGCGGCAAGAGCGAGACGGCCGAGTGTCTGGCGGGTTCCCTGGGCGCTCCGGTCACCTATGTGGCCACCATGGCCGCCTCGGACGGGGAGACGGCCGAGCGCATCGCCCGGCATCGCCGGCGGCGGCCGGCCGCATGGACGACGGTGGAGGAAACCCACCGCCTGGCCGCGGCCGTAACCCGGTACGGTCAGGGCGGAGGAGTGTTGCTGGTCGAGGACCTGACCACCTGGCTGGCCAATCTGCTGACCGACCCGCGGGAGGGGGCCGGGGAGGAGGCCGTTCTCGCGGCGGTGGACGAAGTGCTGGCGGCGGTGGAACGCGCCCCGGCCCGGGTGGTCGTGGTGGCCGACGAGGTGGGCTGGGGTCTGGTCCCCCCTTATCCGCTGGGCCGCGTCTTCCGCGATCTGGCCGGCCGGGCCAACCAGAGGGTGGCCGCGCGCGCCGGCCGGGTGTACCTGGTGGTGGCCGGCCTCAGGATGACGTTGAAGGAATAGGGGGGAGCGGTAAGTGGGCCGGGCTATCATGGTCCAGGGAACGGCTTCGCACGTGGGAAAGAGCGTCCTGGTAGCCGCGCTGTGCCGGATACTGGCGCAGGACGGCGTGCGGGTCGCCCCTTACAAGTCGCAAAACATGGCCCTCAATTCGTATGTTACCCCCGACGGGGGTGAGATCGGCCGCGCCCAGGCGGTGCAGGCTGAGGCGGCCGGCGTCCCCCCGACGGTGGAGATGAACCCCATCCTGCTCAAACCCACCGGACATGCTTCTTCGCAAGTGATCGTCCTGGGCCGTCCGGTGGGCAACTTTTCGGCCCACGACTACCACAACGAGTACGGGCCACGCCTTTTCGCCACCGCCCGCGAGGCGCTGGCCAAACTGATGGCGGAATACGAGGCGGTGGTCATCGAGGGGGCGGGCAGCCCGGCCGAGGTCAACCTGATGGAGCACGAGATCGTGAACATGCGGGTGGCCGCCGCCGCCGGGGCGCCGGTGCTTCTGGTGGCGGACGTGGAACGGGGCGGCGCCATAGCGGCGCTGGTGGGAACCCTGGCCTTGTTGCCACCGGAGGACGCCGCCCGCGTGGCCGGGCTGGTGATCAACAAGTTCCGCGGCGATCCATCGCTCTTCCGGCCGGCGGTGGGTTTCCTGGAAGAGCGCACGCGACGGCCCGTCCTGGGTGTCCTGCCGTATTTCCACGACCTGCGCATCGCCGAGGAGGATTCCCTGGGTGTCCGGTCACCGGGCGGACGGGGAGGGGCGGAGTTGGATATCGCGGTGCTCCGGCTCCCCCACATCGCCAACTTCACCGACTTCGACCCCCTGGAGGAGGAGCCGGCGGTGCACCTGCGCTACGTGGGCGCGGCGGCCGAACTGGGGCGGCCGGACCTGGTGATCGTTCCCGGCAGCAAGAATACCATCGGGGACCTGGCCGCCCTGCGGGAGAAGGGTCTGGCCGCGGCGGTAGTGGGCCTGGCGCGGGAGGGCACGCCGGTGGTTGGAATTTGCGGCGGCTTTCAAATGCTGGGGGGGAGAATCCTGGATCCCCTGCACACCGAGTCGGAGTTAGGTGAAGCGGAGGGACTGGGCCTGTTGCCCATGAGCACCCTCTTCGCGCCCGACAAGGTGACCACCCTGTCGAGCGGCGAGATTCAGGGCCGGGGCGCCCTTTTGGGGAGCCTGCGGGGTCTGCCGGTGGCCGGTTACGAGATCCACATGGGCCGCACCACCACCGCTCCCGGCCTCGGACCGGCCGTCCGGATCCGGGAACGGGCCGGGCAGGCCGCCGACGACGACGACGGGGCCGAAAGCGCCGACGGCCTGGTGTTCGGTACCTACCTCCACGGGCTCTTCGACAGCGACGCTTTCCGTGCCGGCTTTCTGGGCGCCTTGCGCCGCCGCAAGGGGCTGGCCGGGCCATGGGAGCGGGGTCCGGCCTTTGCCGCCAGACGGCAGGCGGACCTGGACGCCTTGGCGGCCATGGTGCGGGCCAACCTGGACATGGGGCGGGTCTACGACCTCCTCGGACGGACGGGGTCTTGTTAGATGGCGGTGCTGCTGCTGGCGTCTTTCCTGCTGGACCTGGCCGCGGGGGATCCCCGTTTTCTGCCCCACCCGGTGGTGGCCATCGGCCGGCTGATCGCCTGGGGGGAGACCCTGGCCGCCCGGGCGCGCCCCGGGGCGGGACAACGGGCGGCGGGCGCGGCTCTCGCCCTTTTGGTGACCGGCATGAGCGGGAGCGCGGTCTTTCTTCTGCTGCTGCTGGCCCGCCGCTGGGGACACCCTTACTACCTGGCCGTACAAATATACTTTCTTTACACGGCCCAGGCCACGCGGGGTCTGGCCGCCGCCGCCCTCCGGGTGCGGCGGGCCCTCGCGCGGGGCGACCTGCCGGCGGCGCGGCGCCTGGTGGGGGAAGTGGTGGGACGCGATACCGGGGCCCTGGACGCAAGCGGCGTCAGCCGGGCGACGGTGGAAACGGTGGCCGAGAACACCGTCGACGCCGTGGTGGCGCCCCTGTTTTACGGTTTCCTGGGCGGGGCGCCGTTGGCCATGGCCTACCGGGCGGTCAACACCCTCGACGCCATGGTGGGCTACAAAAACGAGCGCTACCGTTACCTGGGCTGGGCCTCGGCCCGGCTGGACGATCTGGCCAACTACCTGCCGGCGCGCCTGGGCGGATTGCTGTTGACGCTGGCCGCCGTGACCATGGGGCGGGGCGCCAGGGCTTTTGCCACCATGGCGGCCTTCGGCGGACGGCACCCCAGTCCCAATAGCGGCGTGCCCGAGGCCGCCGTGGCGGGGGCGCTGGGGGTGCGTCTGGGCGGACCGGTCTCCTATGGCGGGCGCGTGGTGGAGCATCCCTACCTGGGCGACGCGGCCGCTGACCCCGGCCCGCAGCATATCGGGGCCGCGGTACGGCTGATGGTGCTGGCGGCCGTACTCAGCCTGGTCCTGGGGTTTCTCCTGGCCCGGCTTTGGCCGTGGCTCTGCTGGCAGCCGGTCTTCCATGCGGTGCCCTTTTGACTTTGGAACGAGGTATGGACCATGACCACTTTTCCCCGCATCGTCATCGCGGCCACGCATAGCGGCGCCGGCAAGACCACCGTGGCCGGGGCGGCGATGGCGGCCCTGGCGGCGGCCGGCCTGAAGGTACAGCCCTTCAAGGTGGGTCCCGACTACATCGACCCGGGTTACCACACCGCGGCCACGGGCCGGGTTTCCCGCAACCTTGACGTGTGGCTCACCGGGGAGGATGGCGTCCGGGAATGCTTTCGCCGGGCTGCCTCCGGCGCCGACATATCGGTCATCGAAGGGGTTATGGGTCTTTTTGACGGTCACGGTGCCGGCGATTTGGCCAGTACCGCGCACGTGGCCCGCCTGTTGCGTGCCCCGGTGGTGCTGGTGGTGGACGCGCGTTCCCTGGCCCGCAGCGTGGCGGCTGTGGTCACGGGCTACCGGCGGTTCGACCCCGGCCTCGATCTGGCCGGGGTGATTCTAAACCGGACCGGCTCGCCGCGCCACCGGGCCCTTCTGGAACAGGCCGTGCGGGAGGAAGCGGGGCTGCCGGTCCTGGGAACCCTGGGACGGGAGGAGCAAATCGCCCTGCCGGAACGCCACCTCGGCCTTTTGCCGGCGGTGGAAAGGAGCGGTCTGTCGGATTTCATTGGACGCCTGGCCGCCGTGGGACGGCAACTGGACCTGGGGGGACTGCTCCGGGTGGCCGAAAGCGCCCCGGCGCCGCCGCGGGCCCAGCGCCCGGTCTTCCCTCCCAGGCCCGCCGAAGAGACCGTCCGGCTGGGCGTGGCCCGTGACGCGGCCTTCCATTTCTACTACCAAGACAGTCTGGATCTCCTGGGCGCCCTCGGGGCGGCGTTGGTGGAAGTCAGTCCCCTGGGGGGCGGACTTCCCCCCGACCTGGACGCCCTGTACCTGGGCGGCGGCTTTCCGGAGATGTTCGCCCGCGAACTGGCGGCCAACGGCGGGTTCATGGCCGCCCTGCGCCGCCTTCGTGCCGGGGGGTTGCCGGTCTACGCCGAATGCGGCGGGCTCATGTACCTTTCCCGTTCCCTGACCGGGACCGACGGAACGGTTCACCCGATGGCCGGAGTCTTACCGGGGGATACGGTGATGGGTACCCGGCGGGCCGCCCTGGGCTACGTCGCGGCCACCGCGCTCACCGACAATCTGCTGGTACCGGCGGGGACGGTCCTGGCCGGACACGAGTTCCACTATTCCTCCTATCGCAGCAACGGCGACGCGCACCCGGCCTTTTCCTTGCGCGGGGCGGGCGGGACGGAGGGACGGGGGGATGGTGTGGTCCGCCCCGGTCTTTTGGCCAGTTACGTGCACCTGCACTTTGTGGGATGCCCGGACGCCGCCCGGCGTCTTTTGGCCGCGGCCCGGGCTTACCGGGCGGCGAGGGGGTGCGCCTCTTGATTTCGCCGCACGGGGGCAACCGGCAGGCGGCCCAGGCCCGCTACGGCATCGAGGCCGGCCGGTTCCTCGATTTTTCGGCCAACATCAATCCGTACGGGCCCCCGCCCGCGGTCCTGGAACGGCTGGCGCAAAGCCTGGGCGAGGTGCGGCACTACCCGGACCCCGCCTGCGGCCTGCTCCGGGAGGCCGTCGGCGCCCATCTCGGCCTGTCCCCGGACCTGATCATGGCCGGCAACGGCGCCGCGGAACTGATCTACCTCCTGGCCCGTTTCTTCGCCTGGCGGCGGGCCCTGGTCATTCTGCCGACTTTCAGCGAATACGCCGCCGCGGTGACGGCGGCCGGGGGGGAGGTGCGCACGCTCACGGCGCGGGCGGAGGACGGTTTCATCCCCACCCCGGCGGCGGTGGGCGCGGCGATGGCCGGCTGCGACGTCGTCTTCTGGTGCCAGCCCAACAACCCCACCGGCTGTCTCTTGGCACCGGAGGCCCTGGCGGATCTGGTGGAGACGGCGGCGCGCCGGGGCGCCCGGGTGGTGGTGGACGAGGCCTTCCTGGACTTCGTGGCCGGGGGCGACCGTTACAGCGCCCGCCATCTTTTGCCCTCCTACCCGAACCTTACGGTCCTCTACTCCCTGACCAAGATCCTGGCCATCCCCGGGCTGCGCCTGGGGACGCTCCTGGCCGCCCCGGACCTGGTGCGGCGGCTCAGCGCGGCCCGGGATCCCTGGAGTGTGAACAGCCTGGCCCAGGTGGCCGGGGTGGCCGGCTTACAGGACCGGACCTTCCTGCGGGAAAGCGTGGCACGCCTGGAACGCGACCGGAAGCGGCTCCACCGGGATCTGGGCGGTCTGCCGGGAGTGCATCCCTTTCCGTCGGCGGCCAATTTCCTCCTGCTGGACGTCGGGGCCACCGGCTACGGGTCGGACGGGTTGGTGGACGCCCTGGGACGCCGCGGCATACTGGTACGTGACTGCGCCAACTTCCCGGGTCTGGAGGGGGAACATGTCCGGGTGGCCGTGCGTACGGAGACGGACAATGCCCGGCTGGTGGAGGTCCTGGCGGCGGTACTGGCGAACGGGAGCGCGGTGCCCGTCCGCTAGCGGCAGGACTTCCGGCGGCGGGACGAGAATCTCTTCCGTGGAAGCACCGGCGGGATTTCTACTGCCCGAGGAAGGACGAGAGCTGTTGGCGAACAATATCTGCCGTGTCTACCTGGTGAGACACGGTGTGACGGAATGGAACCAGACCATGCGCTACCAGGGCCAGACCGACGTTCCCCTCTGCGACTTCGGCCGGGAGCAGGCCGCCCGCCTGGCCCAAAGGCTGGCCACCCTCGAGGTCGACGCCTTTTACACCAGCGACCTCGTGCGGGCCGCCGAGACGGCGGCCGTCGTGGCGGCGCCGCACGGGTTGCCCGTGCGGCCCGAACCTGCTTTCCGCGAAATGAACTTCGGGCGCTGGGAAGGCCTGACGTCCGCCCAGGTGCGGGAGCGTTTCGCCGATGTGTACCGCGCATGGCTGGAGAAGCCTCTGGGGGTGAGGCCCCCGGACGGGGAGACTTACGCCGAAGTGGCCGACCGCACCCGCCGGGGCCTGGCCGAACTGGTGGGCCGCCACGGGGGGCAAAGGATCGTGGTGGTGGCGCACGGGGGTGCCATCCGCTGTCTCATCGGCACCGCCCTGGGGATGGACCTCAACCTCTTCTGGAAGCTGCGCACCGACAACGCCTCCCTTTCCATCCTCGAATATCCGGAAGCCGGCAACGGCATTCTCCTCCTGTTCAACGACGTTTCCCACCTGCCGGCCAACCTGCCGCCGGCCACCTGATGACGCGGAGGTTTCACATGGGCGAAGGAAAGGTTGTCATCTTCACGGGCAACGGCAAGGGCAAGACCACGAGCGCCCTGGGGCTGGCCCTGGACTGCTGGGCCGGAGGCGGCCGGGTGCTGGTCCTCCAGTTCATAAAGGGCGGGTGGCGCTACGGCGAGTTGAAGGCGGCCGCCGCCCTGGGGGAGCGGTTCCGGCTCGTCCAAGGGGGTCTGGGGTTCGTGCGCTCGGCCGGACCGGAGCAACGGGCGGCGCACCGGGAGGCGGCCCTGCGGACCCTGCGCGACGCCCGGGAGAGCCTTGCGGCGTATGACCTGGTGGTGCTGGACGAGGCGATCTACGCCGTGGGTTTCGGCTTGCTGACCGTGGCGGAGGTGGCGGAGGTGGTACGAAACCGGCCGCCCCGGGCAACCCTGGTTTTGACCGGGCGCAACGCCCCGGATGAACTGGTTGCCTTGGCCGACGAGGTGGTTGAGGCGGTGGAGGTCAAACACCACGCCCGGGCCGGGGTGCCGGCGCAGAGGGGGATCGAGTTTTAGAAGACCCCGCCTTCATGGGGTTTCCGTATCCGGATGGAAAGCCCGCCGATACGGCAGCCCGGTCGCGCGCGGTATCCTGAAACCGGGGTGGATCTTGGCCTTTCCGGCCACCGGCGTCCATTCAAGTTGGGTCCCCGTTCTGCCGAAACAATGGTATAACGACCGTGCGAGACACGGATGCCGGGAGAAACGGCACCGTGGTTGCTGCGGCACGAGCCGACGACACGCCCGTCCGATGTCCCGGCCGGCCCTTCCGTGCCCGGACGGCAGGACGCAGGAAACCGTCGGACCAAAAGGAGGAAGCCGACTTGGATTATCCGGCCGAATTGTCCAGGATACTGGCCGTCATGCCTTACCTGCGCGAGGCTTTCGGCGACACCGTTGCTTTTGCCCTGTCGACAACCGAGCAAACCGTTTTTTACGAAAAGGGCAGCAAAATTGATTTGGGACTGAAAGTACCCATGCCGGTTCCGCCCGGTAGCGGCACGGCGCAGGTTATCCGGGAGGGCCGCACGGTGCGTAAATTTGTGCCGGCGGATGTCTTGGGCGTCCCTTATTTCACCACCTCGTTGCCGATCCTGGAGGAGGGCACTGTGGTGGGGGTGCTGGCCGTGATCAAGCCCGTCGAAATTGAGACCAGAATGGACGACCTGTCACGGAAAATGAAAGCATCCGTCGAGGCTTTGTCGTCGGGTGCCTCCGGCTTCGTGGCTTCGGCTCAGGAGTTGGCCGCCACCTCGTCCGAGGCAGCCAACAACACGCAGCAAATCAGGGAAAGCACCCGCGGCATGGACGACATCATCGGTCTGATCATGGAAATTGCTTCCCAAACCCACCTGCTGGGCTTAAACGCGGCGATCGAGGCCGCACGGGCCGGGGATGCGGGCCGCGGTTTCAACGTGGTGGCCGAAGAGATCCGCAATCTGGCCCAAACCACGCGGACGTCGGCAAAAGATGTCACCGGGAAGCTGACAACCATCCAGCGCAATATTGAGGCGTTGGCCGAACACATCGTGCAAATTTCGGCCGTGGCGGAAGAACAGGCCGCCACCTCCGAAGAAATGTCTTCTGCCGTCGGGCAGTTGGAGCCGGTGGCAGCGGAAATGGCTTCCCTCGCGTCCGAAATGATGAAGTCATAGACCCCACGCCCCATGGGCAACCCTGCCTATGGCCATTCATTGGCCCTTGGCAGTAGATGCCCGGCGCCTGGGCATCCTGCCCGGCCAGGGCGAAGAGCCATGGCTGTTGCGGTGCGGCGGGCACAAGGGATGGTCCCGCCCGTGGCGGGAATGATAAGCCGCTGGTGAGGCAGTGGTGAAAGTGGCCATCATCGGCGCCGGTGTCTCGGGTCTGGCCTGC
>Ga0078972_1012737_pt1 | contig 14271 bp, 9 predicted proteins | sample YelNatPaOPGAMG01_FD_67568 | JGI IMG/M metagenome (GOLD analysis project Ga0078972, IMG submission 67568) | Hot spring thermophilic microbial communities from Obsidian Pool, Yellowstone National Park, USA - OP-RAMG-01 (SPADES assembly) (version 2) | ecosystem: Environmental > Aquatic > Thermal...
CCAGGCCGGCCGCCAAGTCCGTAGGGGCGGGGTTCAAACCCACCCCTACTTCCCCCGACCGCGCCTTCTTTGGCCTCCTGAGGCCCCTACTCTACCACGATCCGACAATGCCCAAGAAACCCGCCCCTGAAACAGACACCCCAACCGGCGGACGGTTTCTCAAAGGGAGGATTTGTGATATAATACCGGGCGACCGTTTCGGAGTCTGCAAGGAGCCGGTGCCGTGCCAGGCCGTTTTGCCCTTTTCGCCGGCCTTTTGATCCTCTTCCTCGGCGCCTGTGGGTCGGGGGAGGCAAACCCTCTGGCCGGCCCTCCCCTGCACACCCGCCCGGAGGGGGTCGGCCGGGTCCGCTGTGGTCCACTGTGGGAAGAGGGAGAGGAGATCACCCTGCGCGGGCTGTATCGTACCTCCGGAGAATCGGCTTACCTGGATATCCAGCACTTTTTCCCCGACGGCTCCTCCTGTTGGGCCCGGGTCTTTCTCCTGAACCGGGGGATGGAACCGGGAGCAATCCCCTGGAATGCACCGCTCTATGTCGAGGTCGGCGGTCGACTTTCGTCCGGCCGCTGGTCTTCCCCCGGGCTTTGGGACCTCCAGGTGGAGCGCCGGTCGTTGCTCCCGCTGGACCACCGGGCGGTCCAGGAGGACTGCCAGGCGGCCGTGGCGGACCGTCTCCCCGACCTGGAGGCGCTGGACTGGGCGGCGCTGGCCCTGCCCTCCTATGTAACGGGCACGGCCGGCTTTCACCCGGACGCAGAGGGCCTGCGCCACCTGGAATTCCACTTCCTGGGCAGCGATGACGGCCGGCCGCTCCTCCTCCTGGAGGGGCAGGGGCCGGCCCTGCCCCCGGTGCGCCCGCTGGTGGAGCGCCGGGTGGCCGTGGAGTGCGTCTACGACCTGGCCCAGGGAAAAGTGCAGGAACTGGTGGCGACAATTCGTGGAGAGGTGCACGAATAAAGGACAACCCGGATGGTTGTCCCAGACAGACATCCAGAAGGAGGAAAAGATGACCGCGGTTGTGTTGGACGGCCGGGCCACGGCCCGGGCGATGCAGGCCGAACTGGAGGAACAGATTCGCGCCTTTGTGGCCGAGCGGGGCCTAATCCCCACGCTGGCCGTGGTGCGGGCCGGGGAAGACCCGGCCTCGGTGAGTTACGCCCGCACCATCGTGAGCACCATGGAGAAGCGCGGCCTGCGGGCAGTGGTGCACGCTCTGCCGGCCGAGGTCTCGCCGGAGGAGATGATCGGGCTGGTGGCCCGGCTGAGCGCGGACCCCGGGGTGCACGGCATCATGGTACAGGAGCCTTACCCCCGGGGAATCGACCCGAACGCCGTCCTGGCCGCCCTGGACCCGCGCAAGGACGTGGACGGTGTGCATCCGGAGAACGCCGGCCGGCTGGCCCAGGCCGAGCCGGTGGGACGAGGGGCCCCGGGGCCGGCCTTTTTCGTCCCGGCCACGCCGGCCGGAGGGATGGAACTCCTGCGCCGCTACGGGGTGGAGTTTGCCGGGAAACACGCCGTCGTGGTGGGACGCTCCAACATCGTCGGCAAGCCGATGGCTTTCCTCCTCCTGCGGGAGAACGCCACCGTGACCATCTGCCACTCCCGCACCGCCGACCTGCCTTCCATCTGCCGGCAGGGGGACATCCTGGCCGTGGCCGTGGGCCGGGCCAGGATGGTGCGCCGGGAGTGGATCAAGCCGGGGGCGGTGGTCGTGGACTTTGGGGTGAACTTTGTCAAAACCTGTCCGGCCTGCGGCGCCGATAACCGGGACACGGCGGAGGTCTGCGCCGGATGCGGCACCTCCCTGGAGGCGGTGGAGGCCCGCATGGTCGGCGATGTAGACTATGAGGGGGCGCTGGAGGTGGCCGGGATGGTTACCCCGGTGCCGGGCGGGACCGGCCCGATGACCAACGTGATGCTCATCCGCAACCTGCTGATGGCGGCCGGCGGCCTGGGAGCATCGGGCTAAAGCGCTCAAGCCGCAGCCGCCGGCCCAGGTTACACTTGCTCCGGAAAATTGCCGGGGCGGAATGGCACGGGTGCCGGGACGCGGCCCGGTTCAACGGATGCGGCCGGTGGAACGGCAGGGAATGTCCCTGGGACCATGAGACCTGCATCTGGAAATGCCCCAAGAAAAGTGAAGGCGCCGGATAACAGGAAACGGCCGGAGCGGAAGCCCCGACAAATTGTCCAAAAGGCCGCCAGGACCTCCGGCCGGTTGCAACCCGCCGGTTCTATGCCCTGCCCGGCCGCCCGGTTCGACGAAAGCCTGGTTCTGGAAAGCGCCGGCGAAATCGCTGCCGTCCTTCGGAAAGCCCACCGTTTCCTCCAGTCTGCCCGTCAACGGGGCGAACCGGAGGGCCTGGCCGCCGCCCTGGTCGGTATGGCGTATGTGCACTTCCGGCTGGGGCAATACCAAGAGGCCGCTGCACTGGCCCGGGAGGCGCTGGACCTGGCCGGGGACGAAATCCTCCCGTGTGCCGACGCCTGGCAGGTCCTGGGCAACTGCGCCGCCGCGGAAGGCTCTCTGGAAGAGGCCCGGGCATGCTACCAGCGCGCCGCCGACCTGGCCCGCGAGTTCGGCCATCCCCGGGCGCGGGCCGCCGCGCTCCACGGCCTGGCCATGGCGATCTACCTGGCCCGCGGCCAGTTCGACCTGGCCCTGGCCGCCGAACGGGAAGTGCAGTCCATTGCCCACGAGCAGGGCCAACCGGGGTGGCTGGTCTATCCTCTGGTTGGCGAGGCTCTGGTCTGCCAGGTCAGCGGGAGGAGAGCGGAAGCCAGAGAAGCGCTGGCGAAACTGGAGAGGTTCGCCTCGCCGGGTTCGATCGTCCAGGGCTACCGCCTGTGCATCGACGCCGCTCTGGCCCTGGACGAAGGGGACCTCCCGATCGCCCAGGCCCTCTATTCTCAGGCCCGTTCCATCGCCGAAGCCAGCGGCGAGCCCTGGCTGAACATCGCCGTGCGGCTGGGCATGAGCCGCCTGCAGCGCCTGGCCGGAAACGCGGCGTCCGCCCACGCCTGGGCAGAGGACGCCCTGGCCTTTGCCACCCGCGTTGGCTACCACCAGGGGCAGGGATGCGCCCGGGTCGAGCGCGCCCGCGCCGCCTGGATGTGCGGCGACAAGGCCGTCGCCGAGGCCGACCTGCGGGCCGCCATAGAGATATTGGAGAAGATCGGCGCGGCCTTTGATCTGGTCCGCGCCCGCTTTCTGCTGACCGCCCTTCTCTATGAGCAGGGCCGGCCGGAAGCCGCCGTGGCCTGGCCGGAGGCCGCTCAGGCCATCCTGACCGGCGGATACGCCTTCCTCCTGGACCAGGAGCGGCAACTGGCCTATCCCCTGCTCGCCGCTCTCCTCAACCATCCCGACGTAGCCCTGGCCGAGATCAGCCAGCGGCTGGTAGAGCACCTGCAGCGCCTGCCGCCACCCCCGTTGCGCGTCATCACCCTGGGCCGCCTGGAGGTGTGGCAGGGCCGGCGGCAAGTCGAAGAGCGTGCCCTGCGCTTCCGGCGGGCCGGGGAACTCCTGGTGCTGCTCCTTCTCACCCCCCGGCACACCCTTTCCTTCGAGCAGGTGGCCGAGGCAATGTGGCCGGAAAAATCCCTGGACATAGCCCGGACCGCCTTTCACCACACCACCTCGGCCCTGCGCCATGCCCTGGAGCCCGACCTGCCGGAGAAATTCCCTTCCCGCTACCTGGAGGTGGAAAAGGGGCGGGTGACGCTTCGCCTGCCGGCCGATTCATGGGTGGATCTGGAGGTTTTTGAGGCCCACTGCCGCCGGGGCGAGTGGGAGGCCGCCCTGACCACCTGCGGCGGCGATTTCCTGCCCGATTCCCTGTACGCCGGGTGGACGCTTGTCCCCCGCCAGCGCCTTTCCCTGCTTTACCAGCAGGCCCTGCTGGCCGTGGCCGAGGCCCGCCTGGCCGAGGGCCGCTTTTCGGAAGCGCTCGACCTCTGCCGACGACTTCTGGCGCTGGAACCATGGCAGGAACGAGCCGTGTTGGTGGGAATGCGCGCCTGCGTCGCCCTGAACGACCTGGCCGGCGCCCGCCGCCTCTACCTGGCCCTGGAGGAAACCCTGCGCCAGGACCTGGACGCCACCCCCCAGGAGGAACTCCAGTCCTTTTACCGCTCTCTTACCCCACCGCAATCCTGATTCTACAACGATGGTTCACTTCCCGAACGCACCACAGAGGCGCCGAGGCCGCGGAGAAAACCCATAAAAAACCTCCGCGAACTCCCCGTCTCCGCGGTGAACAGGCAAACCATCGCCGTTGCCCATCCGTCATTTGGCAGTCTTGTGGCAGTCCCCTATGCTTCAATAGCAGGCACAAGGGCCATCGCCATATACCCTCTGGAGGAATGATGCGAGTCATCCGAACCTTTATCCTGCGCCTGCTGGTGAACTCGGCCAAACCCAAGGTGCTACACGGCGTACTCCAACCCATGCCGGAGGGCGAAGCACGGCCCTTTGCAGACGAAGAGACACTGGTGGCCCTTCTGCACCGGGAGATCTCCGGAAATGCCCCACCCCCCAGTGAGCAACCGGGCAGCGATGGGGAAACGCCGGGGTGAGCCTGGTGCGAAGGCATAGGAGGCATCCATGGCCGTCTTGCGGCAGTCCCTTTTGAATGTTGAGAGGAGGAGGTCGCCATGAGCCAATTGGTCTGCTGTGTCTGCGAGAAACCCATCGAGGGAAAAGCGATCCGGATGGGCGGCCGGCCCTATTGCGCTGCCTGCCATGCCAGGGTGATGCGCGACCGTCGCGGAGTCTGGTGGGCCAGTCTGATCGGGGTAGCGGCGCTGGTGCTCTTCGTGCTCCTGGTCGCCCTGATCGCCGGCCTGACCAGGCCCCATCTGGAAGGCCCCGCCCTGCTGGTGGTGGGAATCGTCCTGTCGCTGGTGCCGGCCATCCTCTGGCTGGCCATCTTCTATATCCAGGACGTGCGAGAGCCCGAGCCCAAGCGCCTGGTGCTGGGCGTTTTCTTGCTGGGCGCGTTGCTGGCCCAGGCGGTCGGGAACCTGGTGACCGAGGACCTCTTTCACACCTCCCAGTGGATGGCTTCCGGAGGGCCGCTCTACCACATCCTGGCCGCCATCCTGATCGTCGGGTTCACCGAGCAATTCCTGGTCTATGCCGCCGTCCGCTACACCGTCTACCGTTCCCCGGAGTTCGACGAGCGGATAGACGGGATCATCTACGGCACGGCAGCGGCGTTGGGTTATGCCACGGTGCTGAACATCGGCTTCGTCGTAGGTGGCGGGGGCCTGGACCTGGTCTCCGGCGTCATCCGCATCGCTGTGACGGCCATGGCCATGGCCAGTTTCGGAGGAGTGGTGGGCTACTTCCTGGGCCGGTGCAAATTCGAGGATGAGCCGCTGTGGTGGATGCCGGCCGGCCTGGCCCTGGCCGCGCTCCTCGACGGCCTGTTCATCTACGTGCGAGGTGAAATCACCACCACGGCCGTCGGCCTGGGTGGGGGCGGCTACACCCCCTGGCCGGGACTGATTCTGGGCGCTGTGGTGGCCGGGGTTACCTTCGGTGGGTTGTTCTATCTGCTGAACCGGCTACGAAAGAGTACGGCAACCGCCGCATGAAGACGGGCGAGAGGAGGTAGGACGATGTTCGACAAGGCGAAAGCACAACAACGGGATCGGCTGGTGGAATGGATCGTCGTGGCCATAACCGTGGCCGCGCTTCTGGTGGGTTGGGGCATCCAGGCCGCGGTGGAAGGGCGCACGGCGACGGCCGAGGTCGAGGGCCTGCAACTCCGCTATCCGGCCGGCTGGATCAAGACCAACGCCGAGCCGCCCATCCTGCTCCAGGCCGAGGAGTGGCTGGGCCCCGCCCGTAGCACCGTTATCGTCCAACGCCGCCCTCTGCCGGCCGCCCCCAATCCTCTGCGTGCCGTCCAGCAGACCATCGCGCTGGAACGCGCCCGCACCTGGACCGCCTATCGCACCCTGGAGACCGACGAGGCCGCCACCGTGGCCGGGCGGCCGGCCTTCCGGGTCGCCTTCGCCTATGTAGAGACCAATCCCAATCCGTACCTGGAGACCGTCCCCGTCGTGATGTACGGCGAGGACTATCTGTTTCAGGTCGGCAACGACGTGTACGTGGTCACTTTGACCGCTGCTGAGGACTACTACGGCCGGGCAAAAAGCGCGCTGGGAATCGTGGTCGGCTCCCTGCCGAAATAGTTGCTCCGGGGCAGCGGTTTCCCTATGCCCTGAGATGTCTTTTTCCGCAATCTCAAGAGGAGGACCACCATGAGGACAAGAGAATATCTGCTCGGGAGCATCCTGGTTATCGGGATACTCCTCTTCTCCGTATTGGGTCAGGCCTATGCCGCCCCCCCAACTCCCCGGGTGTCGGCGGAGCCATCGGTGGTACAGATCATCGCGGCAGACGAGGGCCGGGGCGGTCGACTCATCCTCAAATGGAGCGGCAGCGGCGTATTGGTCTCGGCCGACGGCCTGATTCTGACCAACTGCCAGGTGGCGATGCCCCGACTCATCTGGGACGACCCGGAGTTCGACTACGACCTGCTGATTGTGGCCCTGGCAACCGGCCCGGATGAACCGCCCGAGGCCGCCTATCTGGCCGAGGTGGCCCAGCACGACGCCGACCTGGACCTGGCCGTGCTCCGTATCGTCCAGACCCTCGACGGCAGCCCCGTGGATGCCAGCGAACTCCAGCTCCCGGCCCTGCCCCTGGGCGATTCCGACGCCCTGGCCGCCGGCGACAAACTGGTGATTCTCGGCTATACCGGTCCAACGGGGGAACCCGTCCGTTCGGTGACGGGCAGCGTTACCGGCTTCCCGAGCGTCCGGGGAATCAAGGGACGGGCGTGGATTCAGACCGACGCCAGGGTCGAAGGAGGCTTCAGCGGCGGCCCGGCGGTGAACCAGGAGGGAAAAGTCGTCGGGATTGTGGCGGCCGGCGTGGCCACCAGCGCCGACGAGGTTGTACACTGCCGCTACACCGGCGAGACCTGTAGCCCTGCCGGGGGGGCCATCGACACGCTACGACCGGTGAACCTGGCCCTGCCCCTGATTCGGGCCGCAACCAGCCAACTGGGACCGGAACCCACCCCAGCCCCCCGACCCAAGCCGGGACGCACACCGACGCCCTCCCCCAAACCGACCCCCCCTCCCTCGGCCGTCAAATTCGGGCCGATCACCTTCGCCGAAGGGATTGACCGCAAAGGCAATCCGGTCAGACCGAATACCGTCTTCAAGAGCGGCATCTCGGAACTGTACGCCTTCTTTGACTATGAGGGGATGCAGGATGGCTGGACCTTTACGGTCCGCTGGTCCATAGATGGCGAGGTGGTCGTGGACGACGATTCTCCCTGGGAGGGTGGGGAAAGCGGCACCAACTACTGGGCCAGAGTCTACAGTACGAAAGGGGCCCTTCCGAACGGGGAATACACTCTGGAACTATTCGTGGAGGGCGAACCGGTACAGAGCGGCTCCTGCACCATCGGCGGGAAAGGCCCCCGGCCCACCCCGACCCCCAAACGTCCCCAAGGGGATGTGGAAGTCTACGGTTACATCACCGACGCCGAGACCGGCCGGGGCATCCCCGGAGCCTACTTTGCCGTGCTGCAGCCCGGAGTGACCGTGGCGGATTTCACCGGAGACGAGGACCAGATCTACACCCTGGCCGAGACGGACCGCCGAGGGTACTATGAACTGCCCCTGCCGTTGATGCGCGGCGAGACCTACAGCATGATCATCGTTGCCGAAGGCTACCGGCCGATCGCCGAAGACGACGTCTATGTGCCCGAAGATGTGGAGTCTCCTGTCGAGGTCAATGTCACCTTGAGGAGAGTCCGGTAAAAGGGCTATCCCGACCGGGAACTGTCGTCGAAACGTGGGACGGATTGGGCTACGAGGTGAACGGCTTCGGCCGTTCGCCTCGTAGCCCGATGTCAGGCATGCGCCGCGCAAAGGAGGCTCATATGACCAGGGGGCATGGTCTTACCGTGATCATCCTGCTGGGATGGAGCATCGCTCTGTTGTCCGGTTGCGGCCCAACCACCGCGCCGGCTCCGACCTCGCAACCGCACGACCTGCTCCAGGCGACGGCCGGCCCCACGTCCACGCCTGGAGCAAGGCCCGGGGCCACATCGGTGTCCCAGGCGACGGCCGGCCCCACGTCCACGCCGGAGGCGACGGCCGGCCTCCCATTCACGCCGGAAGCGACGGCCGGGGAACAGGCCTACCCCATCTACGACATCGGCCTCGGCACCACCTGGGACGACCGGCCCATGGCTTTCCTTCTGACCGAACTGGCCGCGCTCAACCCGGCCGACCCGGCCTTTGAACAGCAACTGCGCTGGGGCTGGGGCCTGCTCTATGAGCGTTACTCCGAGGTCGAGGTGTTGGAACTGATTCTGTCCTGGGAGGAGCGCTACTCTATGATTTTCGACGCCACCGTGTCCGACTGGAAGGCCCTGACCGCCGGCCAACTCCCGTGGGCCGCCTTCTGGGACCGACTGGAAAGGCAACTGGTAGACCTGGAGACAGGCGACCTCTACGAGGGCAGCGATGTGGACGCTTTCCTGGCCGAGTTGGCCACGGGGGCCGTCCCCTCCGAACGCCCGACACTGCCGGCTGCCCCCACCCCGTCCCCCACCCGCCTCGCTCTCCCTACGGCCGGCCCTGCACCGACCCGGCCGCAGCCGACCACCCCGCCGGGCATCGTCCTCGGCGCAACCTACGAGGACCCCGCCGGTTTCTTCACCATAGACTACCCGAACGGCTGGTTGGCCAGGAAATCGGGGTCGGAAATGCAGTTCCGCGCCGATGCCCAGGGCAACACCGCTGTGGCCATATCGCTGCAAATCAAAGCCCTCTCCGCCCAGGCCCTGGTGGACGACTTCTCGACCTTCTTCTCCGAGCGCTGGGATAACTACCAGGAGGTCTCCCGAGAAACATCGACCATCAGCGGCTACCCGGCGGTCTGGGTGGAGCAGACCTACAGTTACGACGGCACGCCGCAACACGGCCTGCTGGTCGGCGTTGTGCGCAACCGGGTTGGTTTCCTGCTGATCGCCTGGTCCCCTGAAGAGGAATACGCCGAGCGCGAGCCCTACTTCCGCGCCATCGTGCAGAGCCTGCGCCTGACCGACTTCCCCGAGGCCCCACCCTACGAGGAATGGTCATCGTACAAAGGTGAGCACCTTGTTTTCCACTACCTGCCAGGGACCTGGGTCGCCCGACAGATTCGCTCCATCGCCGCCGACCACGAGCAGGCTTTTGAAGACATCGTCCGAATCCTGGACGTGGACTACCGTGGCCCCATAGACTTTTATCTCTACACTTCGGAAGAATCGTTCTACCGGGCCACCGCCCGGGATGCCGGCTTTGCCATCCCTGCGGGCAACGAGGTCCATTCCCAGTGGTACGCTCCTGACCATCACCAGAGCCTGGGCCACGAGATGACCCACGTCATCACCTACTGGACCCTGGGCGAGCCCAGCGAGGCCCTTTTTGGCGAGGGTATCGCGGTGTGCCTGGACCACAGCGGCAAGGACTATCGCCAGATCGGGGCCGACCTGGATGCCCAGGGCCAACTGATTCCGCTCGCGCAGATGCTCGGCGACGCCTGGTTCGATTATGAGAACGCCTACCCGGTCTCGGGATCTTTCGTCTGCTTCCTGCTGGAGCGGTATGGAGTGTCTCCCTTCAAGGAGGCCTATCCCCAGTCCGACCTCGAAGCGGCACTGAAGCAGGCCTACGGCAAGGACCTGGCCACGCTGGAACAGGAGTGGCTGGAGTGGTTGCGGTCCTACTGATCCCGCCGAATGGCGCGACCCGCCATTTTCAACCGACAGGACCCTTCGAGAGGTGAGACCTTGACCATCGCCGCCAATGGGGATAGAATAACCACAGAACACGACGAAAAGTAGAGACTCCGTATTGCTCCCCACGATTCAGGAGTTCGATGATGTCCGATCTGATAGGAGAGAAAGTGGGCCGGTACGAGATCACCGCCCGCCTGGCCAGCGGAGCCCTGGCCGAGGTGTACCGGGCCTACGACCCCTCCCTGGGCCGCGAAGTGGCCCTCAAAGTCTATCGCCCCCCTCTGGCCAGCGACCCGATTCTGGTCGAACGTCTGCGCGCCAGGGCCCGTCAGGTCGCCGGCCTGCGTCACCCCCATATCGCCCAGATCTACGATTGCGACGTGGCGACCGTGGCCGGACAGCCGCTATTGTACGTGGTCAGCGAGTTCGCCGGGGGCGCGACCTTGAAGGAGCGACTGGCGGCATGGAAGGCTGGCGGCCAGAGGATGCCCCTGGCAGAGGTGATGGCCCTGGTACGGGCCATCGGGAGCGCGTTGGACTATGCCCACAACCACGGGGTGATCCACGGGGGCCTCAAGCCGTCCAACGTCCTGTTCACTGCCGGAGGCGGACCGGTGCTCACCGACTTTGGGATGGCCGTAGCCGCCGGCGCTTCCCCGACAGCCCTCCCTGCGGACCCGGCCGGCGCCCCCGCCTATATGTCTCCTGAGCAGATTCGGGGCGACCCGGTGGACGGCCGCGCCGACATCTATGCGCTGGGGGTGATGCTCTATGAACTGTGCACGAACACCCTGCCTTTCTCCGCCGACACGGCCACCGGCGTCCTGATGCGCCACCTGACCGAGCCGCCGCCTCCGCCCTCGCAGGTCAACCCCACCCTTCCCCCGGCGGTAGAGCAGGTCATCCTCAAGGCGCTCAGCAAATCCCCCGCCGACCGCTACCAGACGGCCGGAGAGATGGTCGCCGCCCTGGAAGAAGCCATCGCCGGCGTGGCGGCCCCCGTCCCACCGGCCGGGGAACAGTTCCCCGCGCCTGTTGCCCGGCCCGGCGAACCCAAGGCTCCGCCGGGCATCTCCCCCTTACCCCCTCTGGCCGAAGAGGAGGAAGAGGTCCCTGCCGGGAAGCCGGCGCAAAAGTCGAAGGAAGGGATCCGCAATTTTCTCATCCAGATTCTGGCCATCTTCACCACCGTCCTGGCCCTGCTGGAGAAATTCACCAAGGCGGTGGATATCATGCGCAACCCCTTCATCGGGTTGATCATCGTGGGTGTGGGGTTGGCCGCCATGGTGATCAGCGCAGGCTACGTGCTGGCCCGGCCCCGGCTCTACAGGCCCTGGCAACGCCGACTGGCCGCCGTCGGACTGATTCTGACCGTGCTGGCCGCGGCCGGATGGGCCGGCTGGACCATCTACGACATATACCGGCCCCCCAAAGGCCTCATCGTCCTCATCGCCGACTTTGAACGTGCCCCGGATGCCCGGTCGGTGGATTATGCCCGGCGCATCGAGGCCGGCCTCAATGAGGCCCTGAGCCATCTCCGGGTGGAAGGAGTCTATGTCGAGCGGGCCTATGAGGTCTACACCGAAAAAGATGCGCGCACCCGGGCCGCAGCCCGCAAGGCGGCCGTGGTCATCTACGGCTGGTATGACGATGCCGGCGTCAACCCGCGCTTCGAACTGGTGCGGGCGCCCCAGGAGTACCTGCCGCTCCTCAAAGAGGCCGCTGTAGGACTGAGCGACCTGGACCGGTTGGAACTGCGGGTGGATAAGGAACTCAAGGAGATGACCTATATCGCCGCAACGACCATCGGCCTGGTCTACTACGCCGACGGCCAGAACGAACAGGCCCTCGCTTTCTTCGACCTGGCCCTGCAATCGGCGCCCGAGGAGGCCCGGCTGATGGGGAAGGAGGCGGTCTATTTCTACAAAGCCTCCGCCCACTTCTATCTGTACCAGTTTCCCCAGGCCCTGGCCGCCCTCCAGGAAGCCGTCCGCCTTAACCCGGAACTGGAAACAGCCCACCGCAACCTGGCCATTGCCTACAGCGCCAACTGCGATTACGACGCCGCCCTGCGGGAAATCGACGAGGCCCTGCGCCTGAAGCCCGACAGCGGCGATGCCTACTACCTGCGGGGGGTGCTGCTGATGTCCCGTGACCGCTGGGACGAAGCGGCCACCGCCCTGAGCAAGGCCGCAGAACTCTCGCCGGATGACCCGGCCGTCCATACCGCCCTGGGCCAGACTTACCAGAAAATCGGCCGGAAGGACGAGGCTGAGGCGGCCTTCGCCAGGGCCGCGGCCCTGAGCGAAGCCAGCCTGAAGGAGAAGGCCGACGACCCCCAGACCCTGGTTGCCCTCGCCGATACTTTGCAAAGGCAGGGCCGGTCGGAGGAGGCCGTCGCCGGGTATCAACGGGCCATTGCCCTGGCCGAGGAGCGCCAGTTTCGCCCGGACCTCCTGGCCGGGCTCTACCGCTCCCTGGGTCGGGCCTACTGGGACCTGGAACGCTGGACAGAGATGGCCGAGGCCTACAACCGCGCCATCGCGCTCTCCCCCGGCCTGCACAGCGACTACACCGGGCTGGCCGCCGCCTACCTGGGCATGGGCCGGCCCGACCAGGCCGAGGCCGCCTACCGACAGGCCCTGGCCCTCCTCCCCTGCGACGCGCTCACCCATGACCTGCTGGCCGACCTCTACCGGGAACAGGGACGGGCCGACGAGGCGTTGCAAGAGTACCGGCTTGCCGTCCAATACGATCCCGACGACTTTACCGCCTGGGGCGCTATCGGCCAGATCTTGGAGGAGCGCGGGGAGGGGGAAGAGGCAAAAGGCGCTTATGAGAAGGCCGTAGCGGCCGCCCGCAGCCACCTGGAGCGCAACCCACACGACGCGGCCACCGCCTCCCTGCTCGGCCTGATGTACCTGCTGATGGGGGACACCGGGCAGGCCATCTGGGCCCTTCAGCAGGCCGTGGCCCTGCAGCCCAACGCCGATAACCACTATGCCCTGGGCAACGCCTACTTCATGGCCGGCGAGTACGAAAAGGCCCTGGCCGAATACCAGGCCGCCCTGGCCGCCGATCCCACCCACGTTGCCAGCGCGGTCCGTCTGGGCGACACCTATGACAAACTCGGCCGGACGGATGAAGCCATCGCCGCCTATCGCCAGGCGCTGGCGCTCCAGGAGGATGCCGATGTCCATGCCTACCTGGGGATGTTGCTGGCGCGGCAGGGGCAGGCAGAACAGGCCGAGGCCGAGTACCGGGCCTCGCTACAACTGGCAGATAACGCCCTGGCCCATCTAGGCCTGGCGGAACTCTACCAGCAGGCCGGTAAGGTGGACCAGGCCATCGCCGAGTATCAGGCCGCGCTTCGCCTGGAGGATGATCCGCACACCCACTTCGCCCTGGCCAGGCTCTACGAGGCCCAGGGCCGCCTGGAGGAGGCGGCCGGGCAGTATCAGGCGGCCATACCGCTCTTCGGGCCGGAGGACCCCGACCAGGACCGTAGCCGGGCGGCGCTGTCCAGTGTGCTGCTCCGGCTTTGCCGGCCGGACGAAGCCATGACGGTGTTGCAGCCGTCGCTGGTCAGGGAGGCGAAGCCGCCATCCACAGAGGTCCTGGCAACGCTGGCCGCCGTCTACGAGGCCCAGGGGAAAACGGCCGAAGCCGGCGAGGTCTATGCGACGCTCCTCCGAGATGATTCGCGTTCCCCCGTTTCCCACTACCTGGTTGCCTGGTTCGCCTACCGCCAGGACCGCCTGGACGAGGCGGTGAAGGAGATGGAGCAGGCAACCAAACTGGCGCCGGCCTTCTCCCTGGCCTGGAGCGGCCTGGGCTATTTTTACGACCTCCAGGGGAACCTCGAAGACGCCCGAACGGCGTATGAGACCGCTCTGGACGCCATGTCGTCCAACGTCTACGCCTGGTTCGGCCTGGGCGCCATCGCCCTGCAGCAGGGCAAACCCGAAGAAGCCCTGGCCGATTTCCAGGAAGCCCTCCGCCAGCAACCGGAATACGTCAAAGCCGTGCCGGACGAGACCCAGGCCGTACTGGTCTCCGTCCATGTGTATCTGGCCCTGGCCGATGAGCGGCTGGGCCGCAGCCCAGAGGCCGGCCAGGAATTGGCGACCGCACGCCAGTTGGCCGAGGCCGCCGCTGCCGCCTTGCCCTCGCATCCCCAGGCCCACTTCCAGTTGGGGGTGATTTACTGGCTGGCCGGGGAGGACGAGCGGGCAGAAGCAGCCTTCGCCGAGGCCGCACGCTGCGACGCCTCGCTGGTGGGAGAGCGAACGCGCGTAGAAAACAGGCTCACCACATTGCGCGGCCAGTGATACGATCAATATTTGCTCACCGCCTCACCCAGCGTAGCAGACCATCTGAACCCTCTGCTTCGCCTACACCCGTCTTCCCACCGCCGGCCGGCGCAGGCCGGCCGCCAGGCGGGGGGCG
>Ga0078972_1012738_pt1 | contig 14271 bp, 18 predicted proteins | sample YelNatPaOPGAMG01_FD_67568 | JGI IMG/M metagenome (GOLD analysis project Ga0078972, IMG submission 67568) | Hot spring thermophilic microbial communities from Obsidian Pool, Yellowstone National Park, USA - OP-RAMG-01 (SPADES assembly) (version 2) | ecosystem: Environmental > Aquatic > Thermal...
TTTGGAGTATAATATCGGATAATCTTCGCGGAAATCGCAGGTCAGCCCGGGGTTCGAGACTTTTGCCTATGAACTGCTCGGCCACTGATCTCACTCGCATCTCGCCGTTGGGCGACGAAGTCGCCATTTTCAGCGCGGCGCGACACAGCGGTATCCCTGCAATCAGGACCATGCTTACGCCTCGAACATTTGGTTGCGGCTGCGCCGCGCTGAGCGCCTTCTCGGCCCAACGTCAGAAGCCGCCAAAGGATTTGGTTGCAGCCGAAACGTACTGTGATTGAATTGCACGGAGTTTTATGGGGCGCCCACTCAGAATCGCTTTCATCGGTTGCGGCGCGCGAGGTTGGACCTACGCGCAGCTCATGACACATTACCCCGACAGGTTTCAACTGGTCGCTGCTGCTGACCCTCTCCCAGAACGGGTCGAGCGAATTCGAAAGCTTTCGGCCAACGCTGATTTCGCCAAATTCCCGGGTGCCGACGAATTGCTCAGCGCAGGCAAGATTGCCGATGTCGTCGTCATCGCAACCCAGGACAACGACCATTACCGCCCCTGTCGCCGCGCACTCGAGCTCGGTTATGATGTGCTGCTCGAAAAACCGATCAGCACACGCGTCGAGCAGGTCATTGATATCCAGCGGCTCGCCAAAACCACCGGCCGGCGTGTCATGGTTTGCTTCGTGCTCCGGTTTGCCGCATTCTATCGCAAAGTCCGGGAAATCATCGCTTCGGGCGAACTGGGCGAAATCGCTTCAGTCCAGGCCAGCGAAGGGGTAATGCCATGGCATCAGGCACATTCATTTGTGCGCGGGCATTGGGCTGTTAGCGCTCGCAGCTCGCCGATGATTCTCTCGAAATGTTGTCACGACATGGACATATTGCATTGGCTCGTGGGGCGGCCCTGTTTGAATGTGGCCAGCTTCGGATCAAACCGGTTCTTCCGCCCCGAAAACGCCCCGCCCGGCGTGCCAGCGCGCTGTACCGACGGTTGCCTCATCGGTGATCGGTGTCCCTACAACGCCATTAGGTACACGACAGACCAGCGCAACCCGTGGCTTGGAATGGTGTACGACCGCGCCGCCCACGCCACAACGGACGAAATACTGGACTGGCTCCGCAAAAGCCCGTGGGGACGATGCGTGTACAGATGCGATAACGACGTCGTTGACAGACAGGTCCTCGCCCTCGAGTTCGAGGACGGCGTGACTGCCACTTTTACAATGACCGCCTTCGAAAACGGCAGACATATCGAGGTGTATGGCACACGCGGCGTCCTCAAAGGCGGGGAAACTTATCGCAAGCACTTCGGCTCACACATCGTCGTTATTCCTCATGAAGGCCAGCCAAAGCGTTACACCGTCCATGCCAAGGACGGCGGATACGAACTCCACGGCGGCGGCGACGCAGGATTGATCGACGCCCTTTACGACGAAATGACCAAGCCAGCCGGCGAACCGCTCGAAGCCGGCATCGATTCAACTGCGCACAGCCATGTCCTCGCCTTCGCAGCAGAAGAAGCAAGGATCACACGCCGCACCGTTGATCTCGCGTCGTTCATGAAAGAAAAAGCCCGCGCTGCAACATAATTGGCAACGCCCGACACGGCCCGGAAATCTTACCGGAATGAAGCTTTTGGGGGGCTTGGTTGGTGAAACAGTGAGCTTCCCGGGTTCAGACCGGTCACGCGTGCGGTCTCACAACCCCCGTCGGGCTGTCTCCGTTCTCGGTGTTTTGCCGGCTTTCTAGCTCAAGCCCACCGCCCGACCGTCAGGCAGAATCTTGATCCGCGCTGCAGCGGGTACTTTCGGAAGACCGGGCATTGTCACGATGTTGCCGCAAATGGCCACGACAAACCCCGCACCCGCAGAAAGTCTGAACTCGCTCACGTTCACACGAAATCCGCTTGGGCGGCCGCGACGCGACGGATCGTCAGAGAGCGACAAGGGCGTCTTGGCAACGCACACCGGAAAGCTGGAAAAACCATGTTTGTCAAGCAACTCCAAATCGCTCCTTGCGTTCCGGTCAAGCTCGACTCCGTCAGCTCCGTAAAGCTTCCGCGCCAACACGTCCAGTTTCTTCTCGAGCGGCCAGTCAAGCGGATACAAGTACCGCAATGAATGGCGCTTCTTGCTGTGCACAACGCGGAGAACCGCCTCAGCCAGCTCGACGGCGCCTTGCCCACCGAGCGAATGGTGTTCCGCAAGAACAGCCTCGGTTCCGCATTTTTCACAAAACCTGACGATTTTGTTGAGGTCAGACGGATTGTCATCGGCAAACCGGTTCACCGCCACCACCGGTTCCAAGCCGAACAACCTTATGTTTTCGATGTGCTTGGCAAGGTTGCCCAAGCCGCCCGTTTCACGGAATCCTCCATGGTAAGCGACCGCCTTTGCAGTTGCGACTATCACAACCGCTGCAGGCGCAAGCCCCGCAGTCCTGCATTTGATGTGAAAGAATTTCTCCGCACCCAATTCTGTTGCGAACCCGGCTTCAGTTACAACATAATCGGCGAGCTTGAGCGCCATTCGCGTTGCAATAGCCGTGTTTGTTCCTTGCGCAATGTTTGCGAACGGACCGCCGTGAACAAACGCAGGCGTTCCCTCGAGCGACTGCACAAGGTTCGGATGAATGGCGTCTCTTAGCAGCACCTGCATCGCACCCACGGCCTGCACGGCGTCGGCTGACACAGGCTCGCCCTTGTAAGTGAATCCCACAACCATTCGCGCCATTCGACGTCCGAGGTCCGCATAATCCTCTGCCAGACAGAGAATCGCCATTACTTCCGAAGCCGGGGTGATGTTGAACCCGTCTCGGCGCGGCACACCGTGTTTTGGCCCGCCCAATCCGATGATAATATCGCGCAACGAGCGTTCATTGAGGTCTATCACACGCCGCAGAACAATTCTTCTCGGGTCGATGCCAAGCTCATTACCGTGTTGCAGGTGGTTATCGACCATCGCACACAACAGATTGTTGGCTTTCTCAACCGCGTACATGTCGCCAACGAAATGCAGATTGATGTCTTCCGCCGGAACGACCTGCGACCGGCCCGATCCGGTGCCGCCGCCCTTGATTCCGAAGTACGGGCCGAGCGAAGGTTCCCGCAGGCAAAACATCGCTCGATGCCCCAATCGTCTTATCGCATCTGCAAGGCCGATTGTCGTTGTGGTTTTGCCCTCGCCCTGCGGGGTCGGCGTCATCGCAGTCACAAGAATGAGCCGCCCGTCCGGCTTGTCCTTCCGCTGTTCGAGTTCGTCAATTGGGATTTTCGCGATGTAGTGCCCGTGAGGCAAAACCCGGTCCGTGTCCAATCCAATTTCACGCGCCACTTCGACGATTTTTCGCGGCGGGCGATTGCTGTTTTCTGTTTGTGCAGCGAGCATAGCGATGGTTCCATGCGACGTGCGGCCTTTCAGCGCGACAGCGCCGCACCCGCTTTCTTATCGCGATACCCATGCATCTGGCAAGAATTCATCGTTCGCTCCTCCCGCCCAAGACAAAACAACCGTTGAACAACGAGCCTGGCACAATATCTTGCACAATGTGAGTGTTTTCGAAGCGGGCCAGGCTGGCAGCAGGCGGTCACGGACCAGCGAGACCACCACCTCATTTACTCACCTTCGGTGGGCAGGTCGCCTCGTACTCCCAGGCCGTCAATCCTCAACCTCCAAGTCAGGTAAACACTTCGACGCGTGCACGGTAGCCCAGACGCCAGAGAAGCTGTTCACAATCTTCCCACGTTAGCCCAAAGGCGCGCACGTCCGCCACGCCGAGTCGCGACACGACGTGCCGGACATCATCCGCATCTGTCTCGGAGAACTCGCCTTCCATGAGCGCGTTCTCGGCCCAATCCACCAATTGCGCCAGTGTGATCTCGTGGCGCAGGTAGGCAGCCAGTTTCTCGGCAACCGTCTGTTTGGTGATGGTCATGACTGTATGCTACACTTTCCGATGGCCTTTATCCACTGGGAACTTTTCGTGAAGCTCGACCAACTGGCCGCGGTCATCATAAATCTCCTGCCAGAACCGAACCGTTCTTTCGTTGACGTCCACTTCCTTGACGTAACGGGCGCGCCAGCCGAGTCGGCCGGTTACGTCCAACCAATAGCGCCGACCTCCACCCGGCAGTTCCGTCCAATGGCCGAATTTCTTTTCGTTTTGGGCGCGAGTGGTCATTTCTCGGAAATTCAAAGCGGAAACTACGCGCTCTCGTAAAAACCCGCACGATCAAAAAAAAATACTCTGACGCGCCTTGGGCTTTTTCGAGGCGGACGTCCACCAGCGTGACCGCCGCATCATAGACCGTCTCGCGCTCGCCCACCGTCAAACCCGGCAACACAACAAAGTTTGTAATTTCGACCCTTCCTCCACAATTTTTATTTCCTCCGGCGTCAGGCCGCCTGCTTCCCGTGCCCCGGCGCAGGCAGGTACAGCGGATAGACGTGCTCGTCAATCCATTTTTCGCAACAGCGGACGTCCCGTTCCCACGCCGAGAAGTCCACCTCCAGATCAGCCTGCTTGGTTGCCGAATTACACCCGGACGAGTTCAAACCGCTCCTCACGTTTTGAGGGCATCAACCCGTGTGGCATTTCGTTGTAAGTGCGCCCGCCAAGTTCACGACCAGTCAAATCCTTGCGGATACCACCCCATTGTTTGAAGAAGAATGGGACTTTCGTCCGCCGGCATTGCCGAAAGATGGGACGAATCCATTCGATTTTCGAGCAGTCAGCTACACTTCGCTCGAGTCTGCGTCAGCCTCAACGGGTTTCGCCGTCGGCTTCTTCCAAATCGTCAGTGAAATCACGTTGACCGTTGGCATCGAACAAGGCCCGATCAAATCCATCGTCGAGTTTGATCACTTTGAAGTTTACTTCCCCAGCATCCTTGAACGCTCTGCAATAACGGTAAAAAGATTCCGTATCGTCCGTGACGGCAAATTCGGCGTCGGCGACTGCCGCTTGCGCAATAATCTTGATGTCATCCTTCAGGGCGTCCCGCTCGATTCCCGCCGGTCGCAGTCGTTGCCAATTGAGTTTTGCCGCCTTCTGGGCATCCTCCCAGTTGAATGGCAGCACCACACAGCACCGCAGAATGTCAGCCGGAATTTCCTGTTTGATACAGAACTCCGAGACAACAATCGTGGACAGGAAAATCGGGATTTGGTTTTCCAAAAAATGCCGCCAGTAACGCCGGGCGGTTTCGTAATGCTTTCGGTTCTTGTCGGCCAGCGTGATCAGGAAACTGGTATCCAGCAGAACGCCAGCGGCCATTGGCTACCCTCCTCTTAATTCCCTGACCCATTTCGCAGCATCGGGCACGTCAGCCCAAGCCTCTGCGCCCTTGGCCGCAAAGCGGTTCAGCGCTTCCTCATCATAAACCGGATGGTAATCTACAAACGAAATCAACTCGATGTTTCGCAGTTCGCGGGTTCGGATATGTTGCTCCGCTCGAACGTGGAGAAGCACCTTGTGGTAAAGCCGGTTTTCCGCTTGATCCCGAAGGTAGCCCTGGGACGCTCCGACAATCAGTGTCTTGCGGCTGCGCTCCAAACGGAGATGGATGTTGGCCTTTTGAGCTCCGCCCATGTCCAGTACCTCCCCAAAAAGGTACCTCTCCACCGCCACCCACGGCACGATTTCGCCCACGCGATAATCCGTCTCACGGCTGATGCGCACCTTGGGCAACCCTTCTATGTGAGGACGCACTTCGTAGGCCACGCCCGGGTTATCCTTGGCGCGCGCCTGCCATTTCTGAACCACTTCTGCGCGCCTGGGATCCAGTTCGCCCAACACATCCTGCCTTGCCATCAATCTCAAATCCGGTTCGAGCGCTCCCATGACCGCCACAGGGAGTAGCACGCGGAAAATATACGACCCTTCGGCGATTTCGACATGGACCTGGTCAAGCTTAGGTTTTTGACTGCCTGCGATGAATGTCTCAACCTGCGAGTTGAACTCGTTGAACTGCGACAACCCGATGGTGCGCGGGCTGATTTCCAGCCCGTCCACCTTCCCGTGCAGCACAAATTCAATGGACGTCGGGTTGCTCATCGTTTGGTCAACGCTGGACAATACCTTATCTGCCCCGACTGAGGCAAGCCTTGCACAGGTGGTTTTGGACGACGAAATCAGAATTCATCGAAAGGGCCTTGGGCGGCAACGCTGTAGAGCTCCCAGGCTTCCCAGTTGGTGGCACGCTCGATCATCGCCAAGCGGCGGGATCGTAGCGCAGGTTCCCAACCTGCTGTATCACCGATTTCCCAATCGGCTTGGCTGGGAAAGGCACAGGACTGGCCGGTGTGTCCCGCATTGTGGGACGCGATACCTGCCTGTGCCAAGTGGAACGCGGTAGGCAGGCGCGGACAAGCGCCATCATCCCGCGTGAGCGCGACAGGCCGCCTGCTTGCCGAAGCCCCGTCGCAGGCAGGTAGAGGCGATTGACGTGCTCGTCAATCCATTTTTCGCAACAGCGGACGTCCCGTTCCCACGCCGAGAAGTCCACCCCCGCGTCCGCCCGCTTCGCCGCGAGGATGCGCTCCATCAGCCCCTCCACTGCTGCACACCTTTGATATATTCACGCTCGCTCATTGAACCTGTTTGCATTATAAAAGCGACACGACAAAAGACGGAGCTGAACTATGGCAGAACCACAGAACAAACAGCAGCGGTTGCAGCCGCATCTCACTCGCGTTTTGCATGAGATGCAGCAGGCGCAGCAAGGCACAAAAGGCCGGCAGGAACTTATCAGGCGCATCGAAAACCTAGATCCCGCAGAACCGCGCCGGCTGCTGGTGTACGTGGCAAATACCGATCACCCGGCCAGCGCTGTCGGTCCTGCAGAGATTGTTCCGCTTGGTGATGCGCTCGCGCCGATGGGCAAGGTCAAGAACCTTGATCTCATGATTCATACCTTCGGTGGCTCCGGGGAGATTGCTGAGAAAATCGTGGAAATGTGCCGGAGTCATTGTGCGGGCGAATTTCGCGTAGTCGTGCCAAACATGGCGAAGAGCGCCGGCACGCTGATTGCGCTGGGCGCGGACAAAATCGTGATGGGCTACTGCTCCGAACTTGGCCCGATTGACCCACAAATCCGCATCGTCGTCAGCAACACCCCGCAACTGGTATCCGCGTGGACGTTCATTCGCGCCAGAGACGTGCTGGTCGAGAAAGTCAATCAAGCTCTGGCCAAGCACGAAAACCCGGCAGCCTACCTGCAACAATTGGCCGCGATTGATCCCATCTTCGTGACGCACTGCGACCAATTGATGACCTTTGCAAGGAAACTGGGACAGAAGTGGATCGCCGGCCGTCTCCAAGCCAGCGGAGCGCAACCGAAAGAAGCCGAACAGCAGGCCGACCGGGTGATTCAATTTCTCAGCAACGTCGCGGAGCACATCACGCACGGACGACTGATCTTAGCCAAGGAACTCAAGAAGCACGCCGAGCCGCCCCTGCACGTGGTGGAACTGACCGAACAAGATGAGTTCTGGCAATTATTGTGGGAACTGTACGTGCGCTGCGAGGTGTTTCTTAAATCCGCACCGCCCAAAGCCAAGCTGATCGAAAGCTCAGACGTTTCGATGACGCTCAGCTAGCCGCACCGACGTGGAATACGACAGGCTCCGGCAGCACGTACTTGTTGCCGGCGGATTCCTCTAGCGCCCGTTCCCCCTGCTCGGCATTGACTGCCCGTACTCGCTTCATCATGTCCAAAGCACGCTGAATCTGCTCGGCCATTGCCGCACTGGGCAGCGATTCCGCCGGGCGTTCACGAACAATGTTGTTTTCGACTTTGTTCATGTTTTGTCTTCTGCCTTTACGCAACAATCTACGAGCATCTCCGATGCCCGTTCACCCCGCAACTGCAGACGTATTTTTAACCCTGCCGGGCGCTTTCGTCAACCACCTTAATCTCCTCTGGCGTCAGGCCGTAGAGACGATAGACGTGCTCGTCTATCTCCCGCTACTAGGCCGACACATCCGCCGCCAATTCCGCTCGTTTGGCCGACAAAATCTGGTCCACCAGCGCGGATATGTTTGCAGAACGTCGCCTGCTTTTCCAGCACTCGGCAGGGACGTTTTTGCGGATTGAGCACACCGACGGACAACTTAAACTCGCTCTTGACCGACCGCACCGGCGCGCCTCTGGAAAACAGCAGGGGCTGCACCGGCCACGAACAGGTCGAAGACCGATTGGGCGAAGTCTTCCGACCGCTTCTTGCAGCGGGCATACGCAATCACGGAGGAGACCACAAACAGGGCTATCCAGCCGCCAAAGGCTGGTGCCGCGCCCGGACGAACCAGCAATGCCCAAAGAAGCCCGGCGAGCGAAAGCACGGCCAACAGGGCAAACATCGTCAGCAAACAGCGGAACAGACCGTAGTGGGCGTTGAACGTGAGCGGGCGCGGGCTGGTGTCGCCGACAGCGTGGTAAATGAGGTAAAACAACTCCCGGTTCTTTTTCAGGCGCAATTCGCGGGCGCGGTTGGCAGGGCAGTCGGGTGGCAGGTCGGGTTCAGTGGCGACTTTGAACCGGTCGGCAATCAGCGTCAGCAGGCGTTTCTTGTAGTCGGCGGAGAAATGGTCGTCGTCGGGCAGCAACCAGCGTTCGGAGGGGAAACCTTTCCACAGGGGTTTGAGGATGTGTTTCTCGACCAGCCCCTGGCTCAGCCCTTGAAGCAACAGGCCGGTAATGTAGCCGAGAGCAACGAGAATGGACGTTTCGGCCAGTCCGCCGGCGAAGTCCAGCGGCAGAGGCCAACCCACCAGCCCGGCCAGTGCCTGCACGCACCACACAAACACCAGCCCCGGTATCAGGTTGGCGATAAAGTCGTAAAGGTCGAAACGGGGGATCATACGTTTTTCACTGCCTGACGTTGAGTGTCCATCCGCCGCCACCTTGTAAGACAAGCTTCATGTTGCCCTTATCTTGCGTGGTGAAGACTTTGTTGCCTTGATTCGAGCCGGTGCTGTATTTCTCGTAAAGCTCAACGGCTTTTTGGTCCGGCAGACCATGCACGTTTCGCCCAACAGAGATCAGCGTCATTTCAGGCTGAATGTGCTTTATGTGGGCCGTGTAATAATTCTTTGAGTCCGAGGGGTCATCGAAAAACGTGATCGAGCCGTGGTGTGCCGCCAGCAGGATGTTGGATTTTAGTCTCGCCCCGTGGTTGAGAACCAGCTTGTCCTTCCACGGGGCATAACTGGTGTCGCCAGCGAGCAACACCGAACTTCCTTTCAAATCAATCTTCGCCACGATGCTCTGGTCGTTGGCCTCGGAGTAGTTGTCGTCTTTTGAGTGTAACCAAGAGATGACAACCTCACCAATGGTGGTGGATGTCCCAGCAGCGATTTCGCCATGCTTCAGTTGACGGCGAAGGTCCATGTATTCGCGATATTCCGGGCTATCGGTTGTCGTGCCTTCGACGCCGTTGTCCCAGATACCGCCGAGCGGATACGCTTTGTGCAGTTTCTTGACTCCCCGCATGTGGTCGGCGTCACGATGCGAGCAGATAAAGGCGTCGATGCTCTGCCGCCCTGACAAGGCTTTTCGCAAGTATCGCATCACCGCGTCCTCATTTTCGTCAGTGATGTTGCAGTCGCACGCCCATGTCGTCCCATTGGGAAACAACCAGAGGGTCATATTCGCGCAACCAACATCAAGGAAGTGTATTTCCATTGTTATCTCCTTTCTTTTCTGGTTTTCGTTCACACGCTTTGGGCTTTTTCGAGGCGGGCGCGGACCAGCGGCACCACCGCCTCATAGACCGCCTCCCGCTCGCCCGCCGTCAACCCCAACAACTCGACAAAGGTTGTCATTTCGACGCTTCCTCCACAATGTTGATTTCCTGAGGCGTAACGCCGCAGGGGCAATGGACATGCTCCTCAATCCCGGTCCTACCACAGCAGCGATCCTGCTCCCACGCCGACCTATCCGCCTGCTGCAGCTCAGCAGGCCGTAGCGCCGTGCGAAGGCGGCTCCGCCTCCTCCGCCGCGAGGATGCGCTCGACCAGCTTCACCAGCGCCGTCCGTTCCGCAGAGGGTTTTGTAATCTCTCCTGCGATGAGGGCGCTCGCACAACAAGCGCATCTTGCCCCACTACTCGGCTGGCCAAAGGCCTTCGCGGTCGAAACGCACTTCAATCACCTGACGATTCACGCCGAATCGCGGTGCGATTTTCTTGGCGATGTATTCGCGCATTCCTTCGATCTCCCGCCATGCCGTGCCGGTTGGCGCAAGTTTCTGGCATTGGGTGTCATACTCGCTTCGAAGAATGTCGAGCGGCACAAGGAAACGACCGGCAAACTCGTCGGCCTGATACTCAGCGCTGTTGTACTTGTTCTGCTCGGTGGCCCAAGTAATAAATTCCGCGGTTGAGACTGGGCGACTGGCAATGAGTTCTTCCCGGTGCAGTATGTAGTGCGCCAACTCGTGGGCAAACGAGAAGCGTAATCGCCTCTCCACCCACCGGTTTTCCTTCTCCCAAGCCAGATAGGCGTCCTCGTCAACGTAGATACCGGTCAGGTCGGCCAACAGCGCGGCATCCTTATGTTGAACGGCAAACAGGTCCGGCAGCGGAATCACATCCAGCTTGAGGATGACCTCCGCGACGTAGATCACATCAATCGGCGGCATGTCAAAACCGCGCAGGTCATCGGAAGTGCGAAACTCGTCCGCCGCACGACGGATGGTTTCGTCGTCGCGGAACCTAACCTTGATACTCATCCGGCGTGTGGACCTCTTTGATCTTCCCAATCAAATCTTGTAGTTCCTTTTCTCCCAACTCTGCCCCTCGGACCGTGCGGAAGAACACGGGCAACTTCTTCATCAGTTCTTCGTCGCTCAACACCGGCTTGGGCAGTTCCCCGCGCGCCAGCGCCGCTTGGTCCATGAAGTCTTGCCACTGCTCCGTACCGGGCTTCAGTCCCAATTGTCGCGCCCAGCGCGCGACGGTTCTGTCATCGTACGGGGGACGATTGATCCCGCGTTCGAGCTTGCTCCAGTTACTTGGGTCATGCCCATGCTCCAGGCAGAACTGCCGGAGCGTCTTTTTCTGCGCAATACGCAAACTCTTGACCAGTTCGCCAAATCTCATGGTTTTGCTTTTGCGCTGTTTCTACCCCGCCGCGCCCGCGGTTGTTTCGTTTATCACTCGTGAACTGTGGTTGACTTTACACCACGGTGTGGTGTAAAGTCAACCACAGTTTAGAGGCTGCCTCATCGCTTTCCAGCCTCCTTCACCAGCTTGGTTTCCTCCGGCGTCAGGCCGCCTGCTTGCCGAGGCCCCGGCGCAGGCAGGTAGAGCCGATAGACGTGCTCGTCAACCCGTTTTTGGCAACAGCGGACGTCCCGTTCCCACGCCGAGACGCCCACCTGCAGATCAGCCCGCTTCGCTGCCGAATTACCCCCGGACGAGTTCACACCGCTCATCGCGTTTTGAGGGCGTCAACCCGCGTGGCATTTCGTTGTAAGTGCGCCCGCCGAGTTCGCGACCAGTCAAATCCTTGCGGACACCGCCCCATTGTTTGAAAAAGAATGGGACCCTCGCCCGCCGGCATTGCCGAAAGATGGAACGAATCCATTCGATCTTCATGGGTCGTGCACCCGGACCGGATTCGCCGCCCACAATGACCCAGTGGATTCCATCTAATGGCAGGTTGTCCAACGGAGCGATAAGCGGCTCACAGGACAAAAACCGCACTGTGGCCGGCGCGGCGCGCAGGTCGGCAATGCGGTGGAGCGCAGCCGCGTTTTCAACGCTGACACCCATCCACACATTCGGTGGCCACTCCAGGTGGTTGGCAAGCTCGCGCAACCGTGCGCTGCGTTTGGTGAGCACTTGAAACGTGTGCTGGGGAGATTCGCGCATGGTTGCGAACACGAGCTGTATAAACCCGACCGGCACTTGCTCGTGAAAAAGATCGCTCATGGAGTTGACGAAGATCAGGCGCGGCTCGCGCCAGCGTTTTGGCAACTCGATCAGGTCGGGATGGAGTGTGACCCTGAAGCCGTTGCGATACCGGGCATTGCCCATCGCCTGTAACCGCGCCGCCAGCCGCTCGGCGTAGCAGTTCTTGCAGCCGGCACTAACCTTCGAGCAGCCCGTCACCGGATTCCAGGTTGCCTCGGTCCATTCGATTTTCGAGCGGTCGGCCATCGATTGATTCCTCGGTTACGATACTTGTTGAAAATGTCCCTGACAATGTGCGCAGCAACCGGCTTCTGGGCGGCGAAAAACAGGTAATAGATGATCGCACCCTTGCTATTGCGCATGGGTATCGGATTGGGCACGTGCTTGAAGCCCGCAACGTCCTTCAATCGCTGCCGAAAACCCTCGGCCACAGCCTCGTTGTCCTTCTTCTCTACGATGTCGCCGAAAAACCCTGGCTCGCTTTGATAAGCCACCTGCCGCCACGAGTCGTCGCCCCAAAACGCGTTCATGCGCGCCAAATCTGCTTCGTCCACGCCCTCTGGGTTGCGCCAAAGCACGTTCCTGTTGATGTCCGCCACCGGGAAATTGATGAAAAGCTCGATCGAGCGCATTTGGCCGGCCTTCTGAATCACTTTCCAATCCAGATGCAGTCCGTATGGATCCAGCAGGCACAGACCTCGCCGATACTCCTCGTAGCGGATCTGCGGGAAAACCGTGTCCAGCAGGATGGAATTGCAGTCGCCCTCGTGAACATGGACGTTGGGTTGGCCTGCGGCCAGTTCCCGCAACAGGGCCGCCTTCTGGCCGTCAATGTCAATCAGGTGGTAGGCGCAAAATGGGGGCTGAACCTGCAAAGCGTTCAACGGACTTCCAGGAAGAAATTTGCCCGTCTGCTTGGAAACGTGCACGCCTGCTCCGGCAAAAGCGTCCACGTAAACGTGTTCAAGACGCGGGCGGATTTGCGCAGCGAGAATCTTTGAATACGCGGCAGCGTATTCGCGGACGATGTCGAGCTTGATCTCGGACCAGTAGCCGATCTCGTCAAATTGAAGGCGCTTGCTTCGACTCATGCTGTTGCCTCAGTTTGCACTACCCCTTCGTCCTCCACCACCTTGATCTCCGCCACCGTCAGGCCGTAGAGGCGATAGACCCGCTGGTCGATCTCCCGCTCCCACTGTGCCACAGACATTTTTGTCTGTGATGCAGCGGATGCACAGGCAGGAATGCCTGTGCCACCCTTCGCCGCGAGAATGAAGTTAGAATGGGATGTCGTCATCGTCAGACTGGGGCGGGGTTTTTTCCAGGTGGCGCTTGATCAGGAAAACAATCATGCTGCCTGACAAGTGGAGGGCCAATTCTGCAAGCGCCGGTGAAATAGCCTTGATGTCTTTCCCTTGCCCGTGGGCTGCCTCATTGGCACGAGTCGTGGGAACGATGCTCAAAAAGTCATGGAGCGAGTTTAGAAAACCCTCGTAATAACTGGGCACAAGTCCGCCGTGACACGCCTTCTTGATAAGCTCACCGGTTCGCTTATTGGGCATTTCCAACACGGCTTTCAGAACACTTTCGAACGCGAGGTTCGCAAAGATCATGGTATTTCGGAAATTCTTTTCCATGAAGGCGGTGCGCGCTTGCATGAATTCATCCAATGCGCCCTCAAAGCCCGTTATCTGCAACAGTTCTTGAGCCTCGACGAGCATCTTGGACTCCAAGTACGCCGAATCAATGACGTAAAACTCGTTCCGAAAATACCGGACCGGTGAATGATGCAGATCGAACAGATTGTTCAACTCAGCGATAAAACTCGGGCGCTTCTTGTATTCTAGTTGCTCAAGGAAAAGCTCAATGGCATCGAGTACATGATGGGGCGTCCCGCGCTCGATGAAGTCCACAAATCCGTCTGCTTTGACCATTTGTTTCCCGTCCCATCGTTGCAAGGCGTCCCATCCCCGCCGATCAAGAATGGCGTTCGTGACAGCGTCAACTGTGAGATTCTCCTCATTGTTCCAACCGCCCCAGATCGAGTACCGCCACAACAGGCGAAGCAGACTCTTGCGTAGCTCTTGGCGGAAACTGATGCGCAGCTTTTTCTCGCGTAGCGCCTTCTCGTGTCGTTCGCTGAAAACTTTTGGCTTCATCGCTTCGCGCTCTCCTCCACAATCTTGATCTCCTCCGACGTCAGGCCGTAGAGGCGATAGACCCGCTCGTCTATCTCCCGCTCCCAAGCTGAGACGTCGGCTAGCGGATCAGTCTGTTTCGCCGCGAGGATTTTGTCCACCACGGCGACGATGGAATCTTGCTGTGATGCGTCTTCAATTGCGGCTTTGGGCAGCGGAAT
>Ga0078972_1012740_pt1 | contig 14270 bp, 12 predicted proteins | sample YelNatPaOPGAMG01_FD_67568 | JGI IMG/M metagenome (GOLD analysis project Ga0078972, IMG submission 67568) | Hot spring thermophilic microbial communities from Obsidian Pool, Yellowstone National Park, USA - OP-RAMG-01 (SPADES assembly) (version 2) | ecosystem: Environmental > Aquatic > Thermal...
GATAGGCATCTATGTATACCGCCAGATAATTCTCTTTTATCCCCCTCGTATTTATCCCCTTTGCCTCCTTCAGTATCTCCTCCTTTATCTCTTCTACCTCCTCCTTAGAGTATGGCAGATTTAGGGAATTAAGAAAGGATTTCATCTTATTCGGTGAGCACGATGACAGAACGAGATTTAACAATACATTCTTCCATATCATCATAATGAAACCTCCTTTTTGAAGCAAGACCTATCTTAAAAACAGTGTCGGTGTACGGTAAACCGTGTCCGGTTTTCTGATCAACTCTTTATTTATCAGAGAGGAGAATTATTACTTATCCATTTCCTATTTCTCACTTATCAATTTGTTTTTATGAGAGGGAATTGCTCCGTGTCAGTGATCTGCGGTAGGTGGTCGGTAAGTTCTTTCAGGATACCCATCTATGAGAAAGGAATTTTCACTTACTTATTTCCCACTTATCCATTTACCAATTTATCATTATTCCTACTTCTTATTTATCCATTTCTATTCGGTGATCGGTGTCGGCTTTTATTCTGGTTTTAGTTAAATAACAGTCGAATATATTATCTTGACTAAAAATTGGAATTAAAATACTATAATTCCGCCCTGAAGGGCATCTACTTAACACAAAAATTTGGGAGGTATTTTTATGGATATTAAAAAGATTGCAGTAATAGGTGCAGGGCAGATGGGGTCCGGTATCGCTCAGGTCGGGATTATGTCGGGTTTTACTGTGAAGTTGATGGATATCAAGGAGGAGTTCCTGGACAGGGGGAGAGAGAATATAATAAAATCCCTCAAGAAGTTTCAGGAGAAGGGGAAGGTGAAGGAGGAGGAAGTCCACTCTGCCCTGAATAGACTTGCCTGTTATACGAAGCTGACTGACCTTGTTGAGTGTGATTTCTATATCGAGGCAGCAACCGAGAATGAACAACTAAAACTGAATATATTCAGGGAGCTGGATAGTATTGCCCCACCTCACGCCATACTTGCTACCAATACATCGTCCATACCTATAACGAGGATCGCAGCCGCGACCAGAAGACCCGAAAAGGTCATTGGTATGCACTTTATGAACCCTGTCCCGCTTATGCAACTTGTAGAGTTGATAAGAGGGCTTGCGACCGATGATGAGACTTACAATACCACAAAGGCGCTCGCTGAGAAGATGGGAAAGACCTGTATCACCTCTCAGGACTCACCGGGCTTTATCATCAACAGGATACTGATGCCGATGATAAATGAGGCAATCTATGCACTCTACGAGGGGCTCGGGACACCTGAGGATATCGACAACGGGATGAAACTCGGGACCAATCACCCGATGGGTCCCCTTGCCCTCGCGGATCTCATAGGTCTGGATACCTGTCTTGCCATTATGGAGGTCCTGCACAAAGGGCTCGGGGATAGCAAGTACAGACCCTGTCCACTTTTACGAAAGTATGTAGATGCGGGCTGGCTTGGCAGGAAGACAAAGAGGGGATTTTATAAATACGATTAATGGATTCATAAGGAGGAGTAGTATGGAGTACAAAAACATAATTGTAACCTTTGAAGACGGCATCTCAATTATTACCATTAACAGACCAAAGTCATTGAACGCCCTGAATGTAGAGACCTTAAATGAGATCGAGTGTGCTTTATACGAGTTGAAGAATGATGGGAAGACTCAGGTCCTGATATTTACCGGGGCGGGGGAGAAGGCATTTGTGGCTGGGGCAGATATCAGTACCTTCCCCACTCTCACCCCTGATGGTGCCAGGGAATTTGTTGATCTTGGACAGAGGGTTATGGATACCATAGAGTCCTTCCCCGTCCCCGTGATCGCCGCTGTGAATGGTTATGCCTTAGGAGGCGGGACAGAGCTCGCTATTGCCTGTGATATGATCTATGCATCTGAGAATGCCTACTTTGGGCTTCCTGAGGTCACCCTTGCCATAATACCCGGATTTGGAGGGACCCAGAGACTGCAGAGGTTGATCGGAAGGCATCTTGCCAAGGAACTGATCTTTACGGGAGAGAAGATCCCCGCCTCGAGGGCAAAGGAGATAGGTCTGGTGAATAATGTATTCCCCCAGGCCGAGCTTATGCCGAAGGTGAAGGAGATAGCCCGCACGATTATGAAGAGGGGACCACTGGCTATAAGGGCGGCGAAGCGCTCTGTAGTCTTTGGTATGGATCACGACCTCAGGATTGCCAACGAGTTGGAGAAGCTCTGCTTTATAACCCTCTTCGGGACCGAGGATCAGAAGGAGGGTGCAAGGGCGTTCCTCGAGAAGAGACAGCCTGTTTTCAAAGGGAAATAGGAGTGAAGATATGAATTTTGAACTGACGGAAGAGCAGAGGATGATTCAGGAGATGGCGAGGGACTTCGCCAGAAATGAGATTGCACCAGTTGCAGCGAAGAATGAGAGGGAGGGGCACTTCCCGAAGGATATTCTGAAAAAACTGGCTCAACTGGGATTTATGGGGGTTAATATCCCCCAGGAATACGGAGGGGCTGAATCAGGTGTCGTGGCTTACTCCCTTGCCCTCACGGAGATTGCAAAGGCCTGTGCCTCTACTGCCGTCACTATGTCTGTAACTAATATGGTGGCTGAGATAATAAATCAGTATGGGAGTGAACACCTGAAGAAGAAGTATATCCCGAAGATTACCTCTGGTGAATATGTAGCGGGTGCATTTGCCCTAACAGAGCCGCATGCCGGTTCGGATGCGGGCGCCATAAGGACTACGGCAGTTAAAAAGGGGGACAGATACATCCTCAATGGGAGTAAGGTTTTTATAACAAGCGGGGCATATGCCGGTTGTATAATAGTGTATGCAGTGACGGACAAGAGTAAGGGTAAGAAGGGTATCTCTGCCTTTGTGGTTGAGAGGGGGAGTGAGGGTCTAATAGTGGGGAAGGAGGAGAGGAAGATGGGTCTGAGGGCGTCCAACACCGTGTCCCTCGACTTTTGTGATTGCGTGGTCCCAGCGGAGAATCTACTTGCCACAGAGGGGAAGGGGTTTGAGATTGGTATGACTGCCTTAAATGGTGGTAGAATAGGAATTGCCTCGCAGGCAATAGGGATTGCCGACGCAGCCCTTGAGGCTGCCATAAAGTATGCCCTAGAGAGACAGGCTTTTGGGAAGAAGATTGCAGAGTTTCAGGCGATTCAGTGGAAGATCGCGGATTCTGCAACTATGCTGGATGCAGCAAGGTTACTCACCCTCAGAGCGGCTTATCTGAAGGAGAAGAAGAGGAGTTTCACAAAAGAGGCATCAATGGCAAAGCTCTACTCTACGGAGATCGCAAACAGGATCTGTGCAGATGCCATACAGATACACGGCGGATATGGGTATGTGGAGGAGTACAATGTGGAGAGGTATTACAGGGATGTGAGGGTGACCACCATCTATGAGGGCACGAGCGAGATACAGAGGATAGTCATTGCAAGGGAGATATTGAAGAATGCGGGATAGACTGAAAAAAGGATTGATTCAGGTTTATACAGGGGATGGGAAGGGGAAGACCACTGCTGCTCTCGGGCTGTGTTTCAGGGCAGCAGGGCATGGTTATAAGTCCTTTGTAATTCAGTTTATGAAGGGGCAGATAGTCTACGGGGAGCTTAACTCAGCGAAGATGATGAATGGCCTCATCACCATCGAGCAGATGGGGAGGCCCGACTTTGTGAGCAAGGAGAACCCTGAGAGGATAGACATAGAGATGGCACAGGAGGCTTTGAGGCTTGCCGAGAAGGTTATTAAGAGTAATGAATATGATATTGTGGTTCTCGATGAGGTGAATGTGGCTGCCGATTTCAAACTCATAGACAAAGAAGAGGTATTGAGGATACTCAGGGAGAAGCCTGAGGGTGTAGAGGTGGTGCTCACGGGGAGGTACGCCCCGAGGGAGTTTATAGATATTGCAGATCTGGTCTCGGAGATAAAGGAGATCAAACATTATTATACAAAAGGTGTTGAGGCAAGAGATGGAATAGAGCGATAAGGAGGTGCCCTTCTATGTATACAGAGGAAGAAAAGAAGAAGATTGAGGCAGAGTACAGGGAGTGGAAGGAGAAGGTGTATAATAAGAGTTTTGAGAGGCTTCCACCCCGACTTGAGAGATTCTCTACCGTATCTGATATGGAGGTTCCGGAGCTCTGTACACCCGCCGATATCCCTGATTTTGACTACGAGAGGGATCTGGGCTTCCCTGGCTGTTATCCCTTCACAAGAGGTGTACAGGCAACTATGTACAGGGGGAGGCTCTGGACTATGAGGCAGTTTGCCGGTTTCGGTACCTGCTTCGACACCAACAAGAGATACAAGTACCTGCTCGAGAATGGACAGACCGGACTATCGGTAGCCTTCCACTATCCTACTCTTATGGGATATGACAGCGACCACCCTCGCTCAAGGGGTGAGGTAGGGAAGTGCGGGGTTGCCATTGACTCACTCGAGGATATGGAGATCCTCTTTGATGGAATCCCCCTCGATAAGGTGACTACATCTATGACCATAAATGGACCTGCCTCAGTACTTCTGGCTATGTATATTGCCGTGGCCGAGAAACAGGGGGTGAAGCAGGACCAGATCGGCGGTACCATTCAGAACGATATTCTCAAGGAGTATATAGCCCAGAAGAGCTGGATATTCCCGCCAGAGCCGTCTATGAGGTTGATTGTAAATACAGTTGAGTATTGCACGAAGCATGTCCCAAGATGGAACACTATATCTATCTCGGGGTATCACATCAGAGAGGCGGGGTCCACAGCGGTTCAGGAACTGGCATTCACTCTTGCAGATGGGATTGGGTATGTACAGGCCTGTATGGATGCTGGTCTTGATGTAGACGCCTTTGCAAAGAGGTTCTCTTTCTTCTTCAATGCCCATATAGACTTTTTTGAGGAGATAGCCAAATACAGGGCAGCTCGAAGGATGTGGGCAAAGATTATGAAAAACAGATTCGGGGCGAAGAAGGAGGAGTCCTGGAAGTTGAGATTCCACACTCAGACGGCGGGATGTACCCTGACTGCCCAGCAACCGTTTAATAATGTAGTAAGGACGACTATCGAGGCTATGGCGGCAGTTCTGGGAGGTACTCAATCCCTCCATACCAACTCTATGGATGAGACCCTTGCCCTCCCCACAGAGCAGGCGGTGACAGTAGCACTCAGGACCCAACAGATTATCGCAGAGGAGAGTGGCATTGCAAATGTGATTGACCCGCTGGCCGGTTCTTACTTTGTAGAATATCTAACCAATAAGATGGAGGAGGAGGCGTTCAAGTACATAAACAGGATAGATGAGATGGGTGGGATAATAAAGGCTATCGAAGCGGGTTATCCTCAGAGGGAGATATCAGACGCCGCATATCACTATCAGAGACAACTCGAAAAGGGAGAGAAGGTCGTAGTGGGAGTAAATAAGTATGTTATGAAGGAGGATATCAAGATCCCCATATTGAAGATCGGTGAGGATGTGGAGGAGATACAGAAGGAGAGATTGAGAAAACTCAGGCAGAGGAGAGACAATAATAAGGTTCAGAAGTGCCTGAAGGAGCTCAGGGGTGCAGCCACAACAAATGAGAATCTGATGTATTATATCCTCGACTGTGTGAAGGCATACTGTACCCTCGGAGAGATTATGGGAACTTTAAGAGAGGTCTTCGGAGAGTACAAAGACCCTGGAATCATATAGGAGGAGAGAAGATGGGAAAGGTCGTCAGAATACTTATGGCGAAGCCAGGTCTCGATGGACACGACAGGGGTGTAAAAGTGGTGGCGAGGGCACTGAGAGATGCGGGTTTTGAGGTGATATATACAGGATTGCATCAGACACCAGAGATGATAGTGAATACGGCGATTCAGGAGGATGTTGATTGCATAGGGCTTTCCATTATGAGTGGTGCCCACAATGTACTTATGCCAGCGGTAGTAAACCTCCTGAAGGAAAAGGGGGCAGAGGATATTATAGTCTTCGGTGGAGGGATTATCCCGGATGACGACCTCGAATTCCTTTACAAGAGTGGAGTAAAGAAGATATTTACACCTGGAGCAAGCATACAGGAGATTGTGGACTGGGTAAGGGAGAATGTAAAGCCTCACTGAATTGGTTAATGGAACAGGTCGGTAAATACAGGATTGATGCCCACATAGCTTCAGGTGGGATGGCGGAGATATACAGAGGGAGGCTGGAGGGACCCCACGGGTTCGTGAAGGATGTGGTGATAAAGGCAATACATCCCCACCTTGCGAAGGATGAGAGGTACATAAAATTCTTTTTGAGGGAGGCTAAGCTCTGGGCAAGGCTCAATCACTCATCTATAGTTCAGGTATATGAATTCTTCGAGGAGAAGGGGAGATTTTACCTCGTGATGGAGTATGTGAAGGGGGCGGACCTCCTCAGGGTGATAAGGCGGGCGAGGGAGAACGGGACCTCTGTGAGTATACCCATAGCCATAAGGATATTTGAGAGTGTCCTCTCTGCCCTCGAATATGCCCATAAATTCAGGGATGAGAACGAGGGTATAAACGGGATTATTCACAGAGATATAAGCCCTCAGAATATCCTGATCTCTATGAGCGGGGATGTCAAGATAACAGATTTTGGTATTGCAAAGGCATCCCTCAGCTCGGGATTCACCACTCAGGGTGCCCTCGTAGGTAAGATCGACTATATGTCCCCGGAACAGGCTATGGCAAAGGAGGTGGATCACAGAACCGATATATTCTCTGCAGGTGTCGTCCTGTGGGAGACACTGACCGATAATAAACTCTTTTATGGGGATACAGACATTGAGGTACTTGAGAAGGTGAGACGCTGTGAGATTATAAGACCGTCTTCCATAAACCCCGAGGTCGACGAGGATCTCGACCGCATTATAATGAAGTCATTGCAGTCAGACCGGGAGCACAGGTACAGGAGTGCCGCTGAGTTCTCCGAGTGCCTCACCTCTTATCTCAGGAAGTTCCCTCACGATATATCTGAGGAGAATATCTCCGATTTTATGCACAGACTTTTCCCTGAGTTCATAAGCGATGTGAGATTCAAGACTCAGTTGCTCGAAGAGGAGGAGCCCGCTGACAGAAAGAGTTATGTTAAATTGAAGTATATAATCTTCGGAGTGTTATTTGCCCTCTTGATAATACTTGCCATAGTGTTCTATCCCTCCGGTACGATTTCTACAGCCCCGGATATCTCAGGTACATACTCTAATCTATCCTTGACAGGTGTGCCTGATTCCTCTGTTGATACATATGTGACGGAGAGGGATGTTAAAGACATCAATGATCTCGCAGATGTAATAGAAACCGTAAACCCTGATTCGCTTATAGATACATCGAGGCAGGAGACACAGAAAGAGAAGGGGGCAACTCGCAGCACAGGTGTGAGATCGGAGAGCAGGAGTACAGGTGTGCCTGTAAAGACAGGCAGGATATCTCTAAATGCCATACCCTGGGCGGATGTTTATATAGGCAAGAAGAAGATAGGCACTACTCCCATATTCGATTATGAACTTAAGAGCGGGAAGACAGAGATTATATTCAAGAACGACGAACTTAATGTTGTTAGAAAGAGGACGATAGAGATTCTCCCTGATAGAGAAATAAAACACACCGAAGATCTAACGAAATGAGCAAGGAAGGTTGATTTCAGTTTTAATCCTGAAGATAGAAATTATGCTATTTTTTTTGATACCAGTTAGATTTATTCGTACTATTGTTTTAATTCGAAGACAACAAGACTCGATACAAGCGGCGTTGAGGGAATCTCCTTATTATAATTGGTCGAAATAAAGTTCTTAAAAAAGGGTAATAAAAAAGGGCACACGGATGTGTGCCCTTTTAGTGAGAGAAAAGATTTATTTACAGTCTGTTCTTTACCAGGTCGTCTACAACTGATGGATCTGCCAGTGTTGTGGTATCACCTAAGTTAGATACATCTCCCTCTGCGATCTTTCTCAGAATCCTTCTCATAATCTTGCCGGATCGAGTCTTGGGTAGTCCCGGTGTGAACTGGATCTTATCGGGCTTCGCAATGGGACCGATCTCCTTGGCTACATGGGCAATGAGCTCCTTCTTGAGTTCCTCTGAAGGTGTGAAACCGCTCTTCAGGATTACATATGCATAGAGTCCCTGTCCCTTTATATCGTGTGGGAATCCAACCACTGCTGCCTCTGCGACTGCCTTGTGTGATACGAGGGCACTCTCAACCTCGGCTGTACCGATTCTGTGTCCGGAGACATTGACCACATCGTCAACTCTACCCATCAGCCAGAAGTATCCATCCTCATCCTTTCTTGCACCATCGCCTGTGAAGTAATAACCCGGATACTGGGTGAAGTATGTATTCTTGAACCTCTCGGGGTCTCCGTAGACACCCCTCATTATTCCGGGCCAGCTCCTCTTGAGGACCAGATAGCCACCCTCGTTTACTGAGCAGGGGGTCCCATCCTGTCTGATTACCTCAGGGACTACTCCGAAGAATGGGAGGGTTGCTGCACCAGGCTTCAATGGCCAGGCGCCCGGCAGCGGGGTAATGAGTATTCCACCTGTCTCTGTCTGCCACCAGGTATCGACGATTGGGCATCTCTCTTTGCCAATGACTCTGTAGTACCATACCCAGGCTTCCGGGTTGATGGGCTCACCGACAGAACCAAGGAGTCTCAGGCTCGAGAGGTCGTGTTTGTTGGGCCACTCCTCGCCATCCTTCATTATTGCCCTGATCGCCGTTGGGGCTGTATAGAAGGTATTGACCTTGAACTTCTCGACTATATGCCAGAATCTATCCGGTTTGGGATAGTTTGGAACGCTCTCATACATAAGGGAAGTGGCGGCGTTCAGGAATGGACCATAAACGATGTAGCTGTGACCAGTCACCCATCCTATATCGGCTGTGCACCAGAAGATGTCTTCTTCGTGATAGTCAAATATGTATTTGAATGTGGTGGCTACATATACCATATATCCACCTGTAGTGTGCATAACCCCCTTGGGCTTGCCCGTGGAGCCGGAGGTGTAGAGGATGAAGAGTGGATCCTCTGCGTCCATCTGCTCTGCCGGACATTTGGCATCAACCTTTGCCATCTCTTCATGCCACCACACATCCCTGCCTGCCTTCATAGGTGTCTCTACATCAGCCCTCTTTACCACTATGCATTTTGTTACATCCGGACACATCTCCATTGCCTTATCTGCTGTCTGCTTCTGCTGAATGAACTTTCCACCTCTGTAGTACACATTGGCGGTCACCAGAATCTTCGACCCGCAGTCTAATATTCTGTCTCTCAATGACTCTGCACTGAAACCACCGAACACTACTGAGTGAATCGCCCCGATCCTTGCGCAGGCAAGAAGGGCAATCGGGAGCTCTGGGATCATTGGCATATAGAGGGTTACTCTGTCACCCTTCTTTACTCCGTTTGCCTTGAGGACATTTGCAAATTTGCACACCTGTTCGTAAAGTTCCCTGTATGTGAACTTTCTTACATCATCCTCGGGCTCGCCCTGAAATATCAGTGCCACCTTGTTTTCGTTCTTGGTGCCAAGGTGCCTGTCGAGGCAGTTGTAGGATATATTGGTCTTCCCGCCAATAAACCACTTGATCTTTGCATTGGCAAAGTCCTCTTCGTTTACCTTGTCCCACTTCTTGAACCAGTGGAATTCCTCTGCGATCTTTCCCCAGAAACCCTCGGGGTCTTCGATGGACTGTTTGTACATCTCCTCGTACTGCTTTCTGGACTTGATGTAAGCCCTCTCTACGAACGAGGCAGGTGGTGGGAATACCCTGTTCTCCTGACTCATAGAAGTAATGGTCTTTTGTTCCGACATACTATACCTCCTTAAATTGTTTTGTCGTTTACAACAGTGGCAAAATCTATTGCCAACAGGTAGATTGAGGTATCATTTTAATAAAGGGCTGTCAATAAAATTTGACACATTGAGTCAAAACTTTTACAGACTCAAAATCAGTCTGAAAATGCCTGATAGTAAGATCGCTACAGAGAGGTTAAGGAGGATGGATATGGATGCAACCTTGTAACCCCCCTCTTTCGTGATTGAACTTATGGTGGCAATGCAGGGGATATAGAAGGTAATAAAGACGGTCAGTACCCACATCTGAGAGTTGCTCAATACCTGAGATATGTTCTCTACCCCAAGTGCCTCTCTCAGCATCAAAAGGCTCAGCTCCTTTCGGAAGATCCCGAGAAACAGGGTGATGCTCAGCTCCTCGGGGAGACCCAGAATATAATAGGTCAGGGGCTTGAAGAGTTTGTTGATGATGATGCTTACCTTCCAGTAGTCGAGCAATGCAAGAACGATACTGGAACCAATTATCACAGGCCAGGCAAAGAGAAAGAACTCGCTGGCTCTGAACCAGACCTTCTTTATGAGTATTGATATTCGCGGGATACGAAGAGATGGAACCTCCATAATAAAGCCGAATGCATCTTTTTTCCTGTATCTCGATATTCCAAAGGAGAGCAGGATTATTACCAGAAGATTCATCGCATACAGTCCGAGGGTAGCCGCCCATCCAAGATACTTGGTTACGATTGCCAGAATTACTACGGTCCTTGCGGAACAGGGGATAAATGTAGATAGCAGCATAACACTGATTCTGTCTCTCTCGCTGGGCATACTCCGCGCACTCATAATGGCAGGGACATTGCAGCCATATCCTAAGAGAAACGGGATTATTGAATTCCCGTGAAGACCAAAATTGTGCAGAATACCATCGAGCATAAATGCCATTCTTGGTAAAACTCCCATATCCTCGAGTAGAGCCATCAACAACAAAAGGGGTATCAGATATGGTAGCACTACACCCAATCCGCCAATAATCCCATCGAACAACCCCGATAGAATCACATAGAGTAACCCATCCTTATTGACAGTAAGACTGGATTTCAGGTTATCAAGTGGGTCAATCAGCAGACCAGAGAGGAAGTCTCCAAAATAGAAGGTCAAAAAGAATATGAAGCCAAAGATTAGAAAAATGGAAATGAAGCCGCCTATGGGATTTATGAAGAATCTGTCTAATTCCTCTATTAAGTCTTTTCTCTCCCTCCTCTCTACTTTTACTATCTTTTCGAACATATCCAGTACCACGGCGTGTCTGTGGGAGGCAAATACCCCCTCCTCGGGCCAGTTGTGTATCGTAGCGAGTTCTCTCCTCTTTTCTATAATAAAATTTGTGAAATCGGGTGCCTCCTCTCTTATAAGACCCTCAAAGTATTCATCCATCTCAAGGACTCTTATGATCCAGAATCGCCTGTTGATCTCGGGATGCTTTTTCAGGATTCTCTCAGGAAATCTTTTTTCTATCTCTGCTATACACTCTTCAACATCTCTATCATACTCTGGTAGTTTGAGGTTCTGTCTCTTTGAATCAAATACGGTAATATAATCGAAGAGTTCTGATATCCCTTCACCATTGATGGCAACCACAGGGAATGCCTTGATACCCGTCAACTCCTCGAATTTCTGAAGATCTATCTTCATCCCCTTCTTGATTGCCTCATCCATCATATTCAGTACTACAACAATTGGTCTCTGCATCTCTATCAACTGGAGTGTCAATTCCATAGACCGTGCAAGCATAGTAGCGTCTATTACATTCAGAATGATATCTACATCGCGAGACAATATCTTGTCCCTTGTAACTCTCTCCGCCATATCGAATGAATTTATAGAATAAATACCAGGCAGATCTATCAGTTTGATACTACTACCCTTATAATCTATCTTTGTCTCGGTAAAGCCAACCGTCGTTCCGGGGAAGTTGCCGCTCTCTACATAATAGCCGGATACAGCAGTAAAAAGAGTCGATTTGCCACAATTGGGTTGTCCTACAAGGGCTATTACTAATTCTTCTCTCTTCATATTATGCTCGGTTAGATCAGACGAAAGTTCAATCGATTCTTTTCCACTATTGTTCAATGACACTCTTCTTCTTCTACCTCAATCTTCTGTGCCATACCTAAACCTATCATAATTCTTACAGATGACTCCATCTCCTCGATGAGTACAGGGCCTTTAAATGGCGCCTGCCTGATCACCCTTACCCTGCTCCCCTCAAAGATCCCCATAGAATTCATCCTCTCAATAAATCTCCTCCCCCCCAAAAACCTCTTAATTACTACTACCTCTCCCTCTTTGACATCTGACAGATACATAGACCTCCTCTCACCCCTTGGTTCGTCTCTGACAATCCTTACAGATACCGAATATGTCAAGTCTGTGCCTTATAATCTTGAATCCATTCTCCTTTGCAAGCTCCTCTTGCAAACTCTCTATCTTATTGGAAAAAATCTCTATAAATCGTCCGCACCTGACACATATCAGGTGATCGTGATGTCCTCTCGAGGTCAACTCGAATCTCGCCTTCTGCACCCCTATCTTTATCTCCTCCAGTATCCCCGCCTCACAGAGAAGTTTCAGATTCCTCGATATCGTGGCAAAACCTATGTTTGGATTCTTCTTCTTTATCCTCTCGTAGAGTTCGTCGGCTGTTATGTGTCCGCCACAGAGGGTAATCTCCCTCAGAATCTCATCTCTCTGCGATGTCCTCCTCAGCCCCTTACTGCTGATGAACTCCTTGAACTCTCTATCAATCTTCTTGATATCACTCATAATGTTGTTGATTATCATTATCATCTATTAGTGTCAAGTCTTTTATCCCCTCCTGATTTCCACAGAGGATGCTCGAAGGAGAGATAAAAGAAGAGTGAATTATTATCCCCATTTAAATCAAACACATATGAAACTCCCGGTACAATCTGGAGTGAACCAATATCTATCGCACCTCTCAACCCAGGACCTATCAGGACTGTTCTCTCCCTCTCAGATCTTCCATCCTCTGTTTTATATTCACTATCAGTGAAAAGAAATTCACATAAAAAATTGAGCCAATCAGTTGGGAATAGAATAATAGAGCCACCCGAGAAATAATCGAATTTGCCGTATGAACTCCCTGATATATTCTTTGCCGATGGTATATATTGCAGACCTGCATTCAAGTGTATTGTAATGAATCTTGTTGCATCGATACTCACTGGTAAATTCATATTTACTCCATATCCACCATTCCCCTGAGCCTTTTTGTAATCCCCGACTGGCAGAACCATTGAAAGCCTTGGGGCAATTGCTAATTTTTCATTTCGAAGGAGTTGATATCTATAATTTAAAAGTATATCCGAAAAATATACACTGTCATTTTGGTAATTAAATGGGATTGTATATGAGAGCTGGTGTGTCTCCTTGGGGACCGGGAACTCTTCTGTAAATGTATATCCTATATTGGATTTATCGAAATATTGCATAGTCAGGATATGCTGTATTACCCCGGGTTCCTGATTGTAAGCCTCCTCAATGAGAAACGAGTTGTCCTCTATCTTGTCTGCATAAGTTATAAAAGGGAATATGAATAAAACTGCCGATAATACGAAGGGAATAGATTTTATACAAAGCTCCTTATTAATTGAAAAGAGACGATTAAGTCTTTTGGTATCGTCCCATATTCTTTTAATAATCAACTTAATTCCAAATGGATGCCCATTGATTGGTACCAGATCTGGCATTGTGTATGACCTCCTTCCATCTCTTTCGGATTTGTTCTGTCTGAAAAGTTCATACCTCCTTTTCTTGTCCATAATCTACCTCCTTCTAAACTTATGAATTCGATGCTGTCTGGCATCGTTAATGATAATGATTATCATCATCGTTATCGTGTGTCAAGAAAAAAATTAAAGAGATAATTAAATCTCGATTGATTTAAATTATTGGGTTCATCTCCATTTTAGTTGCAACTTAAAATCTTATTTCTGGTTATTAGAGAATAGTTTTTCCCTCTGATTTTCATATAAATCTCAAATTATTTTATGGTTTCATATAGTATCTCATAAAATAAAATACTTAGTATTAACAGTTAGGTGCTGGTATTTGGTTGGACATTGTGAGATCTCCTCAGTAATTGGTCTTGCAATGTCCACCATTTCTTTTCTAATCTTGCAACTTTAATATTACAGAATAATGAAGGATAAACCCGATAAACCGCACTTTTTACAAAAACTTATGAAAAGACTTGAGGAGCTGGGGATAAAGGAATAAGACTACTTCATAAGAAAAGCAATTACCCAATTTGCAGGGCTTTGAATTTAATCAGTTGACATACGGGGATATATTCAATAGGGTATGGGGGAGGGGTTTGGATGTATTCTGGTTATAAGAAAATGAGATGGGTTGTTGCAATCCTGCTGATAGGGATAGCTGCGGTG
>Ga0078972_1012741_pt1 | contig 14268 bp, 6 predicted proteins | sample YelNatPaOPGAMG01_FD_67568 | JGI IMG/M metagenome (GOLD analysis project Ga0078972, IMG submission 67568) | Hot spring thermophilic microbial communities from Obsidian Pool, Yellowstone National Park, USA - OP-RAMG-01 (SPADES assembly) (version 2) | ecosystem: Environmental > Aquatic > Thermal...
GCTGCGGCACCCGGATATGGGGACAGGCACGATGTCCGATATGCCGATCAGGAACGTTCAACGTGAAACGTTCAACTCTCAACTTTCAACGGGGTGGCCGGAAGGGCGCATGGTGGGCGGGATATGGGGACAGACACGATATTTGGCCCGACTGGTGCCAGCGGGCTGATCAGGCCAAGGGGATGGGGGGGGCCGGTTAAGGTTTGACCTTGGCCACAAAACGGACATCGAAGTTGCTGATGTATCGGGGCGGAAAGGCCGGCCTGACTGAGGTCTGGCAGTATGGCTTGACCGATTTTGAGATTAGGAGCAGGTGCCCGGGCTAAGGGGGAGCCTGATGATATTCTTCCTGGTGTTGTTGATCGGTGTGGGCTGCCGGGGTGAGTACAAGCTCCGGACGGAGAACGGCTCTGGCGAGGGCATCGGGCGTGGCTTGGGGCGGCCCTTGAACAAGCTCGGGGACATTGAAGGTGTGGATGCAGGAGTCGTAGAAATCGGGGTCTTCTTGAGGAAGAACGAACGGCTTTGAAAACCTGCCAGTTTGGTCCACGTATGCGAAGTGTGGTCTGGCGAAGAGGCCGTCGGCGCGTTTGCTGCTGAAGACCAGCCAGCGACCGTTGCTTGACCAGCAGTGCCATGTATCGGCGAGGTTGCTGTTGATCTCGAGTTTTCTTGTTTTCATGGTGGTCAGATCAAGGAGATAAAGGTCACTGCTGGGTTGGTAGATCGGGAAGTTGCCGTACTTTGCGAGGCAGAAAACGAGCCATCTGCCGTCGGGTGAAACACGGGGTTGTGCGGCGCTCAATCCGGTTTCTGCAGCGGCGACGAGTGTTTCCGGTTTGCCCCATGAGTTTTGCTCGAGATCGAAGCTGACGCGGACGAGGTCGTATCGGACCTGTCGGAATCGTTCCTGGCGCAGTTTTGGTGCACTGCAGAAATAAAGATACCGGCCATCTGGAGACCACGAAGGCCACGTTTCGAGTCGGTCTGGTTGGGCGATTGCCGGTGGCGTGACCACGGCGTTTGACGTGACCCAATAGACCGCAAGATCGGATTCGGCGTCAAAGACGTCACGTGTTTCGCCGATGGTATGGAAGAAGAGCGACAACTTGTTTGCCGAGAAAGCCATGAGACGACCGCTTGGATGCCATGACATGTAACCGGCGGTTTTGTTGACGCGGGCGACCTTGTTCGAGGAAGCGAGCAGCATAGGTTGCGGCCCTTTTTGGCCGCGGATATGGAGGGCGAATGTATCGGGTCTATGATTCAAGAAAGTGTGGCAATTGAGGCAGCCGTTGTTGAAGGATCGGTTTTCGAGCACCGGGGTTTGTCGGAATCCCTCGAGATCGCGCTGGTAAATCCCCATTTCGGCGTAGAAGTTGTAAAGCGGTCTGAGCAACCGGTAAACCAGGGTTTTGTCGATTGGATCGGGTGCGATACGATTTGTCACGGATTGGAACCGCTGCCATGCGCCGTTGGAGTCGCGCACCGAAACATCAAAGAACACATTTCCGTTCTTGTTTGCGTCGAGCAGGCCTTTCCACTGTCGGATCGGGACTTGGATTTGCGGGTTTCGGCCGGCGACCGAGATTGGCTGGCCGTGTTGGCCGTGCAGAGTCACACGATATGCGTTACCCGGCTCTTCGATAACGAAATTGGGCGGGGCGATGTTGGGTGGGAACACGGTATCGACGTAGTCCGGGCGCAACCGGGGGAGACGCGCGCCATCGTTTTTTTCGGATGTTCCGGGGTTGTCGGCGGCGCAGTTGACAGGCGACGGGAAAAGCAGGAACAGGCACATCAGCTCAGCGCGGCCCAGCCGCAACCGAGTGTCCTGGCGAGGTAAAGACGTTAGTAGCAAGCTCAGCGCGCCGTCGCGCCGCGCTGACCGGAGCGACTTCGTCGCCCACGGGTGAGGTGAGATTGGGATCAATGGCAGAAGAGCTTGAAGACAAAGGTCTCGGACGATTCGATAATCTGCAATTTGTGCGCAGGTTTTCCAACATTGTACCATGGCCATGGCCAGATAACGGGCCATGGCGCGTAGTGTTGTGCGCCTTGCGTGCACGTGCGTGCCAATCCAGTCCATATGCAATCTCTCGAGCCGTTGTCGAATTGGGGTGAGGGTGCAGGTCTCAATTTGACAACAGCTCTGCTGCTTCCTTTTGGGTCGGATCAAGTCTCAATGCTTTTTTCAGGTGACGCACTGCTTCGCTGCGTTTTCCCTGCAGGCTGTACACTTTACCAAGGCCGGCGTGGGCATCTGCAGAGACAGGATCAAGTTGTACGGCGGTTTGAAATGCATATAGTGCCTCGTCCGGTTTGTTCAACTGCAGTTTGATTTTGCCAAGCTCGACGTGCGGTTTGGCCGAGTGCGGAATGAGTTTTGCCACCTGCAGCCACTCTTTTTCAGCGCTGTCGTATTCCTCGAGCGCGGTCAGAAGCCGGGCAGACAGGTCGTGCAACACCCAATCGTTCGGGTTGCGTGCCAATGCTTGACGGCAAGCGTCGAGGCCGCGACGTCTGGCTGTGGGTTTCGAGGCTGTGCGGAGTTCGGCGACTTCGAGTTGTTGGCGTTTGAACCGCTCATTGTATTCGAGTTGCCGACGGTAAATCGGTTCCTCGTAGCGGCGCAAAAGGAGGTTTGCGATTTCATAGCGCTGCGTATCTGTGTACGCCAATCTGGCTGCGCAGTCGTTCTCGGACAGCCACTGAGCGTTTGCAGAGGCGCCTTTGGGTTCGGTTGCGGAAAGAAAGGCAGCGATTTGATCTGCGAACAGCCTTGCAAGGAGGTAATTGCCGGCAAAAGTGAAATGAACGTGTTCGTAGAGAAATTGGCTGCCGACGATCTGGTCCGGGCTGCGCGCGTTGAACTCTTTTTCGGCGTCCACGAGCCGAACCGAACCCGAGGACGAGCCGCCTGCGACCTTGCGAATCAGCTCGTTGAGATGCGAGTCAGTTCTGAAGCGGAGGGTGTCGAGATCGCGCGCGAGCACAAAATGCACTTTGGCCTCGTCGAGATTGCCTGTGGCAAGGGAACATCGGCCCCAACGGAAGTGCAGCTCTGCAAATTCGTTATCAATCTGGGCAGCGAGCGTTAAATTGCGAATGGCTTCGGTGAAGTTTCTGTTCTGCTCTGCGTTGATGGCGAGACTGTAGAGTCTTTCCCATTCTTTGAGCTGGCCGTCCGAAAGCCCCGGGCGGTGCATCGAGCCGAAAGGCGGCCAATCCCTCAGGTTCGAGACCATTGTACTGACGATGACCTTTGCGCCGGAGCCGGTGCCGAAGTCGATGATATCAGCCAGATTACTCTTGAAATGATCATGCAGGGTCATCAGGCGCGGGTCGTCACGCCGCACTTGCTGTTCAAGGAACATGTCCATGCCGCCCCAGCCTTTTTTTGCTTCGGGCGACGGAACCAGCCGCTGAGCGGCGACGTCCATCAACTGTCCGATTTTGGTTGTTTTAATGGCGAGGCTGGCGCGGATGACAGGCAGAGGCGGCGATTGTTTTCCGAAAACCGTGCCGCTGCCGAACGGGCCGATGACCTCATTATTGCCCATGTAAACCAGCCAGAAATCACCGCCGAACCGCTGTGCGTTCCGGGCTATAGGAACGATCACATGAGAATTGATTGCTGTAAAAGCCGTGTTGACAATCTCGAACCGAATTGACGGGTACCGCTCGCGCAACAGAACATCCAGAATCCGTGAAAAACCAAACGGCGGCGCCGGGTCGCCAATCGCTGCAGATTCGCCGAAAACAAAAATCCGGCAGGTCCTTTCCGGCTTTCGAACGGGCAACAGAATTGGTTCAGGCCGCCTTGCGAGCGTTACGGGCATGAACCGCCATGCAAACTGCTGGTTCTCGACCACGTTCGCCGGGCCCGCAGCGGGATGTTTCACGAAAAATGCCGTTGCATAGCCGTACCTGGCGACGCGCAATCCCAACTCGAACATCGCAAGCGCCAGAATGCAAGACAGACCGCTGACGATTGCTCCGATAACACGGTGGCGGAACGATTTCGCATTTGCGACAGGCAAAGACCGCGGGCTGCCCTTGGCACTTACGCCTTGCGCAGGATTCTTTTGCTTGTTTTTCTGGCGACCGTTGTTTTCCAAGCCGAATTGTTCTTTCTGGTTACCCGTTTGTTGTCACAGGCTGTTATTGCTTTCCGGCGGACCCTACACTGATCTGTCCGCGAAAGCTGACCGTTACTTCATCGGCAGAGTCTGGAATGTCAAGGATCATTGTGTTTCCTCCGGGCCATCTGACCATCAGCCTTCGGTCTGCTGTTGCGCCGGCAAGCACCTGGGCCAATCCGTCCTGCGACCAATAGCCCGACCCGGCGTGAATTTCGCGAGCGGGGCCGAACCTGTTGCCCGACCCGAGACGAAGCACAGCTCCGATCGCACCTTGATTGCCTTGCGGCCCGGCGAGCTTCACGCGCAGCCCGGGTCGTGCGCGGACATTGTGAAAAAGCCGGGTTTGATTGCCGTTTTCAGTCACCACAAGGTCCACCCGCCCGTCGCAATCGTAATCTGCAACTGCACTTCCGCGTTGCTCACCATAGACCTGCACGCCGCTTTCCTGTCCCGGCACGGGTTGGAAACCACCGTGTCCGTCGCCTCTGAGCCACAGGCCGCGCCCGGCATCGCATCGCGGCACCTTCGGGTGCGTTGCAAAGAAATTCTGACTCAAGAAAACATCTTCAACGCCGTCGCCATCGAAATCGGCGACACAGGCTGCGAAAGCGGTGGCGAACTGCGCCTCCGGCGGCAATGCGACCAGCTCGAAACGATTTGTCCGATTCAGGAACACAACTGAGGCGAGAGTGGTCGCATCGAGTCCCGCGGCTTTGGCGAAGCCCGCGCCCAACAAATCCCGGACAGTGGCGCGCCCGTAGGCTGCATGTGTTGGAAACCGTTCCCGCACGAACGGCAACGCGGCGCTCACCGCATCGAGGTCGCGCTCGGGGACGGATTTGCCGGAAACCGGGTCGATTGTGGCCTCGATCATATCGATTTCGCCGCTCCCGTTAAAGTCGCCGTAGTACAACAGGTACGGCGATTCATGTGAGGCACGATACGGGCTGTTCAGCCCCCAATTGGTCGCAATGATATCCATGCAGCCGTCGCCGTCGAAATCGCCGGCTGCGACGCCGTTCCACCAGCCTGTGTACTTGTCCAATCCGAGCGCGGCGGTGACTTCACTGAGCGTTCCGCGATTGTTCTTGAACACGCGCACCGGCCCCCATTCGCAAGCGAGGACCAACTCGGGCCATCCGTCGTTGTCGAGGTCGGTCCAAACCGCGCCACTGACCATTCCTGCTTTCTCGAGGACAAGGTTGTTGGTGGTGTCAGGCACGAATTTGTTTCCCTGAAGACGCCATATTTGAGACTTCGGAGGGGCCGGGTAACGACCGGACAAACATCGTCCGCCGACAAACAGTTCGAGTTGACCGTCGTTGTCGAAGTCTGCCAGAGCCATCGGGCCGACGCTTGAACTGGTGGCGGGGACAACGCCTTCGGCACGCGGATCGCCGGACCTGAGCAGCATGACGGCATGGCCATCGGCAGCATCGTCTTCGTAGGTCGAGCAGCCAATCAGAACGATCGCTTTGCCGTCATGGCCGGGCCAACCCACCACTGACGATTGATCGCGACTTGCGACAAGGTTCCACGGCGGATCGTTTAATCGAACAAACCCTTCTTTGCCTTTGTTCAAGAAAACCGCCAACGCTCCGCCTTTTCCGCTCCCGATCAACAGGTCTTCCCTACCGTCAGAATCGAGATCGCACCATGCCACCCCGGGGCCGAGCTGGCCAAGTCGGCGCGGCAACAGAGGCTGTCGCGTAAAATCGTCGAAAATATTCTCATGGTGCTGGTGATTGATGAGGCCGCTTACATCTTCAAAGTAAGGCTGTGGGTTGGCCCCGGACGATGAACGACCGGCAGCGGACCGGGTCTGGCCCGCCAATCCCGTGTCGGGAGCGTTTTCCTGGATGATTTCGTAGAGGCAATTTGCGTGCACGTCGGCGACGACACTTCGCGTACCATCAGGCCATGTGACTTCGATTGTGAGGGTGTTGTTGGTCGAGCCTGCGGCAAAGACTCTGAGCGCCTGGTCGCAGGACAGGTAACGCCCGCCGCACATCATTTCCTGAGCTTGAACCGGCACTGCGCCGCCTTTGACAACAATGCGGGCACCTATCCCGGCGGTGTTTGGCGGTTTACCCTTGAGTTTTACGGCGACACGCGGCGCGCTGCTTTCATTTCGATAGAGCCCCAGAGCCCCATTCAGATAGTTGAGAACCAAATCGAGGTCACCGTCGTTGTCGAGGTCGGCAAGTGCCATTCCGTGGGCGACACCGACCTGGTTGAAACCCCATTCGTTGCCGCACTCGACGAACCTGAGGTTGCCATGGTTTCGGAACACGAGCTTGCGCTGGGCAAGAGGCGGCAGCATGAGGAGTTTCCTTGGGATCATGTGGCGCGGGTAAGGCCCGCCGGCCTGAATACGGGCCTGGGCATCGAGGTCCTGAGTGTCGTACATGTGACCGGTGGCGGCAAGTACGTCTTCGAATCCGTCTAGATCGACGTCGAGGAACAGTACGGACCAATTCCATTCCGAGTTTTCGAGGCCGGCGTAGTGGGCTATCTCGGCGTAAGTACCGTCACCTCGATTCCAATGCAGAACCGTTCGGTCCAATTGCGGTCTGTCGTCGAACACGCCGACTTCGATCGAATACGGTGCCATGCCTGCGATCTGCATGAGTCGCCGAGCGCGATCGATGCTGGTCATGTCTGAACTGAGTATGTCATCGCGACCGTCTCGGTCCACGTCGGCGAAGTCAACTGCCATCGAGAACGTGGCTGTGTGCCGGATGGCAAGCCGTGGGATTGCTCTGAATCTGCCGCGGCCATCGTTTATCCATACCCGGTCGGGAGAGTGAAAATCGTTGCAGACATAAAGATCAGGAACGCCATCGCCGTTGATGTCACGGAATGCGGCGCTCAGTCCCCAGTCGCGCGGCGCTTCCTTGAGCGGTCTGCCGTCTTCATCAAGGAACCTGCCACCGGTCCACGAAACCGGGCGGAAATGTCCCTTGCCATCATTGATGTAAAGGAAATGCGGTTCGCCGTGTTCCAGCACGCGGCCATCGGGGGTGAGCTCGAGGCGGCCTCGTTCTTCCGGGGGGATCATGCGGCGTCCGCCGACATTGAGCAGGGCGAACCCTGTTGTGCGGACGGTATTGGTCCTGTAATTGGTGACGTAAAGGTCAAGGTCGCCGTCGCCGTCTATATCTGCCATGGTGCTCGTCATGGCGCCGCCGAACCATGCGAGGCCGGCGTCATCAGCTCTGGTGAAATGGCCGTGGCTGTCGTTGAGAAAGAGTTTTGTTCCGGTGCCTATTCCGTTGATCAGCAGGTCGAGGTCGCCGTCGCCATCGACATCTGCAAACGTTGCGCCGGTCGAATAGTTGCCCGGGAAAAGGAGGCCGGCGGAGTCGGTTATATTGGTGAACCGCCACCCTCCGAGGTTTCGATACAGTGCGAGTGGCTGTTCACAGGCGCAGACGAACAAATCGCACAAGCCGTCGCCATCAACATCGCCGAGCGCAACGCCCGAGCCGTTGAGTCGAATCTGGTTTTCGGCCGCGTGATCCGGCGAGAGAGTGTTTGTGAACCAAACGCCGGTGGTTTGCGGAGGTATAAGTGTGAAGCCTGCTTTGCCGGTCGGAGTGAGATTCAGTGTTTGGACGTGGCAACCGGGCGCAGCGTGCGCGGAGACAATCGAGCTGAGAAAGAAAGCCAGTGCGACGAGTCCCAACCCGAAAATTACACCGGCCAGCGCCCGGGGGGCGCAAATAAGTTCAATCCGGTGAGATTTCCGGGTAATGGAAACCCGCGCCCGGAGCGGAGAATTTTGATTCCCCAGAGTTAATGCCGGAGTCTGTGAGTTGGGGGATTTCGCCGAGGCGGATCCCGACACGCTGTCGATTATTTCCATCTTCCTTGAATGGGGCGCGGGTTTCCTGAAGTCCGCATTCATACTGCTGCGAACACATCCGCTTCGCAGACTGCTCAGGGTATGAAATAAACGGGCCAAGAGCGGAGTTGCCAATGACGACCGGAAGCAGTGGTTGTTTGGCTTGCGACAGTCCAAATGCACGCAATCACCTCGTCTGGTTCTGACCTTCAGCACGCAGATTGTTGCGAAGGATGAGCAAGGAGGGGCCTTCCTTTTTCCATCGCTCCTGGAGTTCGGCTGTGGTTCGGAACGGTGTCATGTACGCTGCGCCAAGGACAATATCAATGTCGCCGTCGCCGTCCAGATCGCCGATGCCCATTGTCAGCCAACGCCCGCGCTCGCAATCGGTGAACGTATGGGCGTCGAACACCAGATTCCCGCGGTTTTCAAGGTACACGAAGCTCTCTTCCGGACAGCGGTCGTAATCAGGGAAAAACGATATTGCCGCGATGTCCAGATCACCGTCTTGATCGAAGTCAGCGGCTTTGACGTCGTAAGCGCCATTGAGCGGGTAAAAGAACGCCTCGGTGAAATTCCATTTCCCGTCGTTCAGATAAATGCGGATACCGTGATATCGTTTCGGCGGGCAATCGAAATCGCCCATGTCGCCGTTCGCCGTCAGAATATCCGGGTGCCCGTCGCGATTGAAATCCGTGATTTGCATTCCGACGTTTCCCCATGTTGGCGAATTCTTGATTGGGCGAAGCTCGGTGAAGTCTCCGTTGCCTTCATTCCGGTAGATATAGACCCCTTCTTTGGCCTGGGCAACCAATGCAACGATGTCCAGTTTCCCGTCTTTGTTGTAGTCAACCAGCCCGCATCGAGTGGACCCGGGTTTGTCCAACAGAACGTGTTCCTCGTAGCCGGCGCCATCGATGTTTTCGTACCATGCCAGCTTTCCCGAAACACCCGTCAGATTGCCGTAGCTGCACACCACAATGTCCGGTGCACCGTTGCCCGTGAGATCGCCGACAGCGCATTCGATCGGGCGCACCAAACCTGTGATGACATCCCGCACCTGTACGAATTGAATGCCTTTGCGCGTGAACAGTGTGATTCTGCCCAACGGGCGGTCATCGGGCACAACCATTCCGATCTGCGTCCCAAGCCAACTGCCGTCCGGCAACCGGATCAAGTCCGTCAGCGTGCTGTCCACCTTGGTGCTGGCCATGCCCTTGCCGTTCTTGTTCAGCACGTCAAGGCTGCGCGTAAGAGCATTGCCAACGTAAATCTGCTGTGTCTCGGGGTCTATTTTGACCATCGTTGCGTAACAGATTTGCCGTCGGTATTGCGGGTCTTCAATGGCAAACAGCTTCAAGTCGCGGTGAATCGGTGCACGCCGCCCTTGCGGAATCGCCTTCACCGGCGCTGTCTGGAAATAATACTCCCAAACCAATCGCCACTGAGAAAGCGCCTCGCGTTCCTCTTCAGACCGCGACGGGTCCAGCTCCGACATCCGCGCGTTTCTGTGCATCAGCGGGAAAACGTGTTTTCGCCATGTGGCTGCGTCGTGTTCGTCCGGTTTCGGTTGAATGTGGCAAACAGAACAATACCGCTCTGAAAGCTCACGTCCGCGTTCCGTTTCGGTTTGCTTCCCGCTCTTGGCGGGTTCTTCACCGGCACAAACCGACGGCATCAAGAGCAACAGCAGCAGACTCATCGCAAGAAGCGCTGCAGCAAAGCGTATTGCCATCACCGCCAGAATGCTACTGCCTGTCCCAATGAAAACTGCCTTGTTCATCGTCTCAGCGTTTCAACCTTGCCGTCGCTCAAGACCCTGATTTCGCCCGCGCCGGGCGGGACGGCACTTTCCGTCACGCGACCGCCAGGCCACCGAACTTGAACGCTCGTGGGCTTTGATGAACAGCCCATCACAAGTACAGGGCTGTCTTGCGACCAATAGCCGCTGCCACCGTGCACCTCGCGAGCCGGCCCCCACTTGTCGCCAAACCGGAGCCTCACAACAGCCCCGATCCCGCACGGGTTCCCCGGGTCAAACTGGATCCGAACTCGCAAACCGGCTTTCGCCGATGTATTCTGAAAAAGCTTTGTCTGGCCGTTGTTCTGGCTCACAGCGAGATCGACACGTCCATCCCCATCAAAATCGCACAACGCAGCGCCGCGCTGCTCGCCATACACAATCACGCCGGAGTAATGACCCGGAACCGGCTCAAGGTTGCCACTGCCATCGCCACGCAGCCAAAGTCCGCGCCCCGAGTCGTACCGCGAGGTGTCGAGATCGACACCGAAAAAGTTCTGACTCAGGAACACATCTTCATTGCCGTCGGCGTCGGCATCGCCCACGCAAACGCCAAATGCCGGGGCAAATTGCGCTTCGCGCGGAAGCAGGCGCACTTCGAAATGGTCGCCTCTGTTCAGGAAAACCGTCGATTCCAGCCACAGCGCTTCATGCGTTCTTGCGGTGGCGCGCCATTCTCCCAGCACATGGTCGATTCCCGATGTTGACCATGAGTGATGCGTGGGGAAACGTTCTCCAATTTGCGGCAGCGCGCGCATTACCACGTCCAACATCCGCTCCGGACAAAACTGATTGAGCTCGGGAACAAAATGGGTTTCAAACAGCTCGACGGTGCCGTCCCTGTCAAAATCTCCGAAGTACACCCGGAGCGGCGCGTCGCGCCAGCGCTCGTATCGGGTGTTTTGGCCCCAATTGGAAGCGAGCAAATCGAGCCGCCCGTCATTGTCGAAGTCGCCCGCGCAAACGCCGTTCCACCAGCCGGTCAATTGACCGAGGTTCGTCAACGCAACTCCGCAAAGCACGGCTTTGCCGTCGGCAAACTTGAGTTTCGGATTCTGCTTGCCGGCTTGAGATGCGATTTCGACCCGTGCATTCCACCTGCTCAGATTTCCCTTGTCATTTCTGAGAATGACCAACGGCCCCCACTCGCAGGCCAAAACCAGCTCCGGCCAACCATCGCCGGTCAGGTCTGTCCAGACCGCTCCGCTGACCAACGCCTCCGGCAGGCTCCGCGTGTTCAGGGCATCGAATACAAATCCATCCTCTGTCCCCTTGAGGATAACCGACCGGACCGGCACGGGATATTTCCCGCCCATTACTCGAGCGCCAATGAACAGGTCCAGATAGCCGTCACAGTTGTAATCTGCGACGGCCAGCGGTCCGTATGCCGGTTCGCCCGCGTGAAAAACGGGCGCCATCCCGCTCACGCCGAGCCGCACTACGCCGGACCCGTTGGTGGAACAATCTTCGTAGTTCGAGAATGCCATCAACAATTCGCCATGCCGCAGCCCGGCCATTCCGGCAGTGTCTCTGTCAACCGGCGCCGCCAACGCCGGACTTGCCAGCCGTTCGACTTCGAGCGCAGGCGAAATCCGATAAATGCATACCTGCCCGTCGCGGCCACTTCCAATAACCAAGTCGTCGCGACCGTCTTTGTCGATGTCCCACCATGCCACTCCGGGTCCGAGCTGGCCGAGCTTGCGCGAAAGCAGCGGCTGGCGCTCAAAATCGTCATGCGCCGGATCATGGTGCACATGGCCGAGCCTGTCGCTCACATCCACAAACCGCATTTCCGCGGCGCCTGAAAACTTCTGGTCGGCGAACTGCTTTGCGGTCCTTTTTCTGGTTCTCGCGGAACCCATTTCTGATGGCGAGGAGTCGGAGGGCGGCTCGAGAACTTCGACGAGGTGGTTCGGCGGGACATTTGAAATCACAGTCAACATTCCACTTGGCCATTCAACTTGCACTGTGAGGGACTCTGCTTTCCCTGCGGCAAAAGTGCGCTGGGCCTGGTCGGATGAACAATACCGACCGCCGCAAACGATCACCTGGCTTTGGGTCACTGGTCCGCCCGAGACGGTAATACGCGCGCCAATGCCCGCCGTGTTCGGCGGACGGCCGCGGAGCCTGACACCGATCCGCGGTGCCGAAGAATCGTTTCGGTACAGGGCCGCTGGGTGGTTCAAATTGTTGACCGCAAGATCAAGGTCGCCGTCGTTGTCAAAATCGGCAAGGCAAATGCCTTGCGAAATTGTGGTTTGATCAAATCCCCATTCGTGACTGCACTCGGTGAATCTGAGGTTGCCCATGTTCCGGAACGCAATGTTTGGCGTGTAAAGGGGCGGGTAAATTGCGCGCAGATGCAGTTCTTCCAGCGGGGTGAGCTTGCGCCTCGCTTTTTCAGCCATGATGCGGTTCATCGAATCGATGTCCATGTTGTCGCGCACAAACCCGTTTGGGACAAGAAGGTCCTCGAAACCGTCAAGATCAACATCCAGAAGAACCGGGTTCCACGACCACTCGGAACCTTCGATGCCGGCGTATTGGGCGATCTCGGCGTAAGTGCCGTCGCCCCGGTTCCACAAGAGCGTGTTCCTCGGATACTGCGGGCGCGCCATCACGTCGAACACCGGGGCAAGTTCGGCTCTGAGGATGTTGCGTTGGGTAAGACGCCGTTGGTGTCCGAAAGCAAGCATGTCCAATACAACAAGATCATCGTGACCGTCGCGGTCGAGGTCGGCTGAGTCAACCGCCATCGAGGCAAGGCTGGTTTGCCGAATAGCAAACCAAGGAGCCAGTTTGAAATTGCCGCGGCCGTCGTTCAGCCACAACCGGTCAGGTGTCCCGAAATCATTGCAGACATACAGGTCCGGCGCTCCGTCGCCATTCAAATCCCGAAACAGCACTGACAATCCCCAGTCGTACAGAGGCGCAGTCAGAGGCCGGCCATCCTCGCCCAGGAAACGCCCGCTTGTGAAGGGCGCATGCGTAAATCCGCCACGACCGTCGTTTAGGAAAAACGCATCCGGTTCCCCCAATTCTTCGTGACCGAACTTGCCACGTCCACCGGGGGCGACCTCGAATTTGAACCGGAATCGGTTGGTCCAATCGGGATCGGTGAGCGGTCGTCCGTTGATGCTGGTGACGAGCCATTGATCGTTGACGCGCTTGATCCCCCATCGGGCGCCCGGCATGTCGGTGAGGGTTGATACACGGTAGTTGGCAATGTACATGTCAAGGTCGCCATCACCGTCTGCATCTGCCAAACCCAAAGAAGTGCCTGCAAACCCGTTGTTCAGCAAACCGGCCATGGTGAACCGCCCCTGTCCGTTATTGACGTAAATCCTGGTGCCTGCGCCAATGGTATTCACAAGGAGGTCCAGATCACCGTCTCCGTCAATATCAGCGAAGGCCGCCCCGGTGCAGTCCAACCCTGCGGCACTAACACCCGCCTGTTCAGTCACGTTGGTAAAGCGCCACCCGCCAAGGTTCTTGTAAAGCTGATTGTCCGAGTCTTTCAAACCGCAAAAATACAAATCGCACAAGCCATCACCGTCGATGTCACCCGCTGCGACGCCAGCGCCATTTGGCAGAATCTGGTTTGTGAGGTGTCGGTGCTCCGGCAGCAAATTTGTGAAACAAATCCCGGTCAGCGTCGGTGGAAGTAAAGTGAAGCCGCCGTTGAGCGTTCCCTGCGGATACACTCGTGCGATCCTATGCTGGCCGAGATTGGCCCAACTCAACAAACCGGCTTGGCCGACAGCCGGGTTTGCCGCCGCCCACAAAAGCAGCAAAAACAACACCGTCCTCCCAACCCGATCACTTCTCTCAACGGAAGGTTTGGGCGCCAGGTTCCATGGCAAATCGAATTGGCCAATCCGGGCCACTGCGAAGCGATTCTGTCCTCAACTCTCGACCGAGTCAATGCCGCCCAGATTACAACTTCCCCAGCGATCAGCCGTTCTGCCGAATCTTAGCCCGCATGTCGCTCAGCGCGGCGCAGCCGCAACCAAAGTTGCCAGACGCGGAAAGGACGCAGTGCTTGCGCCCGTTGACCAGAAACCTCTGCGCCGCCGGGCTGGGAAATATCTGCTTCGACTTCGTCCCCTGCCCCCGGCTCACGCCTCCTAAAAAAATACAGACACTGCAGATAGCGACTCCACATTACCGTGATGAAAAGCCCAGTGATACGTATCACCGTAACTCCGTGTCTGTCCCCATATTCCGCCCCGGGCCACCATGCGCCCTTTCAGTCACCACATTGAACGTTGAGAGTTGAGCGTTGGACGTTAAACGTTCCTGATCGGTATATCGGACATCGTGTCTGTCCCCATATCTGGGCGCTCCAGCCGGCCTGGACCGTCATACCGAGGCCTGGTCAGGTCCACCGGGTCAAGAGTCCGGTCGTCCAAACTTCGTGTCTGTCCCCATATTCCGCCCACCATTCGCCCTTTCGGTCACCCCGTTGAAAGTTG
>Ga0078972_1012742_pt1 | contig 14268 bp, 10 predicted proteins | sample YelNatPaOPGAMG01_FD_67568 | JGI IMG/M metagenome (GOLD analysis project Ga0078972, IMG submission 67568) | Hot spring thermophilic microbial communities from Obsidian Pool, Yellowstone National Park, USA - OP-RAMG-01 (SPADES assembly) (version 2) | ecosystem: Environmental > Aquatic > Thermal...
TTAGCAAATAAAAGGGGGTGGGGGAAGCGACGGATTCAGGTCAAAGCTAGTCAAAAGATAGTATTTAGTATCTTGTATTATGTATTATGCAAAGAATTCGAGTAGAAAGTAGGACGTAGTAAGTAGTAAGGGTAAGGTATAAATCATGGACCAATACAAAATTAAAATTTATATTAACCTTTATACTTACTGCTTTCTACTTTTTCTATTCTTCCTTTGAAGCTTTTTTGAATTCTTTGATAGCCTCACCGATACCTTTTATAAATTCAGGCAACTTTTTGCTTCCAAAAAAGATTAAAACGATAAGTGCAATAATGATAATTTCTGCTGTTCCAACTCTTGACTGCATAAGTCTAAGCACCCCCTTTCTCTTTTTTATCTTCAAGATTAACCTCTTGTTTAACTGCCTCAATACTCTCTTTTGCTTCTTTTTTTGCCTTTTTAAGCTCTTTACTTGCCTCGCCTAATTGCCTTGCCATCTCAGACATTCTTTTACTACCAAAAAAGATGATAAGCACGAGGGTGATAATTATTATCTCCGGTGTGCCAATGTTTCTTAAGAAATTCATTATCTAAAGAATAGATTGTATCTTTAAAAAAAGCAAGAGGGAGGAGGTGCGAAGCTGTCCCACCTTCCAGGTGGAATAGCTTCGCACCTCCTACTTGGTTTATTTCAGTGAGGCTAAAGTTGCTTTGGTTTTGGCGTCCTTTAGAGTCTTGCCGGCAGAACCGGCTATTGTGTGAGTGCCAATAATTTCATCCCAGACGCCATCTACAATAGCGTCAATGTCGCCTTGGGTGATTGTTCCCGAAGTGTCCTGAAAAGTTCCGGTCCCAAGGTCTTGGATATTGGTAGTATTGCCAGCAAAAGTGTGATGTAGTCTTATTCCTGTTCTTAAAACTCCTGTTCCAATATTAATTCCAATGCCGCTATTGTTGTAAATCAAGTTAGTTTCAAAAATATTGTCGTTGATTCCGCTTCCTGAAAGTCTTACGCCGCCTGCGTTGCCTGTAATAATACATTTTTTGATGGTTGAAAGACTAGTTGAAGCTCCTATATCAATGCCAATCCCCGCACAGTCTTCAATAGCGCAGGTATCAATTTGGGTTCTTGAAGCACTTGTCACATAAATTCCATTTCCCGTTGCTCCTTTTACCCAGCAGTCTTTGATTAATACATTGTCTCCTGAAATCTCAATACCGTTATCTGTTCCACCTGCGGCAGTTGTGACGTAAAATCCTGAAACTTCAACGCCATCTGCTGTGATTTGGATGGTGGGGTTACCTGCTGTTGTTGGTGCAAATTGGAAAGGGAAGCCTGGCCCTCTTAATTTTAAAGTTGATTTGGTGATCGTGATTGGTGTTGTCACAGTTGTCACTCCCGATGGGTCTGAAGAAACAGCAAAGATGATGTCGTGGTTGCCGGCAGTTGCCAAAGACTGGGCTTTATCAAAAGTCAAAACTGCCGCTTGTGGTGTAACTCCCGAATTTGAATCACTGCCTGAGACTGGATTCCAGTAGAAAATATTTCCAAGCGAAGCGTGTCTGCCACGCAAGGACTCAATCAAAAACAAAGCGCCGTAGTCGGAGTCGGCTTTAATGATAGTGGGGGATGATGATTGAGCAATAACCACTTGTGTAAAAGCTGTGGGCTTAATTGGGTTATTGTCATAAATATTCTCAGCAACCAAATTGCCACCTCGCACATAGCAAGTTACGGTTTCAGGCCCCGGTCTTGCCTCAAAAGCAAGCCGCCAGTCATTAACCAAAACCAAGGTAATACCCACAAATTCATTGGTTCCAAGTGGCTGTTTCCCAAAAGCATCGGCAATTTTTGCCAGATCCATATTATCAGGTTCGTCTTCATAGTCGCGGATTTGGTTGATCAAATCCTGAATTGTTACCTCCACCTGAGGTGCGTCAACCTGAATGACCTTGTCGTATTTAAGAAAAGTAAGAGTTGCCATAGTTAAAATCTTTAATTATTTTGTTCGTCCAAAAAAATACTGACAGTTAATCTTGGTATTGGCTTTTTGTTTTTGTCAATCTCAAAACTCACATCTTGAGCTACTTTAACACAGATTATTTTGCTTTTGAAAAACGCCCCTTCGTCTAATTGTTTTAAATAGTTTTCAATCGAGCCTCCTTTTTGAATTATATTCTCTTTCATAAACGGCGTCTTTTGACCTGATCTGAAAGCTTGTCTATTTGAGACAAACTCAAAGAAAACGGGTGTAATAATAATATTTTCATCTGTTTTTAGAAGGTTGTATCCGCTTAGGTTGATAATTTTATTTCCTTCAAAATACGCTTGGTAGAAAGAAATGGGGATGAGTCCTCGGTCAAAAAGGGCAATAAAATGTGAGATGTCGTCTGCAACTTTGATACTAAAGTATTTTTTGTCAGCCACCGCTTTTTGATTTAGCGATAAAAACTCAAGCAGGTGGCGGTTGACAAGGTGAATTGATTTGTCTTTCTTGTCAATAGCATAATAAACAAGACTGTTTTCGTATTTAAAGAGGGGGGCTAGATCAAAGCTTTTAAAAATATCGTTTATCTTTTTATCAGGGGAGAGAGCTGAAAGATCGGTTAGGTTCTCGCTATTGACAAGAAAAAAGCCAAAGGTGGGGTTAAAAAGGCGATAACCATAGTTTTTAATGGCGTTGTTTAAACTTTTTGCGCTTTCCCAGTCGTCCTTTTCTATTGAGTAGACTATTTGGTTGTTGAAGGAGACATCTTTGGTTTTCTTTTCAATTTTGAATTTAAGAAAAGAAGTTTTGCCTGAATCAAGGCTAAAAATTGCAGCCTCATTGTCTTTGATATTAATTCTGAAGTTATCTCTGGTTGAAAGAAAATTGACAAGCTTGTCAAATTCAAGGCTGGCATCATCAAGACTGCCTTCGGCAAGGACAAAGTAGTTTATTAATTGAACAGACATTAGCTGACAATTGAGTCAACGGTTCTTATTGCGCTGGTTGAATAACCGGTGGAGCCAAAAGTTCCTGTTGTCTCAAAGGGCAAAATAGCAGTTGGTGTATACCTTCTGACTCTGACCAAGATGGTTCTGTCTGTTGTATAGATGACAGTAACCGAGACTGATGTCCCACTTGCTGTGGTGTCAATGAAGGGAACATAGGCAGTGTCTTCAGTTTGAGTGTAAGCGCGATCAAGAGCGGGGGATAGGCCTGAAAAAGTAGAACCGCTCCAAGAGGTATAAGTATATCTTTTTTCGCGGGTATTGGTGGTATCTGATGTATCAACTATCCTGATAACACCTGATGCTGGAGTATCAACTGCGATACTCTCGTTGACAACAAAAGTGGTATTGCCCGTATTGTTTCCTGCTCCTGCTGTGTACATTGCTTTATTGATAGTAGTGCCGCTTGTGGTTCTAAAGACTGCGACTCTATCATCGGAAAGTAGATTGGTAATGGTGATTGATTGCTTGTTGGGTGGAGTTCTTGTTGAGCCATCAGAATCAATGAGCTGAAAGTTCTGAATATCAGAAGCTGCCATATTTTCAATCCAGACTCCTTGAGCACCGAAGAACTTACCTCCCGCGAAGGTTCCAAAAGGAGAAGCTTTAACGGGTGAGAAAGTGTTGGTGGGTGTAGTTTGCGTATCCTCATGAGCCCTAATATAAAGTTGACCCTGTTTGGTAGTGTGATAGAGAGGTCCACCTTGAGGATAGATAGTGGGGTACATTGTAAAGGTTGAGCCGATGCGGGTAACATACTTCAAGTATTCATAGACTTGAGACAATGGCCTTCCGGCGCAGTTGATGATTACAGAATAATTATATTCTGATCCTTGTTCAAAAGCCTTTGGCATCTTGTAGGCCTCAGTTAAGGTTGAAGAGGAAGTAGCTGAAACTCCACCTCCTGAAATTGATTCGCCGTTTTGGAAAGTGCCGACGACATTACCCAAAGTTAAAGTGCCAGAGCCTGAAGTTGAAGTTTGTTTTAAAACAATTCCGGTTGCACCTGAAGAGCTACCTGTTACTGTTTGGAAACTGGGGAAGGAACCGTTGATGGCACTGTAATTAATGGTTCCATTGACAAAGGCGATGGTGATGTCGTTATAGCCTGAGACTGTTGACTGGTATGAGGTGTTGTTCAAGTCGTTGGCGGTAGCAAGAGGGACTGCGTTTCGCCCGCCTGATGAAAGGTCAATGCTGAAGTGGTCGTAAAGATCAGCCGGGTTTGATTCTGTTGGTTGAGATTGATAGTGGCGCAGGAAAACTGTTATCTGCGCACCGTCTATTTCAACTCCAGCCTCCTTTACCTTAAGAAGTATATCAATATGCCTTGTGGTTGCTGATTCTCCACCTTCAGGCCACCATTCAGTGCCTGAGAAAATACGAGCTCCATTTTGCTCAATGTAAATTTGTTGTTTTTGTCCTGCTGGAGCGGTCAAATCCTCCTCGATAGATCCAAGAGTGTAGATATTAGCCCAAAGTTGTTCTCCAGTTGATGAATTGGCGGAAGCAGTGCCTGCTCCTGTACCACTTGTAATTGTCATTGTTGAACCTGAAGCAATGGTGCTTGAAGATCTAATCCACCACTTGCGTTTGGTGTTGTCATAGTCAAGAAGAGGTCCTGTGTCAGCCCCGTCGTCTTTGACAGTCTTGCCAATATCAGTTGCAACAGCATTGGTATAACCTGAAGATGAAAGAGTTAAAATTTGTATCTCCCCATTTTGGCCGTCTGTCTTTACAGCTCCGCCTTTTAAGAACTCAAAGCAATTGCGAGAAGGGGAGCCTTCTCTCGCCTCGTTCATAAACCAACCGTTGATTAAAGTGTACTCAGTAGGCGTCTGGGCAGACATTGGGATGGGGTCATCCATCTGCTCTGGTTCATCAAATGTGTTTTGAAGGTAAGAATAAAGGGCGTTTACTGTGTAGATGGTAGTTCCCGAGGAATGATAAATCCTCTTATTGACATAATCGATGGTAAAATCATCTTGTATTGCCATATTTAATCAAAAATTGCCGTTAAACCAGTATATGTTTATCTTTTGCCGCTTGTCAAGACCCCAAAATTGATATCTTTAGACGCAAAATAATCTATTCTGATACTATTTTTTATTTTTTGTCGCAGATTTCTTTTTGGGCAGCTTACTGACAGCTTTGAGGGTGGTATTGGGGGGAAGAGGCATATCAGAACCTACATTGCGGGTTACAACATCCTGATGCATTCCGTCTTTACATTGGCACTCAGTTAGGGGGTTTCGAAAGCGGTAGCAGCCGGGGGTGTAGCACTTGCCGGGAGTATTTGAGACAAAGCCACAACCACCGCTACAGACATAGTGAATTTTTTCAAGAGGATCGGGGTTTTGGGTGGGGATGTATTTTATTTTTTTGTTTTTAGGCATTTTCTTTGTTTTCTTCAGGCTTTGGTGGTGGAATAAAAGGGAGTTGGGCTGATTCATCAAGCCAGCGGGTAAAAGGGCCGGGGAAGACTCCTTTTATTTCTGCTGTTATCTTTTTTATTCCTTCAGCAGTTGCATAAAGAGCGCCACCTAATTCTCTGCTGTTTTCTTTTTTGACTTTGTCAAAATCCTCGCTGATTGTGACAGCATCACCCTCTTTGGCGGGGTAGGCGATTTGGTAGATATCATCAACTGAAAAATACCAAGTGCCATCTTTGTGGATTTTTCTTACTTCTTTGCCAAAAAAAGTTACTACCAAAGGTTCTAGAGTTTCCTCCTTTTTTGGTTTTCCTATCTTGGTTTGTTTTACTTTGTTTTCTAGCTTCTTTTTGCTAATAAATCTGCCTTTTTCGTCTCTTATTGGTGCCTCAACTTTTACCTGAGTATTTGTGTTTTGATCCTTCTTTTTGAAAAGGTTGGTGATTTGCATATTTTTAATTTAGCTTATGTTTATTTTTAAATCAAGACTTTTCTTTTTCCTTCTTTTTTCTTCTTTGACTTCAGGCAGAGTGTTTCCCAATACCTGCGGGTCGTTGACGTTGTTTGAAATCACATATTGGGAGGTTTTGTCAGGAGTTACTTTCCACGGCTTATCGATAATTATTGTATCTTCGCTGTTTGAAACTATTTTCCTTGTTTGACCTTCGCCTTTGCCTCTTGAAATCCAGACAGTAATATCTTTGAAGATATTTGCTTCCCATTTTTTGCTTCTGTCAACCAAAGTTAAGCTTGATGCGTAACTTACAACTCCCAAGTCTTCTTTAACTTCGGTTTTGGCGAAGGCTTTTTTGAAAGCAGGATTTTTGGCAATAAAAAGATCAATTGGATACCATTCGCTGAAGATATCACCTTTTCGAAAGCGGGGCATAAAGTCAACCTTGACAAAACCGGGGTAGGCAGGGTCGCTTGTTACCTTTAGACATTCTCTTTCGTTGCCGTTGATATCGGTGATTTTCATCTTTTTAATTATAATCTTTTGTTTTGTCTTGGCAAATTTATTCTTTTTAGCGCTTTTTGCCAGTTGTCGTCAAGGCCTGTTACTGGTTCTAAAAAGTTTGGAATGCGGCTTGGCTTTTTGGGAAAACAAATCATATTTGCCTCAGGATCAAATTTCAGGAAGACATTTTTTTTGTTTTTAAAAAAGTTTTGGGGGTTAAAATAATGAAAGATGTGCCAGAAAGGGTGGTAACCAAGATCAATTACCACCTTGATGATTTTTTCTGCATCTTCTGTTTCGTTATTTTCAACATAAAGAATTGGCTTGAATTTTTTAATTGTTTTTTGGGCGCCTTTTATGATTTTGTCTTCATTTTCTTCGGTGTCAATTTTGATAAGATGGCAGTTTTTAAGGTAAAGATCATCAATGGTGATTGACGAGACAATTTCACCTTCTTTAAATCTGCTGATTCTTAAGGCGCCAAAGTTTTGTTTGACATATGGGTTTAAAAGGGGGACAGCAACTTTTTCTTTTTTATCTGAAGCAAAGGCGTTGATGGCAATAGTGTTTACGATACTGTTTAAAGCAAGGTTGGCATTTAAAAGTTCAAAGGCTGATCTTTGGGGTTCAATGGCAATAACGGTTCCGGTGGGTGTGACTTTCTTTGCAAAAAAGATGCTGTGGGTGCCGATATAGGCGCCTATATCACAGATTATGTTTGAGGGGTTGATGAAACTATCAAGAAGATCCATTTCGGGCTGGCTCCATTCGCCGTATAAATCAAGCGAGCGGCCGATAAAAAGATCATTCTTGTTGTAGGCAAAGTATCCGTAGCGGCATTTTTTAACTGCTACAAACTCGCCTGAGATAATTCTTTTAGGTATCATTTTAAGCTTGAGATTTGGTATTAGGAGGAGGTGCGAACCTGTTCCACCTTCCAGGTGGAATAGCTTCGCACCTCCTACTTACCCCTGTCTTTTAGCCTTGCTTTTTTAGTTTTTTCTTTAAAAATTTCAAGATATGCTTTTTCCAAATCCCTTACTTTCCTTTCGCTATCAAAAAGAGGAGCTTTGAGCCTATTTTCTTCAAGCTTCTTTCTTATCCTTGATAATTCTTCCTGATTTTTGTAAAGCCTAATTGCCAAATCCTGATACTCTTTTTCCGAATAGGTGATAAGTTCAGGTAAGTTTATTGCCTTAAGGAGACTTGCTGAAACTCGCGAGGCAAAATGCTTTCCAAAGAGGGTAATAACAGGAACTGCCGCCCAGAGGGTGTCAGAAGTGGTGGTGTGGCCATTGCAGGTTAAAGGATCAAGCGCAAGGTCACAAAGCTTAATTCTTGCTAGATGCTTTTCTTGAGGATAGCGGGGAACAAAGATTATTCTTTTTGCGTCAACTCCATTTTTTTCTGCCTCTTTTCTTAATTCCCGCGGCGCAAAGATGTTGGTTTCAAGAAGAACGAGTACAGAATCCTTTGCTTTTTTTAAAATCTCAAGCCAGAGATAAAATGTCCTGCGGTTAATTTTGTAGCTTTGATTAAAGGAAAAGAAAGCAAATTTATTCTTAGGGATTCCCAACTCCTCGCGGGTTATTTTGCCTTTGTAGATTTCCCTTTTATTGTTGTTGATTTGATAACTATCAGGCAAAAAGATGAGCTTTTCGCTAAAGTATTTTTCCTCGCCTTTTTGAACTACCGTTTTATCGGCAATGAAGTAGTCAATAAAATCAGCTCCTGTTGTTGCTGGATAGCCAAGATAATGAATTTGAATTGGAGCCGGTCTTAAAGCCAAAATTTCAAGTCTGCTATCTCTTGTGTGGCCTTTTAAGTCAATCAAAATATCAACCTCATCGTTCCTTATCTTCTTAGCAGCTTCAATAAAACTTAAATCTCTAATATCTTCAAATTTGTCAGCATCAGCTTTAAGTTTACTAAGATAGGGGCTTTTATCATCAGGTCCATAAGAATAAGCATAAACTTTAAAAAGCTTACGGTCGTGAAGCTCAAAAAGCCTTCCTATTAAGTGAGCTGTTGCATGGTCGTAAAAATCGTTTGAAAGATATCCAAGAGTGATAACTTTCTTTTTCTTTACTTTTGGCACTTTCCAGTCTTTAATAAATCCTGCCACATCCTCTTTTATCTCACGGCATTTCTGGCGGGCGATTAGAAAGTGGGTTTTTGGGTCTTCAACTCTTACTGTGTTAAGAAAAGGCGACTGGCTGATTTTACCGCCTTCTTTGAGCTCTTTTTTGGTCAGTTCGTCAAGTTTTTTAGCATAAAAATCATATTTGTCAAAGAGGCAGCCTTGCATAGTAAGATAGGTGATAACATTTAAAGCCTCACCCAAATTAGGGTCAATTTCATAAGCTTTTATCAAGTGCCGTGCGGCTTTGTCAAACTTTCCCTGCCTTTCAAAAATCAGGCCAAGATGATAGTGGGCGGTTGAGAGGTTATTATTTATCTCAAGCGCTTTTTGGAATGTGTTGATTGCTTTCTGGTACTGCCTGCGGTTGAAATAAACCGTGCCGAGGTTGTTTAAAGTGCCATCAAGCTTGGGGTTCATCTTTAATGCTTTCTTGTAATAATATTCTGCTTTTTCCAAATCCCCGATTTGTTTATAAAGATTACCCAAATCACTAGTTACAAAAGGAGAATTCGGATTTAATTTAAGTGACTCTTCAAATTTCAAGAGTGATTTTTTAAGCTCTCCTGAATTGAGATAAAGATTGGCAAGAAGGGCAAGGGTATCGGCGTTTGGTTTTACTTTAGCAATAAATTTTTCAAGATATTTTGAGGCTGTCTTGAACTTTTTTAGGCTTCCAAAAATAACGCCAAGGTGATAAAAGGGCTGCACATAATCAGGGTCAATATCTGAAGCTTTTTTAAGGTAGGAGATCGCCTTTTTGAATTTCTTTTCTTCGTAAAAAAGAATGCCCAAGTTGTTGTAGGGTTCAGGCAGGCGAGGGAAGAGGCGGATAGCATCTTTCCATGCTTTTTCTGCTTTTTTGTTCTTGCCCATTTTTTTGAAAGCATTGCCTAAATTGTTGTAGGCGAAAGAATTAGACGGGTCAGATTTTATTGATTTTTCAAAGTATTCTAATGCTTTTGTATAATCTTTGTTTTCAAGATAAATAACCCCCAGGTTGTTGTAAGACATTGAGTAGTTGGGGTTTTCCTTGACTGATTTTAGATAATACTTTTTGGCGTTTTCAAAATCTCCTTTAAGTTGATAGCTAAGCCCCAAAAAATAAAAGACTTGGGCGTTAGGAGTAAGGCTTAAGGATTTTTTGAAGGCTTCTATTGCGCCATCTAAATCTCCATTGTTTGCAAGATTGACGCCTTTTTCAGCGTATTTGTCAGCTTCTGTTTTTTCTTCAAGCCTCATCTTTTATTAGTATATCCTTAGGTTTTTTGCCTGAAAGATAATTTTTCCAAACTTCTTCATAAGCTTTTTCCAAATTGCGGGTGAATCTTTTTGTGTCAAAAAGGGGCGCTTTAAGCCTATTTTCCGCAAGCTTTTCCCTTATCTTTTTATATCTATCAGGATCAGTCGCCAGTTTTACGGCTAAATTTACATATTCTTCTTTGGTTTTGGTTATTAGTTCTCTCATATTTACCGCAGTCAAAAGGCTGGCTGAAACCCGCGAAGCAAAGTGTTTTCCAAGAAGAGTGACAACCGGTGTTTTTGCCCAAAGAGCATCTGATGTTGTCGTATGGCCGTTACAAATCAAAGTGTCTAAAGCCAAATCACACAAAGAAAGGCGTGCCAAGTGTGCCGGCTTTTTTATCGGCAAGCTGAAGAAAATTCTTGACGGCGCTATTTTTCTTTTTTCAAATTCGCTGGTTAGATTTTTGATTTGAGTCTGATTTTTACCAAGAAAGACCATAGCGCTATTTGGGGCGCGTTTCATAATTTCGCTCCAGAGGTCAAGTACTTCACTTGAGATTTTATATGGCTGATTAAAAGAGGCAAAAAGAAAAGTGTTTTCAGGCAGTCCAAATTGCTTTCTTGAGGAAAGCTTTTCCAGAATTTTTTGCTGGTTGTCGTTTGCCTGATAGGAGTGGGGCATATAGATTAACTTTTCGGTGAAATAAGGCCTTAGTTTTTTGGGTGTTAGAATTTTGTCGGTTATGAAGTAATCAATAAAATTAGCTCCTATTGTTCCCGGAAAGCCAAGATAATGGATTTGGACAGGTGCCGGCCTTAAAGCCAAAATTTCAAGCCTTGAATTGGTGGTGTGACCTTTTAAGTCAACTAAAATATCAATTTTATCCTTGTAAATTAAGTCTGCCGCCTCAAGGTCAGAAAGAGTGAGGATGTCTCTGAAATTAGTCAGCTTTTCAATTTCCTTTCTGTAATAACTTTTGTCATCTTCAGAGTGAGAATAGGCAAAAATATCAAACTTTTTATGGTTATGCTCTCTTAAAACTCCCATCAAAAGATGGCTTGTGGCATGGTCTTTAAAGTCGTTTGAAAGGTATCCGATTCTTATTTTTTTATTTTTTTCTCTTTTGAATTCATAATTTTTGGCAAAAGGCGCCACTTTTTCAGCAATATAAAGGCTCCAGGATTTTGCAATTTCCATATTGCGCTTGGGGTTATCATCATAAATAACAGAAACAAAAATGGTCTCAGCGGGAACTGTTCCTTCTTTAAGATTTTTGCTTGAAAGCTGCCTCATTTTTCCTTCAAGTTTTTTGGCTTTTTTAAAGTCAAGAATATCGCGGAGCTGGTGGTAAAGCTGTCCGTAAACAAGCTGGTTTTTGGGATTTAATTTTAAGGCTTTTTCAAAAGCGGCAATTGAACCTTCTGTATCGCCTATTAGCCTTAAGCAAACGCCTAGGTTGAAAAAGATATTGTCTGACTTCTCCTCGATTTTTGCAGCTTTTTCAAAATATTCTTTTGCCTTTTGCGGATTTATTTTTATGTAGTAGGCACCGATATTCTGAAGAGCGGTAGCATTTTGAGGGTTTGCCTTGATTGCTTTTTTAAAGTAGCTTAGAGCCTTTTTCATTTCTCCTTTGTCTTCATAAACAACACCCATATTGTTAAAAACGATAGAATTGTTGGGGAAGATTTTCAGGCTTTTTTTGTATGAGGCAAGCGCTTTTTCAAACATCTTCTTTTGCATATAGGCAACGCCTAAGTTATAGTGAGCCTCTGCCATCATCGGATTTATCTTGATTGCCTTTTCAAAGCAGGGAAGAGCAAGGTCAACCATATTTTGGTTCATATAAAGGTGGCCCAAGAGGTTGAAAGCTTCAAAATCATCAGGTTTTAGTTTGACCGTTTTTTTAAGCGATTCAATGGCGCTTTTTTCATCTCCTATCTGCATATAAGCCAAAGCAAGGTCAAAATGGGCGGCGACAATTTTGTCGTCAATGGCGATTGATTTTCTGAAAAGGGCAATTGCCTGTTTTGCCCTGCCTTCAGCAAGAAGTTTGGCTCCTTTATTTAATATTTCTCCTGCTTTTTTGAAAGTATCCACTCTTGGATTATCTAATCTTGATCTATTCTAGTCAAGGCTTATCTTAACCTGAAGGATTGGCAATAGTGTCCTGAATTAGAGTCCAGGTCAAGGAAAGGCCGGAGCTTGTTATCTGTTGAAGGGTGTTGGCGGGGTAGTATTTGGTGTCTCCTACTGATGATTTGCGGATGATAACATAAACATCCTCATCAGCTGTATAGTTGTAGGTTTTGGTTGCAACACCATTTGAGTTTGTTAATTGATTCATAATTTGCAGAAAGACCCAAGCTTGGGTACCCAGAGGTTGTGTGGTTATGCTGGTGAAGCTTGAAACACGGGCTCTTATCCAGTAGGCAGGGATACCAGAAACAGTGGTTGATGCCCAGCTTGTAGGTGGGGAGAAGGTGATATCTTTGTTGCCGGTGCCGTTTTTGAAGCCGTTTGAGGGGTCGTTGATATCAGGAATAGTTGCCCAAGTTGAGCCGTTGTAGTATTCCCAAGTGATAGTCCATGTGCCAGCGCCGGCTGTTCCGATATTTAATCTTAGTTTATAAAACGGTTCTTTGCCGCCAAAATAATAGGCATCATTAACCTGCGGGCTTGAGCGCATCAAAGTCATATCATTGGCGGTTGCATTGTTGGCGGCAGTTGTCTCATCGGTATAAGTGCCGGTATAGGCAACAGCACCAGCCATTGAATTGGCCGTAGTTTTTTGGAGCGAGACGCGGGCGTTTTGTATGGGTGAGCCGGCCTCGTTTTTGACAGTGACAGTCAGATTAACGGCGTTATTGATGGTGGTTGATGCGCCGGTGCCGTTTCTAACAGTTGGCGTATTGCCGCCGCCTGTTATGTTTAAGGTGACGAGTCCCCCTGAGTCGTTAAAAATTGCTGCTGAAGTTGAGCCATCAGCGCCAAAGTTAGAAAAGATGTTGCCCGAGAAGGTATAAGTGCCAGGAGCAGTAATTCTTATTGCATGACCAGAACTTGCCGAGCCATTAAATGAACAGTTTGAGAATTGATTGGGGGTAGCAGTTGATAAAAGGTATTTGCCAGCCGAAAGAGTGGTGACACTGATACTGCATCCACTTAAAGTTGTTGAGCTATTGAGGGTGATTGAGTTGTTACTATCAGGCGGGTTAGTGATGGTGCTGTTGTTTAGGGTTAAATTGCTGATATCTAAAGTTTGGTATTTATTAATAGTAATTTCGGAAACTGTAATTGCTTTATTTAAAACAATATCTCCTGCGCCAATGACTGAAAGCCCAGAAAAATCATAGGTGGCTGAGGTTGAAGATGAAGCGTGAAGTCGAAAATGAAAAGGAGAGGCAGAGGAAACAACTGAATTTTTGTGGATAATAGTATCGTTTGGACCGGCGTAATAAGTTAAGCCGGCGACATTTGGAGCTGAACAATAATAAACCTGTCTTTTTTGGCGGTTGTAAATTTCTGGAAATTCAATTGCTGTTGAGTCTAAGTAAAGATAGGTTGGGTTGGTGCCACCATCACCAAATTGTAAGGGTTGAAGGACTAAAAGTTCATTTTTGCCTTGTTGAACAACGCTCATTCTCTCGTGTCCATCAGCGGCTGCTACCCTGATACCAGTGATATCAATTGGATTTGAAGCATTACCACCGGCAATAACTGTGGTGTCAAGCATCCAAATCATTGTCCATGTCCAGTCGGATGAAACCAAAAATCCTGAAGTAAAACAGGCAAAGCCTAAAACAGAAGTTGCATCAAATGTGCCTCTGGTGTCAATTAAACCAGAAGTATTGGCTTCGTTGACGACAACTGGAGCCCGACCTATTCCCCAAGGCGTCCCGGCGCCGTGAACATGCCAAGTTTTGGCGTTATCGGTGGCAGAAAACATACCAACGGCAATCCCTCTTCCTAAATTAACACCATCAACCGTTTGAATATCAGCTGGCACCAAAGGCATAGCATGAAGAAGGATATTTTTACCAGTGACATTGGGTTTGTTGGCAGTTGCTAAAACTTTTGTTGCGCCTTGCCAGGTGCTGGTTGCACCGGTTGGCCCGGTCATACCACCTACAGAGCGATAAGAGTTAATTCCATAATCGGTTTTGGCAGAAACAGTGGCGTTGGCCAGTGTTAGGCCAGCCAAAGGCGAGGTAAAGTAGGTGGTGGCAGTTCCCGCCCATGCTGTGTTGCCGTTAAAAGCAGTTGTTCCGTGAATTGGGTCAATATAAACTGAACTGTCAGCGGCGCAATAGGTGGGGATAACAGTTGCACCAGTTGAGGGTGGGTTGATGACAATTGTTGCTAATTTTGAGGTATAAGTAGTACCTGAGACCGACCAGGTGACATTGCTGGGAGAGGTTCCAGATGAAGGCATAAAGCCCCAAGCAATTGAGTCAGAATGGGCGGAGCCGTCTTTTGAGGTAATTTGGGTGACCGGCCCTTCAATAATTGAGG
>Ga0078972_1012743_pt1 | contig 14266 bp, 11 predicted proteins | sample YelNatPaOPGAMG01_FD_67568 | JGI IMG/M metagenome (GOLD analysis project Ga0078972, IMG submission 67568) | Hot spring thermophilic microbial communities from Obsidian Pool, Yellowstone National Park, USA - OP-RAMG-01 (SPADES assembly) (version 2) | ecosystem: Environmental > Aquatic > Thermal...
CGATCCTGAGGCCGGTGACCTTCCTTTCCCGCGCCAGCTCCAGCACCAGCCTGTGAGTCTCCTCGAAGACCCCCGGGTCTTCCTGTCGCAGCGCCACCAGGTCGTTGATGTCAAAGAAGCGCCGATAGTTGATCTCTTCGGCGGCCACACGCCAGAAGGCTGGGCGGAAGGCCTGGGCACGCAAGAGATCGTCCAGCCGGTCGAAGCTGCGCGGCTCGCCCACGCGACCGTTGAAGGAGACGATGGTGGTCTCGATGGCGGCGCGGATGTAAGGGCTGTTCCGGTATAGGGAGTCGATACGCCGCTTGATGACTTCTTTTTCGCGGCGTCGCTCCTCTACTCTCTCCGGCTCCAGATCCGTCTGCCCGGGCAGGTAGCTGAGCGCCGTGAGAATGCTCTCCAATTCCAGGACGTGCTCGTGCTCTTCTCCCATGACCCCCTTCAGTGATTCGAGTTGATGACCCAGAATAGCGCCATAGGTTTCAGGGGCCAAAGGCAGGCGAGTGGCGCCATAACTTACGAAGAAGGCGCCCTCCTCATACTGCAACCGGAAGCGGCCGCTTTCCAGCGCTTTGCCGTATTGCTCTCCGAGGATCGGCAGCAAGACACGATTCTGTAGCTCCGGCTTGACCGGATACCATTCTATGTCGAAGTAGGACGAGTATGCCGAGCTGGGACCATTCTCCAGCACGTCCTGCCACCAATAGTTGCTGGAATCGCCGATGCCCATGTGGTTCGGCACCACGTCCAGGATCAACCCCATGTCCAGGGCTGCCAGTTCCGCAGCAAGGGTATCGAAGGCTTCCTGGCCGCCGGCTTCGGTGATGGCGATCTTGTGGATGGCCTCGGAGTCATCCCAGCGGAAAGACCAGGCCACGATGGGCTTGCTGGTGTTGGGGAACATGTAGGCGAACTCGTACAGCGCGCTCAGGTCGACATGCACGTCGCTGATGGAGCCCAGCGACTCGCAGAAGTCAATGTTGGGGAGCGCGTCGACGACCTTGGCCACCAGCTCCGCGTCGCCCTTGACATAGGGCCGGCGTTCCAGTGTGTACGGGTCAATGAAGTTGGGGCAGGTGGGGCCGGGGCCAAAGTAGGCGCGGCCAGGGCCAATGTGGATGTTCTTCTTGGGGTCGCCGTCGCGCGCCCACAGCGTGAACGAGCGCGGGGCCATGGAAAGGGCTTTGCGAACCATGTACGAGGGGAGGCGGACACGGATACCGTCCACCCATGCGCCGGCCTTCTTCAGGATCTCGCGCGCTTCCTCGTGATGCACGTCCAGGCCGGTATACTCGAGGATGTGCAGGGTGTCCCAGAAAAGCTGTTCCAGTTGATCTTTGGAGAAAACATGGAAGCGCGTGCCAGAATTCACTCGGTAGTTCGTTCTCATCTGTCGTCTCTCCTTCACCTTCGTACGACTTGGGCCGTATTGGGCACAAAGTGCGCCGGGCAAAATGGCCTTAGGATGGTGAGCGCAGTGCGCGCTCCAGAACTTGCCAGGCGGCGGTGGGTATCCTGGCAGGGTCCAGCACTTCTACGGTATCGCCCGAATCCTTCGCATCACCTCCTTTCCCTTTCCCAGACCTTCAGCCCGCAAGGAATGGAATCGTCTCGGAACTCGTACCTTCACAGCAACGCTCGAATTGCTTTGTGGAAGTTGTGGATATGTTCCTGCATCAACGCTTCGGCGCGCTGTGCATCGCGGTTTCGGATGGCCTCCAGCACCTGGAAGTGCATGTCAATATCGAGGTCCTGGGTGCGGACCCGGGTGAGGGCGACGTACCACAGGCGCAGGGACAGGCTGTAGAAGCGTTCCACTTCGGTCTTGAGGTAGTCGTTGTGGGAGGCGGATGCGATGAGCTGATGCAGCCGGCGGTCAACGTGGATGGCTTCGTGCGCCGGCCGGGAGACTGCCTCAGCGGCCTGCCGGCAGGTCTCCTCCAGTGCCATCAGCTCCTCCGGGGTGGCCCGCTGTGCCGCTAAACGCGCTGCCAGCCCTTCCAACTGCATCCGCACTTCGGCGATCTGCTGTAAATCCGTGATGGAGATGCTGGAGACGAACATCCCCCGCCGCGGCACCGTCGTGACCAACTGCTCCGCCTGGAGGAGCTTCAGGGCTTCGCGAATGGGGGTGCGTCCGAGCTGTAGTTCCTCAGCGAGGGCGGTTTCGTGGATGGCCGAACCCGGTGGGAGCTCCAGGGTGATGATCTTCTCTTTGATGATTTGGTAGGCTTTATCGGCGTCCGTGCTCAAGTTCCAGCCCCTTTGCGCCAGTCATTCGGAATACACGAACAGGATATTCGGGGTGTTGCGCAGGGTTGTCCTGGAAAATACAGCTAATATATTAGCTGTATGCTCATAGCATACCATATTTCCGCCATTTTGTCAAGCCGACAATTGCGCCGATGAAGCAGAAGGACAGCATGTGGAATGAGATGTGCCGGCATGCCGGCGTGTGCACAGAACCATCTACTGCAATATGCTCTAGATATATTATAGCAGGAGGCCGGCGGGTTGACAAGGTCTTGGGCGATGGGATTTGCTGTGAAGTGCTCTGGCTGGCGGATGAAGTCCCAGCAGTGCTGGGAGAAGTGTGCGCGACATGCCGGCCACCCCTCGAATTTCCTGACGCGCCCGCCTGCGAATTGTTTACAAAACTTTTACACAACTATCGCGTACGCCCTTGACAAAAACGCCGCACGGGGGTATGTTAGGAATATCTCGCGGTAGGAGCATTGGTATGACGAGCAAGCCCCATCGTGTGCTGTTTCTGTGCTCGGGCAATTCGGCGCGCTCCCAGATGGCAGAGGCATTGGTGAATCACTTTCTGGCGCCGCGCTGGGAGGCGCGCTCCGCCGGCACCTCCCCGGCCGGCTACGTCCATCCGCTGGCGGTGCGGGTCATGGAGGAATTGGGCATCTCCATGGCCGGCCATTACTCTAAACACGTCAGCGACATCAAAGACCTGAACAGCTTCGATATCGCCATTACCTTATGCGATGAGGCCTGCGAGGCCTGTTCCGTGTGGCTGGGTGGCCCACCCAGGACGCATATCGGTTTCCCCGACCCGGCGGCCGTCCAGGGCACCGAAGAGGAACGCCTGGCGGTGTTTCGCCAGGTGCGCGACGATATCCGCCGGCGCATCTTTGCTTTTCTGGAGGAGTGGGAGCGGAAGCGGGCCGGCGAGTCATCATGAGGAGGAACGGAGATGCCCCGAACTACCTTTGACCAGGAGCTCCAGGCCCTGCAGGACGAGATGCTGGTCCTGGGCAATATGGTCGAGCACGCCATCCAGGAAGCGGTGGAGGCGTTGAAGCATCAGGATGAGGAACGGGCCAAGGGGGTGATCGCCCTGGACCGCTCCATCAACGAGCGGCGTTTCGCCATCGAGAACGACTGCCTGGTGCTCATCGCCACGCAACAGCCCATGGCGCGCGACCTGCGCGTCCTGGCCGCGGTGCTGGAGATCGTCGGGGAGCTGGAGCGCATCGGCGATTATGCCAAGGGCATCGGCAATATCGTCCTGCGGATGGGCAAACAGCCGCTGGTGAAGCCCCTTATTGATATTCCGCTGATGGCGGAAAAGACGACCAGCATGCTCCGGCGGGCGCTGAACGCCTTTATCCGGCGCGATCTGGCCCTGGCGCGCGCCATTCCCCGCGAGGATGACGAGGTGGATAACCTCTACAACCAGGTGTACCGCGAGCTGGTGGCCATTATCCTGGAAAATCCCCGTACAGTGGACCAGGCCAATTATCTCCTGTGGGCGGCGCACAATCTGGAGCGCGCTGCGGATCGCGTCACCAACATTTGTGAGCGCACGGTGTTCACCATCACCGGCAGGATGTTGGAGGTGAGCGACGAGGCGTTCTATGCCGAGAAATAGCGCCGCCGGCGCGCCGGCTCACTCGCTGGGGGCCGGCGCCTGGGTCAACAGCACCGCCAGGGCCAGGGAATAGGTGCGGGCACCCGGAGGGTCGGAGCGGGAGGTCAACACGATAGGCACGCGCGCCCCCATGACGATGCCGGCCATCTGCGCCGATGCCAGGTACTCCAGGTTTTTGGAAAGGATGTTGCCGGCGTCCAGATCCGGCGCCAGCAGGATGTCGGCATCCCCGCTGACCGGGCTGTCGATCCCCTTTTCCAGCGCCGCCTGCCGGGAGATGGCATTGTCGAAGGCAAACGGGCCGTCCACAATGGCGTGATTGATTTGCCCCCGCTCCGCCATCTTGTGCAGGCAGGCCGCGTCGATGGTGGAGGGGATGCGCGGGTTGATGGTTTCCACCGACGAGAGCGCGGCCACTTTCGGCAGGTCAATGCCGAGGGAGCGCATCAGGTCCACGGCGTTCTGGACGATGGCCGCCTTCTGGAGCAGGTCGGGGGCGATGTTGATGGCGGCGTCGGTGACGGCCAGCAGTTTGTGGTAGGTGGGCACCTGCATCAGGAAGACGTGGCTGAGGAGCCGGTCGGTGCGCAGGCCGGCGTTGGCATCCAGCACCGCATGCAGGAGCACATGGGTATGCAAATAGCCCTTCATCAAGATATCGGCCTTGCCGGTGCGCACCAGCTCCACCGCCTTGGGCGCGGTCTCGTTCTTCATGGCGACATGCACGATCTTGTCGTCAGAGACCTGGTAACCGACCGCTTCTGCCTCGGCCATGATTTCATCCCGATGGCCCACCAACAGAGGGGATATGAGGCCCAGCTCCTCCGCCTGTTTGATGGAGCGGAGCACCAGGGCATTGGCGGCGGCGGCGACGGCCACGCGTTTGGGGCCGTAGCGCCTGGCCTGTTCCACGATTTCATCCAGCTTGGTGATCATGGTCGTTTCCTCGCGCATGCGGAATCCTCTTGGTGAAATAAGGATACCATATTGAGGCGATAGGTGCAATTTGAGAGGGGCGTCTGCCCCTTTTCCCCGCGGGGGGTGGGATCGGGAGTGGGGTTTCTGCACCCGGTTCGCCCGCCATCCTTTTCCCAGATGCTATTGACAACCTGCCTGTTTAGGTTTATAATGAGACTGAGTGAATTCCCTGGACAAGGGTCTACGTCTCAGCACGTTTTCCCCTCATTGATCCACGTCACAGCTCATTGTGCCCCAAAAGTTGACTAATTGTGTAAATTATAACATTCACAATGGAGGGCACATGTACACTATCCTGAAGAAGCGAAAATTGAGCGATGTCACAAATGAGATGGTGCTGGATGCGCCCCATGTGGCGCGGCGGGCGCGTTCCGGCCAGTTTGTCATCGTGCGCATTGACGAGCGTTCCGAGCGCATACCGCTGACCATCGCCGACTACGACCGCTCCGCCGGCACCATCACCATCTTGTTCCAGGAAGTGGGCAAAAGCACCATGCAGTTGGGCACCCTGCAGGAAGGGGACCATCTGCTGACCTGCGCCGGCCCCCTCGGCAACCCCACCCGCGTCGACCATTACGGCACGGTGGTCTGCGTTGGGGGCGGCGTGGGGGTGGCGCCTATCTTCCCCATCGCCCGCGATCTCAAGGAGGCCGGCAACACCATCATTTCCATCATCGGCGCGCGCACCCGCCAACTGCTCATCTGGGAGGACCGCATGCGCACCGTCTCCGATGAGCTGATCGTGTGCACCGATGATGGCTCCTATGGACGCAAGGCGCTGGTTACGGAGCCGTTGAAAGAGGTGCTGGAGCAGAGGCATGTGGACCGGGTGTGGGCGGTGGGGCCGGCCATCATGATGAAATTCGTCGCCCTGACGACCAAACCGCACAACGTCCCCACCGTGGTCAGCTTGAACCCCATCATGGTGGATGGGACCGGCATGTGTGGATGCTGTCGCGTGCTCATTGGCGGCCAGGTGCGGTTCGTGTGCGTCGAAGGCCCGCAGTTTGATGCCCATGAGGTGGACTGGGAGAACCTGTTGATGCGCATGCAGTATTACAAGGACGAGGAGCGCCTGGCCGTGGAGCACTGGAAGGAGCACCGCTGTCGGCTGGAGCAGGCTGAGCAGGAAGCGGAAAAGGAGAGGCATCGCCATGGCTGAGCTGACACCCAAGGAGCGCATGCAGATCCCGCGGCAGGAAATGCCGGCGCAGGACCCCCTGGAGCGCCGCTATAACTTCAATGAGGTGGCGCTGGGCTTCGACTTTGAAACCGCCCGCCGAGAGGCGGAGCGCTGTCTGCAGTGCAAGAACCCGACCTGTATGGATGGCTGTCCGGTTGGGGTGCTGATACCGCAGTTCATCCGCCACCTGCGCGAAGGGGATATGGCCGGCGCGGTCGTAGCGATGAAAGAGCGCAACAGCCTGCCGGCCATCTGCGGGCGCGTGTGTCCGCAGGAGGTGCAGTGCGAGGCGACCTGTGTGCTGGCCAAACGCGGCGCGCCGGTGGCCATCGGCCGGCTGGAGCGCTTCGTCGGCGACTATGAGCTGGCGCGCCGTACCTGTCCCCTGGTGCGGGCCGCTCCCACGGGCATGCGGGTGGCGGTGGTAGGGTCGGGGCCGGCGGGGCTGACCTGTGCGGTGGAGCTGGGCCGGCGCGGTCATCAGGTGACCATCTTCGAATCCCTGCACGCCGCCGGCGGCGTGCTCATCTACGGCATCCCGGAGTTCCGCCTGCCCAAGTGGATCGTCCATGCCGAGATTGACTACGCTATGGAATGCCTGGGCATCGAGATACGCACCGACCACGTGGTGGGCCGCACCATCACGCTGGATGAACTGCTAGCCGATTACGATGCGGTGTTCCTGGGCACGGGCGCCGGCCTGCCGACCCTGCTGAATGTCCCCGGCGTGAACCTGAACGGCGTCATGTCCGCCAACGAATTCCTCACCCGGGTGAACCTGATGAAAGCGTATCTCTTCCCGGAATATGATACCCCTATCAAGGTGGGCCGGAAGGTGGCGGTCATCGGCGCCGGCAACGTGGCCATGGATGCGGCGCGCTGCGCCCTGCGCCTTCAGCATATGCGCGCCGAAAAGGAGGGCGGGGAGCCGGGGCAGGTCTATATCGTGTACCGGCGTTCGCGGCAGGAAGTGCCGGCACGCGCCGAGGAATTCCATCACGCCGAGGAAGAGGGGGTCATCTTCGAGTTCCTGACCAACCCTGTGGAGATCCTCGGAGACGAGCAGAAGCGGGTGCGAGGCCTGCGCTGTGTGCGCATGCAGTTGGGCGAGCCGGATGCCTCGGGGCGCCGCCGGCCCGTCCCCATCCCCGGTTCAGAGTTCGATCTGGATGTGGATATGGTGATTATCGCGGTGGGCACCACCCCCAACCCGGTGGTGTTCCTCAACACCTACGGCTTGGAACGGACGAAAGAGGGGACGGTGGTGGCGGATATGACCACCCTGCGCACCACCAAGCCGCGCGTCTGGGCCGGCGGCGATGTGGTCACGGGCGCCGCCACGGTGGTCAGTGCCATGGGCGCCGGCAAGGTCGCTGCCGCCGATATGCACCGCTTCTTATGTGGGGAGTTCAGCGAGTCGGAGTGGTGGCCGGCGCAGGTGGAGGCGCCCACCGCCGGCGCATGACAGCGGGTTAGCCTCCGATGGCCGTCACCTCGCCGGTGACGGCCATTTTGTTCGAGATGACCCTGCGGCAGGTGACAGTCACGCGGTGACTGTCGCCTGTTTTTAGGCATGAAATCGTGCGTCAGCACATCATTTTCGGTGGGATATTTCACGGATACTCTGTACAAGGAAAAACGGAGGGCCGGCGGCGATGCGGCCGGCGGAGCAGGGGGACAGGACTCAGGACTAAGCGGCGCTCGTCTCCCGACGGTGGGTGCACATCTTGCCCAATGTCGCCAGCAGTTCCTTCGGATTGACCGGCTTGGAAAACCAGGCGTCGATGGGCAGATATTCGTCGGTGGGAAACTCGCTGGCGTGCGGCGTGTCCGCGATGGAAGTGACCATGATGACGCGCGTGTTCTTCAGGCGCGGGTCCGTCTGCATCTCCCGGCTCACGTACAGCCCGTCCAGGATGGTGCGCATCATGATGTCCAGCAGGACGATATCTGGCGGGTCACTGCGCATGATGTCGAGGGCCTGTTGGCCGTTGGAGGCAGTGAGCGTCTGATAGCCCTCCTTTTCCAGGATGGTGCGGGTGATCTCGACAAAGTCGGGATCGTCGTCTACGATTAACACACGGCACATGGGTCACCTCCCTCTTCACTTGTGATGCGTGAACAACCGCCGGCAGGATGCGTTGCGGGTAGCGCAGAACACGATAATTTCCTATCCATATTATAACCCGAAATAGGGCGGAATTCAACACGATCTTTCGCGAAGCCCGGCAGTCGCGTTCCCCGCTGGATGCCAATCACCCATGAGGTCACCACCTGACGAGGCCATACCATTGGCTTTGAGCTAATGGGACATCATGGTATAATGGCGTGTGCGCTCGGACCACTGCACTCGGAATGGAAGAACCAGCATGAGCCTGCGAAGCGAGATCGTCCAGTTGGAAGAGCTGGTGCGCCGCGCCTGTAGTGGGGACAAAGAGGCCCAAGGCCAACTGCCGGCGCGCTTCGAGAGCCTGCGCCGCGAGGCCGAGACCCTCATCAAGCATCAGCAGGAGCTTATCACCCTCTATGAGATTGCCCGCGAACTGGCCTCCATGGTCAATTTGGACGATATCTTGGACCTGATATTGACGCGCGCGCTGGCCCTGGTGAAGGCGGAGCGGGGCTTCATCGTGCTGGCCGACGAGCCGGCGGGCGAGGAGGGCTTCCGCATCGCGGTCGCACGCCAGTTCTCCCTGGAAGAGGTGGACGACGGGGAGGTGCGCCTGAGCCGAAGCCTGATCGGTCGGGTGATGCAGACGCGCCAGGCGGTGGTCACCACCAATGCGCAGGAGGACCCCCGTTTTCAGTCGTCCGCCAGCATCGTGAATTACCGCATCCGCTCCGTCATGGCGGTGCCGCTGATATATGAGCGCGACCTGCTGGGGGCGATTTACCTGGATACCCGCATCACGGAGCGCTTGTTCACGCAGGAGGACCTGGCCCTGCTCCAGGCGCTGGGGAATCAAGCGGCCATTGCGCTCCACATGGCTCAGCTCTACCGCCATCTCGAACAGCGCAACCAGGAACTGCAGCAGGCGCTGGCGGAACTGCGGGCCACCCAGGATGAGCTGATTCGCTCGGAGCGTCTGTCGGCGGTCGGCCGGCTGGCCAGCGGCATCATCCATGATTTCAAGACGCCCATGACCACCATCAAAGGCTATGCCGCCTTCCTGGGCAGGGATGACCTGCCGCCGGCCCAGCGCAAACAGTTCGCCCAGACCGTCATGAATGCGGTGGACATCTTAGTCGGCATGGCGCAGGAAATCCTCGATTTCGTCCAGGGCGGCGGCGCCCTGCAGATGGAACCGGTCCCGCTGGACGCCTTCGTGCAGGAAGTGGTGGATTTCCTCAAAGAGGATTTTCGCGAGCGGCATATCACCATTCACACCCAGCTCGAGTATCGCGGCGTGGTCTCGCTGGATAAGGGCAAGATGCGGCGCGTGTTGGTAAATATCGCCGGCAACGCCCGCGACGCGCTCAACGGACAGCCCGGCACCTTCACCATCATTTCCCGCCGGCAGGATGACCAAGTGGTGCTCGAGCTGATTGACGACGGCCCGGGCATCCCGCCGGAGATCCTGCCGAACCTGTTTCAGCCCTTTGTCACGCACGGCAAGGCCCACGGCACCGGCCTGGGATTGGCCATCAGCAAGAAGATCGTGGAGGATCACGGCGGCACCATCGCCGTGATGACCGGCCTGCCGAAGGGCGCCGGCTTTGTCATCACCCTCCCCCTGCCGTGAGGTGAGCGTGAGCATCCCCGACGCGCCCATCCGCTTCCTGGTCATCGGACATCTCTGCAGGGACGTCGTTCCCGGCGGATATGCCCTGGGGGGCGTGGTGACCTATGCCGGCCTGACGGCGCATCGGTTGGGCCTTCCCACGGGCATCTTGACCCGCTGTGGCCCGCACATCTCGCCTGAGGAGGTGCTGGAGGGCATTCACCTGCATATCCTGCCCTCCGAGCGCACGACCACTTTTCATAATCAGTACACCGCCGGCGGGCGGGTACAGCGCCTGCTGGAGGTCAGCGAACCGATTGGGGCAGAGGACGTGCCGGCGGCCTGGCGCGCGGCGCCGGTCGTCTTATTGGGGCCGGTGGCGCAGGAAATCGCCCCGCAACTGGCCGGCCTGTTCCCCAAGGCGTTGTGCGGCGCGGTCCTGCAGGGCTGGATGCGGGAATGGGATGCGGAAGGTCGGGTCTCGAACCGGCCGGCCCTCCTGCGCCGGCTTTCGCTCGAAGGCATCCGCGTTGTGACCCTGAGCGAGGAAGAGCTGGCCGGCGATGACGAGACGCTGGCATATCTGCGCCGGCACGTGCCCGTGGTGGTGCTGACCCAAGGGCCGCGTGGCGCGACGGTTTTCGCCGAGGGAAAGGTGTTTCATACGGAGCCCCGGCCGGCGCAGGAGGTGGACCCCACCGGCGCCGGCGATGTCTTTGCCGCCGCCTTTCTTGTCCGGCTGTATGAGGGATGCAGTTATCCGGAGGCGGCGTATTTCGCCAATGTGACCGCATCGTTCTCCATCGAACAGCCGGGGCCGGCCGGCATCCCGGAACGCCGGCAGGTCCTCGCATGGATACATTCTCACCCATCAGGAGGCATGGTGCCAGATGTCGAGCGATCCGCTTCCGCCCATCACACCTGAGCCCGCCGGCGTGGCTGTGCGGCCGGTGCCGAGCCTTGGCGAACGGCTGGCCGGCTATTGGGCGCTCATTAAGAGCAAGCAGACCCTACTGCTGTATGCCACGGGCATCTGCGCCTACATCGTGTCCATGGGGGGGCGTGCCCCGCACGCCCATGTCCTGCTGTTCAGCGCGGCCCTGCTGTTGAGCATCAGCGGCTGTACCGCGCTCAACATGGTGCTGGATCGCGATATTGACGCCGTCATGGAGCGCACCCGGACGCGCCCGCTGGTGCGTGGGGTGATCAGCGCCCGCGCCGCGGCGGTCTATGGGGCGGTGCTTTCGCTGGCTGGCCTGGCGCTCGCCTTCGCCCTGCGCTGGCAGGCCGGCGTGGTCATCGCCATGGGTTTTGTCTTCGACCTGGGGGTATACACCCTGTGGCTGAAGCGGCGCTCTCCCTTGTCCATCATCTTCGGGGGCATTTCGGGGGGTATGCCGGCGCTGGCCGGCCGCGTCCTGGCCACCGGCCGGGTGGACGTGGTGGGCATCCTCTTCGTGCTCTCCATCCTGCTGTGGATCCCCTCCCACATCGTCACCCTTTCCATCAAGTACGCCGAGGATTACCGCCGGGGCGGGGTGCCGGTCTGGCCCAATGTCTACGGCGAGCGGTCGGCGCGCTATTTCATCGCCGTCTCGAACCTGCTCAATGCGTTGGTGCTGTTCGCCTGCGGATTGTTGCTGGAGATTGCCCGGCCGGCCCTGGTGCTGTTGATGCTCAGCGCCGGCGCCATGATCGGGCTGGCCGGCTGGGGCATCCTGCGGCCTTCGGAGCGCATTACCTGGGTGCTCTTTAAGGCCGCCTCGATGTATATGCTCCTGTCCTTCCTGCTCATCACGTTTGGGGGTATTTTGTAAAAAGAGAGGGGCGAGTCATTGACTCGCCCCTGTCCAATTTAGCCGATGGTTGCGACCAGCCGGCGCAGGTCCTCCATCGTGGGATCGATGATGTGCGGCCGGCCGGTGGCCTTGATGGCGCTGGCCACGTCCTTCAGCCCGTTGCCGGTGATCAACACCACGATGCGCTCGTCCGGGTCCAGGCGCCCCTCTCGCAGCATCTTGCGCAGGCCGGCCAGGCTGGTGACGCCGGCCGGCTCCCCAAACACTGCCGCGCCCCTTGCCAGCACGCGCATAGCATCCAGGATTTCCTCATCGCTGACGGTGATGAACTCGCCGCCGGTCTGCCGCACCGCCCGCAGGGCCTTGATGCGGTCCCGCGGGATGCCCACGGAGATGGAATCCGCCAGCGTGTTCGGGACGATCGGTTCAATCTCTTCGGTGCCCTTGCGCCAGGCGTTGTAGAGCACTGCCGAACCTTCCGCCTGCACCCCCATCAGCTTCGGCATCTTGTCGATGAAGCCCAGGGCGTACAGATCGCGCAAGCCCTTCCACAGGCCCCCGATGATACAGCCGTCGCCCACGGAGACGAAGATGCGGTCGGGCGCCTGCCAGTTCAGTTGCTCGCAGATTTCCAGCGCGGCCGTTTTCTTCCCCTCGGAGAGATAGGGATTGTAGGCGGTGTTGCGGGAGTACCAGCCGTATTCCGCCGAGGCCTTGAGGCAGAGGTCGAAGGCCTCGTCGTACGTGCCGTTGATGGCGATGACGTTGGCGCCGAAGATCAGCAGTTGGGCGATCTTGGCTTCCGGCGCGGTCTTCGGCACGAAGATATAGGTCTTGATGCCGACGGAGGCGGCCAGGCCGGCGACCGACGAGGCGGCGTTCCCCGTGGAAGCCGCGGTAATCACCTCCCGCCCCAGCTCCAGCGCCTTGGCCACTCCCACCGCGCTGGCGCGGTCCTTTAACGAGGCAGTGGGATTGCGTCCATCATCCTTGACCCAGAGATAGCGCAGGCCCAATTGGCCGGCCAACCGGTCAGCTTTGTACAGGGGCGTCCATCCCACCTGCAGGGGCGGCAGGGTATCCCGGCTCCGCAGGGGGAGGAGATCGAAATAGCGCCAGATGGAAGGCGTGCGATCCCCCGCCAGCTTCTCCTTGGTCAGCCGGCGGGCGATCTTGTCATAATCATATATCACATCCACAATGCCCTCATCGCCGTGCTTGGGGCAGACGTACAGAATCTCGTCCGGCGCATATTCCGCGCCGCAGATCATACACTTGAGCCCTTTGACGTGATCCATCGTGATTTGCTCCTTGTCAGTATGGCGTATGGCGTTCCAGGGCGCGGCCGGCGCGTTGGCCCAGATGTTCGCCGCCGGCGGCGCTCAGCACGCCGTTGACGAAGACATGGGTGATGCCGGCCGGATGCCGGCAGGGGTCCTCATACGTGGCGAGGTCCGCGACAACAGCCGGGTCGAAAATCACCAGGTCGGCCCAGTATCCCTCGCGCACCAGCCCGCGATCGCGCAGGCCCAGACGCTGTGCCGGCAGGGAAGTCATTTTGCGCACCGCCTCCTGCAGGGGAAGAAGCCGGCGTTCTCGCACGTAGTATCCCAGCACCCGGGGATAGGCCCCATAGGCGCGCGGGTGGGGCCTGCCGGCCAGCAGGCCGTCGGTGGAGACCATCTGGAGGGGATGCCGCATGATGCGCTCCACATCTTCCTCGCTCATGCAGAAGTCCACCATGGTGACGGCCAACTGCTCTTCCCACAGCAGGTCCATGACCGCCTCTGCGGCCGGCTTGTGCATACTGCCGGCGATAGCCACGAGGCTTTTGCCCACCGCCCAGCGGTTCCGCTCCGACCCCACCCAGGTGATGAAGATGTTCTCCGCTCCGACGGCGGCCAGGAAATTGTCCCAGGAGGTGTCCTGTTCCATATCGCGGCGCATTTGTTCGCGCGCGGCGGGGTCCTGCAGGCGGGCCAGCAGGGCCTCCGCCCCACCTTCATGTGCCCAAGGGGGCAGGAGCACGGAGAGGCTGGTGGAGCCGGCGGTGTACGGATACTGGTCGAAGGTCACATCGATACCCGCCTCGCGGGCACGCTCCAGCCGCTCCAGCGCCAGGGCGCTTTTGCCCCAGTTGGGCCGGCCAAAGACCTTGAAGTGGGAGACGTGGAGAGAGACACCGCTCTCCGCCGCAATATCCAAGACTTCCTCCAGCGCTTCCAGCAGGCGGTCCCCTTCACTGCGCAGATGCACGACGAAGATGCCGCCGTAGTCCGCGACCACCCGGCAGAGCCGCACCAGTTCTTCCCGCTGGGCGAAATAGCAGGGCGCGTAAATGAGGCCGCTGGAGAGGCCGGCGGCCCCCTCTTCCATGGACTGGCGCAACAGCCGCTCCATATCCGCCAGCTCCGCCGCGCTGGCCGGCCGGTTGGCCATGCCCACGACCCCCACCCGCAGGGTGCCGTGCCCGACCAGCGAGAGGGCGTTGACCGAGGGCTGGGCGGCGTTCAGGGCCTCCAAGTAGCCGGCGAAGCTTTGCCAACTGGGCGCCAGGTCCGGGTTGCCGTTCATGCCGGCCACCAGCCGGCGGAGCATGTCCGCTTCCTGTGCCGGCCAGGGGGCCAGCGAGAAGCCGTCCTGCCCCAACAGTTCCGTCGTGACCCCCTGCAGGAGCTTGGGATGATGCAGGGGGTTG
>Ga0078972_1012744_pt1 | contig 14265 bp, 13 predicted proteins | sample YelNatPaOPGAMG01_FD_67568 | JGI IMG/M metagenome (GOLD analysis project Ga0078972, IMG submission 67568) | Hot spring thermophilic microbial communities from Obsidian Pool, Yellowstone National Park, USA - OP-RAMG-01 (SPADES assembly) (version 2) | ecosystem: Environmental > Aquatic > Thermal...
CCGCCTCAGCCTGGAAGAACTGGCAGCCCTGGCGCCCGCCAACCCAGATATCGGCCGCACCTCCGGCAAGCAGGAGCGCCTCGAAAACCTCATCATGCAGTATGTGCTGGGGGTGGAGTGAAAGAGATGAGCATAGCGCGACGAAGAGATGATCTCTTTTGCAGAGAGCAGCCAATGAGCAAGGCTTGCGCGATAAATACTTTGTGGCATATATTTCATTATATTGAATTAAATTATATTTAAGATAAGGAGGTAGTCATGATAGAAGGAAGTGCGGGAACGCAGACTGTAAGAAAATTGCGCTATGGCATGGTTGGCGGCGGGAAGGGCGCCTTTATTGGCGATGTCCATCGCCATGCGGTTGCGCTGGATGGACTTGCAGAACTCGTCGCAGGCAGCTTCTCCCAGAATTATGGCAATACGCTGGAGACTGGGGCGAACCTTGGCCTTTCGAAAGAGCGCCTCTATGCGACCTGGGTCGAGATGGCAGAAAAGGAAGCGGCCCGCCCCGATGGCATCGACTTTGTGTCGATCGTGACACCGAATGCCCTGCATTATCCTGTTGCCAAGGCATTCCTCAACGCAGGCATCAGCGTAGTATGCGACAAGCCGCTTACATTCGAAGAAGCCGAAGCCCGAGAGCTCGCGGAACTTGCGAAAAAGAAAGGACTTCTTTTCGGTGTGACCTACACCTACACCGGGTATCCGGCCGTAAAGCAGGCACGTGAGATGGTCCAGCGCGGCGACATAGGCGAAATTCGATTTGTCAATGCCGAATATCCCCAAGAATGGCTTGCGACGCCATCCGAGAGAGAAGGTTCCAAGCAGGCTTCCTGGAGGACGAATCCCGCGCTTGCCGGTAAATCGAACTGCGTGGGCGACATCGGTAGTCATGTCGAAAACATGGTTTCGTATGTGACAGGCCTCAAAATCAAAGCGCTCTGCGCGCGCCTCGATACCTTTGTCGAAGGCCGGCCCCTCGATGACAACGCAACGATCATGGTTGAATATGAGGGCGGCGCCAAAGGCGTGTACTGGGCCAGCCAGATCGCGATCGGCTACGACAATGGCCTCAGATTCAGGATTTTCGGAACGAAGGGTACTCTCCAGTGGTCTCAGGAAAATCCGAACTATCTTGTGGTATCGAAACTTGGCGAACCGACAAAAGTTTTGTCGCGCGGGCGCGATGCATTCTATCCCCATGCCCAATCGTATTCACGTATTCCGTCCGGCCACCCCGAAGGCTACTTCGAAGCCTTTGCAAATATTTACAAGACCTACATTTCTGCACTGTCCAAAATCAAGGCCGGCGAAAAACCTTCTCCCGGAGAGCTCGATTTTCCGACTGCAGAAGATGGCGCGATTGGCGTACGGTTTATCAACAAATGCGTCGAAAGCTCGAAAAAAGGCGCTGTGTGGGTCGAATTCTGAATAATGGAATCCTGAATTTTTACTGCAATAAAGAGGAGGAACATTATGGCAAGGCCAGTTACCCTTTTTTCAGGTCAGTGGGCGGATTTGCCCTTCGATCAATTCTGCGCGAAAGTGAAGTCATTCGGATATGACGGTATCGAAATCGCCTGCTGGGGCGATCACATGGATGTCAAACGCGCCGCGACCGAGCCAGCCTATGTAGCCGAGCGCAAAGCCATTCTCGACAAATATGGGCTAAAATGCTGGGCTCTCGGTGCGCATCTCGCAGGCCAGTGTGTCGGCGATCTCTGGGACCCGCGCCTCGATGGATTCGCTCCGGCCGATTGCAAGGGCAACCCTGAGAAAATCCGCGCGTGGGCAATACAGGAGATGAAATACACTGCACTGGCTGCTAAGAACATGGGTTGTTATGTCGTGACCGGTTTCATGGGCAGCCCGGTTTGGAAATACTGGTATTCATTCCCCCAGACGACCGATCAGATGATCGATGATGCATTTGCGGAAATTGTGAAGCTGTGGACACCCATTCTCGACGAATTCGACCGCTGTGGCGTGAAATTTGCGCTCGAAGTTCATCCTACCGAGATTGCCTTCGACTACTATACGGCCGGACGCCTCCTCAGGGAATTCAATGACAGACCGACATTGGGCTTCAATTTCGATCCTTCGCACCTCATCTGGCAGGGCGTCACACCGCATATATTCTTAAGAGATTATGCCAAAAAGATTTATCATGTTCACATGAAAGATGCGGCAGTAACCCTCGACGGCAAGGCAGGCATCCTCGGTTCGCATCTCGCTTTTGGCGATACCCGCCGCGGCTGGAACTTCCGCTCGCTTGGCCATGGCGATGTCGATTTCGAGAATATCATCCGCGAACTCAATGCCGCTGGCTATCAAGGTCCGCTCTCCGTCGAATGGGAAGATTCCGGCATGGACCGCGAATATGGCGCAAAAGAAGCGCTTGAATTCGTGCGGGACATCGATTTTTCGCCGTCCACGATGGCGTTCGATGAAGCGATGAAGAAATAATTGATTAAAAAATCATAAAGGATTTCAAATCGTTGAATTTATCATGAGCGAAAACGGGCACTCTTTCGGCTGCCGAGATCCCAATAATCATGATCGCAAGCAAGATATATCTGGAAACTTGACAGACCTTCGGAGCCCATTTAGAGTAACTCATACTTGAAGTCTATGTGATTCTGTTCCGGAATGATTATGAAGAAGGTCTTAGCAGTCGATCTGGGTGGTACGAAGATAGCGGTTGGCATTATTGACGCACAAGGGAATGTGCTTGCAAAAAAAACCGCTCCCACTCCCCTGGGTGACATCGCTGCAACAAGAGCCTCCATAATTTCTCTTGCTTCGGAAGTAAAAAAGCATGCTGGTCAAGTTGATGCTATTGGACTGGCTCTTCCTGGTATTGTTGACCGAAAGCAGGGGATTCTTCTGCGCTCTCCTTCTTCAGGCTGGGTTGATGTACCTTTTGCAGAAATGATTGAAAATGTCTTCAAGCTTCCGGTAATGACAGATAATGATGTGAACGCATGTGCCTGGGGCGAATACCATTTTGGTGCTACCTTGAAATATGATTCTCTTTTTTGGATGACGATTAGTACAGGGATAGGTGGCGCATTGCTTATTGGAGGAAAGATTGTCGAAGGCGCTAGTTCAATGGCAGGCGAAATAGGCCACCTCGTTGTAAATCCAGATGGTGCACTCTGTAGATGTGGTAATAGAGGTTGTCTTGAAGCAGAAGCAGCTGGACCGGCGTGGCGCCGTATTGCACTTCAGCTGCTCGCAAACGATCAATCTTCTTTACTTAATGAAGTTGATCGCAATGCTTTGGATGCTGCGGCAATAGCCGAGGCTGCTCGATTGGGTGACAAACTCGGCATGTCTATAGTGGAGCATATTGGAAACATGCTGTCGCGAGGATTGGCTGCAATCGAGAACATTCTTGATCCTCAGGCTATTATTATTGGGGGGGGAGTCGCCAAATCCCTAGATCTCCTTCTTCCAATTATCAGAAAGAAGCTTCCAGCGCTCACGTTGTCTGCATTGAATCGCAACACCGAAATCAGAATGAGTGCTCTTGGCTATGATGCAGCGCTGATTGGCGCTGCATCATTGGCATTTTTCCCATATTGAAGGAGCTTGCATGATCAGCAAACAACAAAGGCTGTTTGCAGAAAAAAACACTCTTGCGGTGCTGAATGTTCTCAGGCAAAAGCATCGCATTTCAAGAGCAAGCATCGCTCGGATTACTGGACTTACGCCCGCTACTGTATCACGAATTGTAAACCGGCTCGAAGATGCAAGCATAATCCGCACTGTTGGAAGCGGTGAATCGACAGGAGGCCGTCGGCCCCTCTTGATTGAATTCCTGCCAGATGCCTTTTATCTTGCAGGAGTCGATATAGGTGTTACCAAAGCGATCGTTCTAGTCATCGATTTGCATGGCAAGGTAGTTTCCAAAGAACGGATAGCTCTTGATGCTGGAAAGGAAAAAGAAGAAGAACTCAACCAGATTTTATTAGCTGTGCATAGAGCGTTTGACAAATTGGGAGACAATAAGAAAAAGATTTATGGTATAGGAATAAGCTTTCCTGGTGTCGTCGATACGGAAAATGGAATTGCCATACAGGCACCGAATCTTCCAAAATGGAAAAATACAAAGCTTGTCGAAATATTCAGAAGAGAGTTTGGGCTTTATTCCGCGTTGGAGAATGATGCAAAAGCCATGGCGCTTGGTGAAGCGCGGTTCGGAGCTGGAAGAGGTTCAAAGAATATATTTGCTGTATATTTGGGGCGTGGTATTGGAGGAGGCTTTATCATCGATGGCGAATTGTATCGCGGAACTCTCTCCATTTCTGGCGAAATCGGTCATATTACTGTAAATCCATCAGGCCCGATGTGCAGCTGCGGCAACAGGGGTTGTCTTGAGGTTATGGCCAGCGGTCCAGCAATTGCGTCTGCAGCTGTACATGCAATCGCTTCAGGGACGCAGTCCATTCTGAGTGAAGTTGCAAAAGGAAACCTGGGGAATATTACAGCAGAAGCAGTCAGCGCTGCAGCACTCAAAGGGGATGAATTGGCCTTGCGGCTCATGAATGAAGCGGCTGAATATATAGGCATTGGCTTGGCTGCGATAGTTAACCTTTTTGCTCCAGAGTGCATTGTTTTAAGCGGCGGTCTTGCATCTGCGGGTGATTTTTTCCTTGAGGCGATGAGAAAGACTGTAGCAGAACGATCTTTTACCTATGATAGAGTGCGTCCCAGATTCGCACGATCCGAACTGGGCGAAGACAGCGCTTGCATTGGAGCAGCCGCACTGATGCTCGAAAAACTGCTTGAAACAAAGTTCACACCATAATTGTTTTCTTATCCTGATTGCTGAGTTTTCTTTCTCACTACATATCATTGCCTCTATGGTTGAATCCTTTCGCTGGCAATTCATTTTTCTCTTGACAGAATCGGAATACCATGGTTTACTTATTTTAAAATTAAAGAAACTTACATTATATGAAAAGGAGGTCATGCATGAGAAAAGACTTTTCGTATGAAATTGAACAATATTTCTCAATTCTCAAATCTACCATGGATAGCATTTCTCGCACTGAGCTTAGCGAATTTCTGAATATCCTGCTGGATGCTTTGGAAAGAGAAGCCAGAATATACATAATGGGAAATGGGGGGTCAGGAGCGACAGCCTCACATTTTGCTGCTGATTTCAACAAGGGGCTCTCGTATGGCAAAGCTCGTCGATTTCGCATGATCTGTCTCAATGACAACATACCGACGCTTACGGCTTATGCGAATGATGTCGGTTATGAAGATATTTTTGTCGAGCCATTGCGCAATTTTCTCGAAAGCGGGGATGTTGTGATTGCGATATCGGGATCGGGCAATTCGCGGAATGTATTGAAAGCTGTCGAATATGCGAATGAGATCGGTGCTCATACCGTCGGCATTACGGGATTCGATGGCGGCAAACTCAAGAAAATCGCCAAAAGCAATGTGCTGGTACCAGTCAATGATATGCAGATTACTGAAGACCTCCACATGATTTTCGATCATCTTGCATATTCGGTCTTGCAGAGAGTATTGCCGGCAGACCATGGCTGAAAAACAGAGAAACCATATGCCGGAAAGGGATTATCAGCCAGCCTTCCCAGTGCCTGAATCCCCGAGATTCTTGCTTGGCACTTCAATCGAGATAGTACGACAGATACGCATAAATGAACCGCCATGCCATGCTCTTTTTGATTTTGACGGTACTCTGAGTCTTATTCGGGAGGGCTGGGTGGATATCATGGTTCCCATGATGGTGGAAAAGCTCTTGCCCTTTGCCAAACCAAATGAATCGGAAAAAGAAATCGAAGCATATGTGAGAGAATTTGTGTACCAGCTTACAGGCAAACAGACCATATATCAGATGATTCAACTTGCCAGGGAGATTGAGGCGCGTGGAGGTGTTCCGCTCGATCCGCTTGAATATAAAGAAGAATATCACAGAAGATTACTGGCTCGAATCGCTGATCGCCGGGAAGGCCTGGCTAAGGGTACACTTAATGCCGAGGATATGCTTGTGCCCGGCGCAATTGAAATGCTTTCTGCCTTGCAGAATCTTGGCGTTCAAATATATGTCGCTTCGGGGACCGATGAAGAGTACGTATTCGAAGAAGCACATCTCTTGGGGATCGATAAGTATGCTGATAGAAAGATATATGGCGCAAGAAAGGATTATTGGAGTTTCTCGAAAGAGATGGTGATCAAGAGAATATTGGAAGAAAATTCCGTGGATGGAAGCAGGCTCATCGCGTTCGGCGATGGCTATGTCGAAATAGCGGATTGCAAAGCTGCTGGCGGCATTGCGGTAGGAGTAGCGAGCGATGAGAAAAATCGGTCCGGGAAGCCAGATGAATGGAAGCGCAGGAGGCTTATTGGTGCGGGTGCAGATATGATCATTCCTGACTTTCGCGAAACGAAACAACTTCTGGATTATATTTGGAATTCCAAGGGAAGAGCTGATCTGGAAAGGTAAAATATGAGCAATTCGCTGGATTCTTTTGATTTGGAGAAACTTGAAAATCTGCTCCACCGTTTTGAATCCGTGAAAGTGACGGTGCTCGGCGATTTCTTTCTTGACAAATATCTCGAAGTAGACCCTGCTCTCAGCGAGATTTCCTTGGAAACTGGGAAAATTGCTCATCAGGTCGTCAGGGTTCGTCATAGTGCAGGAGCAGCTGGAACCGTTGTGAACAATATTGCAGCTCTCGGAGTGAAAAACATTACTGCAGTAGGCTTCATTGGCGATGATGGCAATGGATATGAGCTCCGAAATGACCTGAACGCTCTGGGATGTGATACGAGCAATCTTCATGTCCTACCTGGCTGCTATACTCCGACATACATGAAACCTCGGGATATCCAGATCTCGGGTCTTGACGGAGAGCACAACCGTTATGACATCAAGAATCGAAATTTGGTCGAACCATGGCTTGAAAGGCGCCTGATAGATTCTTTGGAACAGCTTCTGCAGGAAATGAATGTGCTCATCATCGTCGATCAAGTAGATATGGAAAACAGGGGCGCAGTCACTTCAGCTGTTCGTGATTTTATCACAGAATGTGCACTTCGGTATCCGAATCTTGTCATATGGGCTGATTCAAGACGAAGAATCAAAGCATTTCATAATATTATTCTGAAGATGAATCAGTTTGAGTTGGTCGAACAACATAATCCCGTACCAGGTAGCAGCGTTCCTACCGAACAGATAGTTTCAGCAATTCCGGCGGTCGAAAATCTGACAAATGGCAAGGTGTTCGTGACCGTAGCTGAACGCGGCGTATGGGTGGGATGCGGCATTCCCGAATATGTGCCTGCAGTCAGGGTGGAAGGGCCTGTCGATTCTACCGGGGCCGGCGATTCTTTTACAGCAGGTGCAGCCCTTTCTCTTGCAGCTGGTGCAGAGCCCATCGAGGCGGCCTTGGTAGGCAACTTAGCCGCATCGGTGACGGTACGACAGCTGGCTACAACCGGAGTGGCTTATCCAGAAGACTTGAAAAATGCCTTGTCTCTTTGGAGGAAGCAAAACATATGAAAGAAAAATTCGATCGGGACAGCATACATGAACGCCCCCTTTCTCAGCGCAAAAACAAATTGGAAATCGAGCGTGACGCCATAGATCCTTTTCAATATGAACCGATTCTCTCTTTGCAGGCTAAAGCAGATGTAAATGCTGCTGCGGATGAAATTCGAGCTGCAAGATCGAGAGGCAAACCAGTCATACTTGCGTTTGGTGCTCATGCAATCAAGAATGGTCTAGCTCCTGTTCTCATACGCCTGATGAGTGGTGCATGGATCAATCATTTTGCAACAAATGGTGCAGGGATTATTCATGACTGGGAATTTGCCTATCAAGGGAAAACTGCTGAAGATGTTCGGCGATATGTTGCCGAGGGTCAGTTCGGCATTTGGGAAGAAACAGGCTTTTTCATCAATTTGGCGCTTGCAATTGGCGCATGGAAGAGCATGGGCTATGGCGAATCCATAGGTGCTCTGATTGCAGAAGACTGCTTGATTATTCCGGAAGACTCGGAATTGATGGTCGCCATTCATAAAGGGCAACTCAAGAATGCAACAGAAGAAGAACTCGAGAAAGCTGCCGCCGCTGCCGATTTGCGTGCTTTGATACATCATTTCAAGCTTCGGCCAGGAAAATTGGCTGTTACACACAGGTATAAGCAATACAGCCTTGCCTATTCCGCTTTTGTGAACAATGTTCCTTTTACATGCCATCCTATGTTTGGACATGACATTATATATACTCATCCAATGAATCGGGGTGCAGTGATAGGAAGGACAGCCGAATTGGATTTTCTGTCATTCGTCAATTCGGTTTCTCACCTTGAGGGGGGCGTATATCTTTCTGTTGGCTCTGCGGTCATGTCGCCGATGATTTTCGAAAAATCTCTTTCAATGGCCCGGAATGTCGCCCATTCTCGTGGATCGAGCATAGAGAATTTTTCGATTCATGTAGTCGATCTTGCGCAATCGAATTGGGACTGGCAAGCGAACGGAGAACCGCCGCAGGACAATCCTGCCTATTATTTGCGCTTCAATAAGACTTTCAGCCGCATGGGAGGGAAAATGACCTATACGAGCGCAGATAATCGCTCATGGTTGGTCGCTCTTCTGAGAACGCTTGAACGGGTATGACATCATATGAAAAGCAGGCAGAAAGCCGTTTGAGGCTATTTTAAACTTGACTTTGGACTTTTGCTGTGCTTAACTTAATTTAATTTTAAAATAAATAAGGAGGAGCTAGGTGCCACGTCCGATCACGATAATCTCTGCCCAATGGGCAGACCTTCCTTTTGAAACGTTCTGCGCAAAAGCCTCAAAATATGGATATGATGGCATCGAGCTTGCTTGTCTGGGAGATCATCTGGATGTCCGTGCTGCGGCGAATGATCCATCATACGTTGAAACCAAAAAAGCGATACTTGATCGTCATGGTCTCAAAGTCTGGGCGATTGCTGCTCATGTAATCGGCCAATGTATCGGAGATCCCTGGGACCCGAGGCTGGATAATTTTGTGCCGCAAAGCATTAAAGGCAAGCCTGATGCTATTGTTGCATGGGCCGTCGAGGAAATGAAATATGCAGCGCTGGCAGCCAAGGCAATGGGATGTTCAATCGTGACTTGTTTCATGGGTTCGCCTATTTGGCGATATTGGTATTCTTTTCCACCCACTTCAGAAGAAATGATTGCCCAGGGTTACGCCGAGATAGTAAAACGATGGGCTCCTATTTTTGATGTGTTTGATGAGCATGGGATACGATTTGCCCTGGAAGTGCATCCTACGGAAATTGCATTCGATTATTACAGCGCTATGCGATTGCTGGAAGAATTTAAGTGGAGAAAAACGCTGGGCTTCAACTTGGATCCATCACATCTATTATGGCAGGGAATAAAACCGGAACTTTTCATACGGGATTTCGGTGATCGCATTTTCCATGTGCATATGAAAGACGTAGCGTTGAACTCAGATGGCAGGGCAGGAATTTTGGGCTCGCATTTGCCATTTGGCGATCTTAGAAGAGGATGGAATTTCTGCTCAATAGGTCATGGCGATGTAGATTTTGAGGCTATTATCCGAGAATTGAACGCAATAGGTTATTCCGGGCCGCTCTCCGTAGAGTGGGAAGACTCTGGTATGGATCGAGATTTTGGTGCTCAAGAGTCTCTGGAGTTTGTCCGGGCGATCGATTTTCCTGCATCCTCCATTGCATTTGATGCATCTATGAAGAAATGAGGAGCATTATGATTGACGGAAAGAATGAGATCATCCTCCGCATGGAAAAAATAAACAAGGATTTTGGCGGTGTTCCAGTCCTGAAGGACATCACGCTTGATATCAAAAGGCAGGAAATACTCGGCATTATTGGGGAAAATGGTGCAGGCAAAAGTACCCTGATGAAAATACTGAGTGGCATTTATCAGCCAAGCTCAGGACAGATTTTTTTAAATGAAAAGCCGGTGAAAATAGAATCTCCAGTAAGAGCTCGACAATTGGGTATTAGTTTGGTTCCGCAAGAATTCAATCTTATTCGAGATTTGCCGGTATATGCGAATATTTTTCTTGGTGTAGAAATACGAAAAAAAAGCGGCATTTTGGACAAGGCGGCGATGAAAGAGAGGACGCGGGAGCTTTTGGCGAAGCTCAGTGTCGATATTGATCCTGAAGCCTATATTGAAAAATTGAGTGCTGCTGAAAAGCAAATGATCGAGATATGCAAAGCTCTAGCCTTTCATGCCGACATTCTCATCCTGGACGAACCTACGACAATGCTCACGACATTTGAAATTGATATTCTTTTCAAGCTTGTAGAGGCTCTCCGGGATCAGGGGATGACCATAATCTATATTTCTCATAAGCTGAAAGAAGTCAAAAGCCTCTGTGATCGAACCATTGTTCTGAGAGATGGCGTTCTTGTATTCGAAGCTCCGACCCAATCGGTTTCAGTATTGGAGATGGCCCAGCGAATGGTAGGCCGCGAATTGGAGTCGGTTTTTCCTCCAAAAACTATGCCTTTGAAAGAAGTCGTTTTTGAAGCGAAGAATGTAACAGTACCGGGAGTCCTAGAAAATATCACTTTCTCCCTGCACAAGGGAGAGATTCTTGGATTGGCCGGTCTTGTTGGTGCTGGACGTACTGAAGTTGCCGAAACGATACTGGGATTGCGCAAAATGACAAAAGGCCACTTCATTGTCAATGGGACTGAAATGAAATTCAATGAGCCGGCAGAAGCAGTAGCTGCGGGTATCTCCTATCTATCGGAGGACAGGCAGGGGTCAGGAATTATTACAAGTTTCTCTGTCTTGAAGAATGCAACGCTCGTTTCAATAAGCAGCTATTGCAGTCCTTTCCTGCGTGTAATAGACAAAGAATCGGAACGCAAAAAGGTCAAGGAATATGTCCAATCATTTCGCATTAAAACCGAATCTCTAGATACATTGCTTGAAAATCTTTCCGGAGGCAATCAACAGAAAGTGTCGCTTGTCAAATCAATTGATACAAAGCCTGGAATTCTTATTGTTGATGAACCGACTAGAGGCGTTGATGTGGCAGCCAAGCACGAAATATATCATTTCATCAATGAACTCGTGAAAAGCGGCATATCTTGTTTGTTCATTTCCTCGGAGCTTGAGGAGATAATTGGCATGTGCAACAGAGTCGTCGTCATGCGCGAAGGCAGAATCGCTGCCATTCTTGAAGGATCTGCCATTAATGAAGAAGAAATCATGATTCATGCGACGGGTGTAAGGGAGGAGGTTGCTTCATGAGTCAGGCTGCGCGAACATCAAAATTGAACCTGGAAAAGTATGGCTCTCTGCTGGCATTGGTAGTGCTTTTCGTGCTGGCTACTATCATTGGATGGCCTTATTTCATTCAGATTGAGAATATTACCAATGTCATGAGGCAGGCTTCGTATACTGGCATCATTGCGCTTGGAATGAGCTTTGTCATTATATCGGGTGGGATTGACCTTTCCGTTGGAGCTATGGCTGCTTTTGTAGCCTCCTGTGGTGTTCTGTTCATGAATTATTTGCTGTCAAAGAATGGCGGAAATGAAACCATGGCGATCGCTGGAGGGGTATTCGCAATGGTGTTTCTTGGCGGCGTTGGTGGGGCTCTCAATGGTCTTTTAATCACAAAGGGCAAAATTGTACCCTTTATTGTGACGCTCGGCACTATGTCCATATTCCGCTATCTTTCGCTTCAGATGGCAAATGCAGGAGAATTTGCTTCTCACAGTCAAGCATTCGGTGCATTTGGGATGTCCAAAATCTTTTCATTCAAAATTGGTAGCTCGGTAATTTCACTTTCTACTCCGGTTCTGATTCTGTTAATAATGGCAGCAATTCTTTCATTTATTCTGAATAATACGAGGTTCGGTCGTTATCTTTGTGCAGTAGGCTCAAATTCACGGGTTGCCCAGTATTCGGCTGTCCGTGTGGATCGCGTGCGCTTCTGGGCATATGTTGTCATAGGACTCATGGTCGGCATTTCTGCAGCTCTGCTCGCGGCTCGATTTAATACAGTTTCTACGCCGAATTTCGGTTTGGGATTTGAACTCGATGCAATAGCCGCAGTCATTATTGGCGGTACAGCCATGTCTGGGGGGCGGGGTTCGGTATGGGGCACGGTAGTCGGGATTTTGATTCTGCAAATCATCCAGAACATGCTGAATATGGCAGGGCTCTCGCCGTATTTCCAGGGTGTTGTCAAAGGAATAGTAATAATTGCTTCTGTATATATTCAGAGGCAGAAGCAATGAATATGGTTCTAAACAACCCTCGTCGAGGGTTAGCCCCAAAAGGGGCAAATATCAGTGGATTCCAAGGAGGTACATGATGAAGAAGCTATTATTAGGGCTCCTCATCGTGACCATGGTCGCGAGTGTCGGTTTCGCCCAAGGAAAGACCTACAAGGTTGGTGTTTCCATGCCGAGCGCTACCCATGGCTGGATGGCAAATGCGAACTGGTGGGCAAACAAGGCCAAGACAGATTGGGAGGCAAGAGACAAAAATGTCAAGATCGAGCTCAAATTCGCCGGCAATGCTCAACAGCAGACCTCGGACATCGAAGATCTTCTTGTCAAAAAAGTAGATGCAATTGTTGTGTTCCCGTTCGATACATCGGTCACAAATGTCGTGGAAAAAGCCTATAACCAGGGCGTCTATGTCGTCGTTCTTGATCGCGGAGTATCCAAAGAGGGTATCTACGATGTCTATATCACGAATGACGATGAAAGCTATACCCGCAAGGGAATGGAGTGGCTCGCCAAGCAGATGGGGTACAAGGGCAACCTTCTTCTTATCACCGGCGTTCCCTGCCCAATTGATACAACTCGCACTGACACTATCAAAGAAGTGGTCGCCAAATATCCCAATATTAAAATTCTTGATATTCAGCCTGGTGATTGGAACCGCCAGAAAGCTTTGACGGTTATGGAAAACTATCTGCAGAAGTACAAACAGATCGATGCAGTATATACTGCAGATGATGACATGATGATTGGTGCAATGCAGGCTTACAAGGAATCTGGCCGCAAGGATATAAAATTCTTCCTCGGTGGCGGATGCCTGAAAGAAATCATCAAAGGCATCATGGACGATTCCAATCCGCTCGTGAAAGCCGATGTGACATATCCGCCTTCTGTTATCGCAACATCGATTTCCTATGCTGTAATAGGTGTCAAGGGTGAAAAGCTCAATCCCTATATCTATCAAGCCAGAGCGCTTCCGCGGCGTGTGATTCTGCCAGCTGAATTGGTCACCAAGGAAAACGCAAAAGATTTCTACTTCCCAGATGCTCCCTTCTAATAGGCTAGGCTCCTGAAGAGAGTGAGGCCGCCCTGAATGTTATTTCAGTGGCGGCCCTTTTTATATTTCAAGTCTTTTAGGTAATGCGCTTGAAAGATTTTTGCTGGTTTCAGGTTTTATATTTGTTCAGGCTGTGGATTATGCAAAAAATTGGTCTTTTCTTTGGAACATTCGATCCGCCTCATATTGGGCATCTGTTTATTGCAAATTATTGCCTAGCCTTCAATTTTCTGGATCAGATATGGTTCATTCCTTCTCCTCAAAATCCTTTAAAAGCAAATTTGCAATTGACAGATGAACACTTGCGATATCAGATGTTGATGCTTGCCATCCAGAATGCGCCTTTTTTCAAAGTTATGGATACTGAATTCAATCTCTCCAAACCCAATTATAGTTATATCACATTGCAATATTTTTTGGAGCATTATCCGGATAATGAATATTATATTTTGATGGGAAGCGATAATTTCCAGCGGTTCCCTCTGTGGAAAAATCATGAATACATTTTGAATAACTCTCATATCATTGTTTATCCACGGAAGAATTTTTTGATGAATAGCGAAATAATTTCTGAAAAAATAGAATATGATGAAGATGCTCCGCTTATAGAATTGACAAGCTCATGGATACGTTCTTCCCTGAGAAGGAAATTGGATATTCGCTATGCTTTACCTTTCGGGATTTTTCAGTTCATTATTGAACATGGTTTGTATGCTCAGTAATGGGCATAGAATGCTGATACAATGGCATATTGTCTGCAAACCAGTTGCCATCCTCAAGCGATTGCTCCAACAGCTCTTTTCCCGCTCCTCTATCCTTCATCATCTTTCAGCTGGGCAAAGGTTGTAATACCGCCGAACACCTTTGGCGTCACGAAAAGCCGCATGCTCAGGAGGAACACAAGGCCGATCATGCCGCTGACCAGAAAGC
>Ga0078972_1012746_pt1 | contig 14261 bp, 14 predicted proteins | sample YelNatPaOPGAMG01_FD_67568 | JGI IMG/M metagenome (GOLD analysis project Ga0078972, IMG submission 67568) | Hot spring thermophilic microbial communities from Obsidian Pool, Yellowstone National Park, USA - OP-RAMG-01 (SPADES assembly) (version 2) | ecosystem: Environmental > Aquatic > Thermal...
CTGTTCGGGGTACGCCGACCCCCTCAGGCCCCTGGGATGGCTTCCACTGGCTGGCCTCCGAGGATTATAACGCCTACGGGTTGACAGGAGTCACCCTCAAGGCCCTGGCTCGTTTAGGCTTTGCCGTCCCGGGATCCCCGGCCGGGTCATAGCGAAGGGGTCCAGGATGGCTTCCAGTTGCTCCGCGGTGAGATAGCCCTTCTCCAAGATCACCTGGCGCAAAGAGACCCCTCGCGCCAGCGCCTCCTTGGCCACTTGGGCGGCGGCAGCATAGCCGATGTAAGGGTTGAGGGCCGTGGCCAAGCCCATGCTGCGCTCGGCCAACTCGCGGCAACGCTCCACGTTGGCGCGGATGCCGCGCACGCAGCGCTCGGTGAAGAGACGGACGCCGTTGGTGAGGATCTCCAAGGATTGGAAGAGGTTATAGGCTAGGATGGGCAGCATCACGTTCAGCTCCAACTGCCCGGCCTGGGAGCAGGCCAGGATGGTCAAGTCGTTGCCCATCACCTGGTAGCAAACCATGTTGAGCATCTCGGCCATGCTGGGGTTCACCTTGCCCGGCATGATAGACGAGCCCGGTTGGACGGGAGGCAAGGTGATCTCCGCCAGGCCCGTGCTCGGCCCCGAGCTGAGCAGGCGCAGGTCGTTGGCGATACGCGTCAGCGTGGCAGCCAAGGTGCGCAGGGCAGCGGAAAGATCCAGGAAATCGGCCGTGCTCTGCATGGATTCAAACAGGTTCCCCGAACTAACGAAGGGGATGCCGGTCAGCTCGCTCAGCTTGGCAACCATGGCCAGGTGATAGTCGGGATGGGCATTGAGGCCCGTGCCCGTGGCCGTCCCACCGATGCCCAGGCGCTTGAGGTTCTCTCCGGCGCGGCGGATGCGCTCGGCGTCCAGGCGCACGGCCTGGGCGTAAGCCCCGAACTCTTGTCCCAAGCGCACGGGGACGGCGTCCTGAAGATGAGTGCGCCCCGGCTTGAGCACGCCATCAAATTCCCGGGCTTTGGCCTCAAGGGCCGCAACCAGATCGTCTAAAACGGGGGATAGACGCTGTAACTTGACAAGCGCTGTGACGCGCATGATGGTGGGGATGACATCGTTGGTGGATTGGGCCATGTTGACGTGATCGTTGGGATGCACGGGGACGTACTCCCCCCGACGGCCCCCCAAAAACTCGTTAGCCAGGTTGGCGATCACCTCGTTGGTGTTCATGTTGTGGGAGGTGCCTGCCCCGGCCTGGAAGGGATCCACGACGAAATGCTCGTGCCAGCGTCCCTCAATGATCTCTTGGGCCGCGGCGACGATGGCCCGGCCGCGCCGCTCATCCAGTTGCCCCAGGGCCATGTTGACCTCAGCGGCGGCCCGTTTGACGAGGGCGCTGGCCACGATATAATCCGCCGGCTGTCGCAGGCCGCTTACAGGGAAATTCTCCACGGCGCGCTGTGTCTGTGCTCCCCAAAGGGCCTCATCGGGGATGCGAACCTCGCCTAAAGAATCCACCTCAACGCGCATACATCACTCCTCTGCCTCGTTTTCTAGGGCATCGGCCTCAACGGCATCCTCCTCCAGTTGCAGGGCCATGAGATATCCTCGGGCGCGCTCCGCTTTGTCATAGCGGTAGACGAGCTCCCAGAAAGCCTGAGAATGGTTGGGTTCCTGCAAGTGCACCAGCTCGTGGACGATCACATAATCCAACACAAAGGGGGGCACTGTAGCCAGGCGTTTGGAGATGCGGATCGTGCCCAGAGCGGGCGAGCAGCTCCCAAAGGTCTTGCGTTGGTTGGCGGCGAAGCGAATACTGCGCCAACGCAAGGCACCGCCAAAGAGGCTCTGATTGAGGCGCTTGGCGCGCTCCTCAAGGTAGGCGTCGGAACGGAAACGGCGCATCTTGCGGCGCATCTCCAGGACTTGCTCCACAAAGTGGCGCACGGCACGCTGCAGCTCCTCCTCGGACATGGAAGCCGGGGCACGAACCTCTAGGGTATACCAATTGAGCAAGCGGGCACTCACCGTCTTGGTGCGACGGGGGCTGCGGATGACCTGCACCGCGATATCATCCGCCGAAGGGGACTCGCTTGAGGGCGCAGGGCCTTCCCGAGGCCTTTCCGGGGCACGCCGACGAGCATAGCAAGACCGAACGAGCGGTGCGTTCACAGAAGCCTATCCTGACAGGTTATGGCCAAGGAATGGCCGAATAAGAGCAAACCCCAGTGTTAAACTGGGGTTTGCTAGGTGCCGCGGGAGGGATTTGAACCCTCGTGGATCTGATATCCACCACGCCCTGAACGTGGCGCGTCTGCCAGTTCCGCCACCGCGGCTCTAATAAACATTATACCGCTCCCATTGCCATTTGTCAAACAGGTGACGTCCTTGCAACCGGCCGTAAGCGGATGTTCGGCCTTAGCAACCGCCACCCACGCTATCCAATGCCCAACACGCGGGCGAAGAAAGCGATGGCCTCCTGCACACGCAGGTCCCAATACGCCCAGTTGTGCTCGCCGGGGTATTCGGTGTATTCGTGGGGAATGCCCAGCCTCTCCAAGTGTTGATGGAAGCGGCGATTTTCTTGGAGCAAAAAGTCGTCCAGGCCGCAGTCAATGCGCAGTGCGGGCAGGGTAGCCCGATCGGCGCGCTCAACGAGGGCAAAGATATCCTCCGGGCCGCCTTGAGGGTTCTGCCCAAAGATGGGGATCCATTCCTGACCCCATTCCTCGTTATCCTGGAACTTGCTCGAGGCAAAGGCCAACGCGCCGGAATGGCTGGCCGCCGCACAGAACATCTCGGGGTGTTTAAGGGCCAGCTTGAGCGCCCCATAGCCGCCCATGGAGAGGCCTCCGATGACCCGCCCCGCACGGCCGGGGATGGTCTGGAAGGTAGCATCCACAAAACCGATGAGGTCGCGCAGGATGGCCGTCTCATAGGCGGCTTTCGGCTTGTACAGGGCGTCGGTGTAGAAGCTTCGCCCCCCATCGGGCATGACCACGATCAAGGGCAGATTCTCCACGTAACGCTCGATGCTCGTCCGCCGCACCCAGGCTGTGTGATCGTCAGATAGGCCGTGCAGCAGATAGAACACGGGGAAAGGCCCGCGCTTCTTCTCCGGTAGGATGACCATCGCTGCGGTCATCTTCTCCAGGACATTGTTGGCGGTAAAATGAATCTCACAGACTGCCATAGCTTATCTCCTTTCCCATTCATTTCCTCAGCGGCTGCCCTAGGCCGGCCAGATCAGGACCCCAACGAATCCTCACCCTCACCTATACGCCTATCTCCGAAGCCCTCATTCTGGTTCCAAGTGTTGGGTCAGGAAACCGGAGATGCCGAGGCAGAAAGGCGGACGAACGGACATCGCCCTCCTCCCAAGACGACCTATTCGTAGCGCAGGGCGTCGATCGGGTTCAGATTGGAGGCCCGACTCGCCGGGTAGATGCCGAAGAACAAGCCCACAGCGATGGAAAAGCCCACTGCCAAGGCCACGGCCTGTACCGAGACATACGTCGTGAGCTGAGCCAGCCTTTTAACCAACAGCGCCACCCCCCAGCCGAAGGCGATGCCCACGATCCCGCCAACAACGCTGAGCACGACGGATTCAATCAAGAACTGCCAGAGGATGTCGCTCCGCTTAGCGCCCACCGCCTTGCGGATGCCGATCTCACGGGTGCGCTCTGTCACCGAGACCAACATGATGTTCATGATGCCGATGCCACCCACCAAAAGCGAGATGCCTGCGATGGCCCCTAGGACGATGGTCAAGATGTTGGTGATCTGCCCGGCTACGCTGAGGATATCTTGCTGCGAGGCGACAGTAAAATCGTCCTCCTCGTATTGGATCTCATGGCGGTCGCGCAGCGTCCAAGTGATCTCTTCAATGGCCGCATCTATACTGGCCTCGTCCACCGCCGACACATTGATGAAATCCACACGCAATCCGCCCTCGGCGAGCATCCTGCCACTGAAGAGCTTCTTCTGCATCGTGGAGAGAGGCAAGACCACGATGGCATCGCGGGAGCCGCCCCCAAATCCCTGGCCGCCCTTTTCCACCAGCACGCCGATCACCTTGAAAGGCACGCCGTTGATGCGCACCGTTTGCCCCACGGCCTCCTCGGGGTCTCCGAACAAATTCTTCGCCGGCTGCGCTCCGAGGACGACCACGCGCGCCGCGGCGGCTTCATCGGCGGCAGTGAAGAACTCCCCATACTGGGCAGGGAAGTTGCGTACAAACTCGTATTCCGGCGTAGTGCCCACGGCCGTGATGTAGACGCTATCGCCACCATAGGCGAGCGTGACGCTGCGCTGAACCTCGGGCGCTACCGCCGCCACATGGGGATTCCGCGAGGTGTCGGCGATGGCCTCCGCATCTTGCCGCGTGAGCATCCTCACGATGCGCAAGGTGCCTCGCCCCATGCCCTGTTGCAGTTGCCCTGGGAAAACGAAGATGAGATTGGAGCCAATGCTCTGAATCTGGCTGGTGATCTCCGCCTGGGCGCCCTGGCCCACCGCAAGGAGGGCGATCACCGCGCCGGTGCCGATGATGATGCCCAACATGGTCAGCCCGGCGCGCAACTTGTTGGCGCGCAGGCTCCTCAGGGCCATACGAACGCTTTCAATCAGATCCATAAGCTAACCACCCACGCTTTCTCGGACGAGGACGCCGGGGGCAAATTGCTGATTCACCACCTTCTCGTCGCCCACCAACACCCCATCCCGCAAACGGATGATACGCCGGGTGTACTCGGCGATTTCCGGAGAGTGGGTGACAAAGATGATCGTGATCCCCCGCTCCAGGTTGAGACGCTGAAAGATCCCCATGATCTCCAAGCCCGTCTTGGTATCCAGGTTCCCAGTAGGCTCATCGGCCAGGATGATGGTCGGTTCATTGACCAGCGCCCGCGCGATGGCCACCCGCTGCTGTTCGCCGCCGGAAAGCTCGGTGGGCTTGTGCATGATGCGGTCGGCCAAGCCCACTGCGCTCAAGGCCTCTATGGCCCTCTGCCGCCGATCTTTGGCCCCGGCGTAGATCAAGGGGATTTGCACGTTATCCAACGCCGAAGTGCGTGGAAGCAGGTTATAATTCTGAAAGACAAAGCCGATCTTGCGGTTACGAATTTCCGCCAACTGATTGTCGTTCAAGGTAGAGACCTTGACGCCATCCAGGATGTACTCCCCGGACGTGGGTTGATCCAGGCAACCCAGGATATTCATCAGGGTACTTTTGCCCGATCCGGATGGCCCCATAATAGCGGTCAACTCGCCACGCTCAATGCCCAGGCTCACGCCACACAGGGCCTTGACCTCCACCTCCCCCATGCGATAGATCTTCCAGACGTCATGCAACTCAATGAGCATCCTCAACCTCCGCTGCTGAAGGTCGCGCCACTCAGGATATTAACCCGTGGTGCGCTCACGATAACTTGTTGGCCTTCCTCCAGCCCGGTGACGATCTCGGTACTATCCTCGTTGGAGACGCCCGTAGTCACGTAGACGCGCTTGGGCATCTGCCCGTCTAGTATCTCAACGTACTTGCCCTGTTTATCGCGCTTAAGCGCCCGATTGGGCACCAAAAGCACGTTGTCCTTCCGCTCGACGATGATGTTGATCACCGCCGTCATCAAGGGCTTGATAGGCAAGTCGGTGGGATTGAGATCAATGCGGACACTGTAATTGACGATCCCCTGAGCGCTGCTGCCCAACAAACTGACCTTAGAGACCCGCCCCTCAAGCTCGCGATCGGGGAAAGCGTCCAAGGTGATCAGCACCTTTTGGCCGATGGTGACCTTACTGATCTCTGTCTCATCGATATTCACATCCACGTGATAACGGCTCACGTCCACCAGGGTGCCGGCGGGCGTGGCCGGCGTCACGTTGTCGCCAACGTGCAGATTCCAATCTGCCAACTGCCCGGCAAAGGGGGCGATAAGCACAGCGTCATTCAAGCGGCTCTGGGCGACCTCCACCCCCACACGGGCCTGCGCTACCTGCGCCTCAGCTTGAGCGACATCCTCCGGTGAGGGCATGCTGAGAAGGCGCGCCAGCGTAGACTCGGCCTGAGCAAGCTGTGATTCGGCCGCCTTGAGCGTCGAGGATCTGGGCGGGCTGGTGAGCCTATCCAGCGCGGACTCGGCTTGGGCGAGCTGCGATTCGGCCGCCTTGAGCACCGAGGCCTTTGGAGGATCGTTGAGTTTCTCGCGGTTGATCTGGGCGATCTCCACCTGGATCTCGGCATTCAGCACCTGCGCCTCGGCTTGATTTTTGGCCCCCTGGCTTGCCCCCGGCATGGCCCGCACCGAGTCGCGGTTGGCCTGTAGGCCCCAGAGCGAGTTCTTGGCCTGGGCGATGGCTAAATCCGCCAGGCGAATATCCCGCGCAGAGGGGCCGGCCTTGAGGTCGTTCAGGTTGGCCTTGGCCGCCTCTACGGCCGCTTTGGCAGCGGCGACCTCAGCTTCGGACGGACCGGTCTGCAAATCCTGCAGGCTGGCCCTAGCTGCCTCCACCGCCGCCCGCGCCGCAGCGATCTCTTCCTTGCTCGGCGCCTTACGGACTCGGGCCAGAGAGGCCTCGCTCACCTGTAAAGCCGCTTGAGCCTGTTTCAGGCTCAGCTCCAAATCCCTGGTATCCAGACGGGCGAGTACCTGTCCCTGCTTCACCGAATCGCCCTCCTTGACCAACACCTCGGCCACCGTGCCGCTTATCTTGAAGGTCAGGGGCTGTGTACGTTCCGCCGCGAGGCTGCCGGAAGCGCTGATCCTAGCCTCAATGGAGCCTCGGACCACCGGCGCCGTCTTGACCCCTTGGGGGACGGCCGTCTGGGCTCTCTTGTTAGCTCGGCTGTAGAGAAACAGGCTGCCCGCGATCACCAACACCACAAGGGCTATAGCCAAAATGCGCTTGCCGTTCATGGAATACTCCCTTAAATGCTCTTTGTAGCCAACGGCTGGCCGACCCTCAGATCCCCAAGTTGCCCATGACCGCCCGGCCAAGGAGCACGGGCACGAGTTTAAGCACCAAAAAGACGAGCCATATGACCAGGGCCATAAAGGTCGCCTTGCCTCGGCTAAGCCTGGTAGCAACGCTGATGCCAATACCCAGAAGAACGATATGCCATAGGGCAAACGGATCCACATTGCCCAATAAAGCATAAGCTAGGTTGCGGCTATCCTTGAACACATCGCCGCTGGCGACCAAGAAGGAAAGGCCCTGATGCTCTATGATCTGCTTGCTCACCAAGACGTAGGCGGCCTGAACCAGGTCGCGCACGAAAAAGGGGAACATGCTCCAGAGACAAACGGCGAACGTGGGTCCCCAGGTGCTCGTGCCTCCGGCAGCTATGCTGGAAAAGTGCACGATAGCCCCGCGTAGCACCCATCCCAAGGCGGCCATAACCAACCCCGCACCCAGGCCTGAAAGCCAGTACGTCGTGGGGGTAACCGGCCGGGCATTCTCGCGAACCAGTCGGGCCTGTTCCTCGGACATGTTGGCCGTCAGCCGCTCGATCATCTGCGCCGAGCGCTCATTGGCCAGCTTGATTTGGTAAGGAGCCGAGACCGCCAATAGCAGGACCATGCTCAGGACCAGCAAGATGGCGGGCACAAACCAGGCCCGGGGCCGCTTGGCCGCTTCGGCCATCGCCTGCGTGGGGCGGTCGATCATGCCGATGGCGATAACTGCAAGGTTCATGCCTTCCCCATCTCCTTCCTATATCAAACGCACAGGAGCTCGCTCTTATTCGGCACAAAACGCGGCTGCGGCCGGTTTGTCACAGTCGCAACTCACACATGATAGGCCAGAATAGGTGGGAGTCAATTCGGGAAGAAAAGCCCTTTATCCCGGAACCTAGGCTGCGTCTCTGGTCCTTTGCTCCAATCCCGAAGGAAAGAGGCTAAGGCACTAGACCGCACCTGTATCGCGCAGGTTGCGGATGTCATCCGCAGAGAAACCCAGTTCAGCCAAGATCTCGTCGGTATGTTGCCCCAGAAGGGGTGGGGGAAGCCGATAACTGGCCGGCGTCTCGTTGAGGTGCAGAGGTGAGGCCAGAGTGCGCAGCGTGCCCACGGTGGGATGTGCTTGTTCTATCACAAAACCGCGGGCGCGCACGTGAGCATCTTGAAGCATCTCGGGGATGCTGTAGATGGGCCCGGCGGGGACGCCGGCCTGCTCTAGCAATTCAATCCACTCGGCCGCGTTGCGCTCGGCCAACTTCTCTTCAATGATCCGGCGCACCTCGGCGCGGCGCACAACCCGCTCGCGGTTGACATGGTAGCGAGGATCATCGCGTATCTCCTCTAGGCCCAAGACGGCGCACAGCCGCGCCCAGAGCGCCTCGCTGGCACAGGCAATGATCAGGTAGCCATCCTTAGCCTTGAAGGTGCCATAAGGGACGATGAAGGGGTGATCGTTGCCCAGCTTGGCCGGAGGCCGCCCGCTGAGCAGGTAGGCCACGGCCTGGGTTACGCCCCACCAGGCCTGCGACTCAAGCAAAGAGAGGTCAATGTATTGGCCGCGGCCGGTGCGCTCGCGCACGAACAGCGCCGCCAACACCGAACCAAGCCCATAGAGGGCCGTGGCCAAATCGGCGATGGAGGCGGGATAACGCATGGGCACCTCCTCTTTCTCGCCGGTAATGGGCATGAGGCCGGCCATGCCCTGGGCGATGATATCGTATCCGGGGCGGCCGGCGTAGGGTCCGGTCATGCCAAAGCCGGTGATCGAGCAATAGATGATGCGCGGATTGCGCGCCGAGAGGCTGGGGTAATCAATGCCCATACGCACACGGTAGGACTCGCGGCGTTCGTTGGTCAGGAGCACGTCGGCGCGCTCAACCAAGCGCCGCAAAACCTCCAGCCCTTCCTTGGTGCTATAGTCACATGTGAGGCTGCGCTTATTGCGATTGATGGACAAGAAGTAGGCGCTCTCGCCGGCGGCGAAGGGCGGCCCCCAGCCACGAGATTGGTCGCCAACGCCGGGGCGCTCCAATTTGATCACATCTGCCCCCAAATCGCCTAGGAGCATGCCCAAATAGGGGCCGGCCAGGGCTTGTGTCATATCCACGACGCGGATGCCCTCCAGCGCTCCGTGCAAGGTACCTTCTCTTTCCATGCGTCCTCCTCATCGAGCTTTCTCTACAACCACCCAGACGTTGGCCCCGTCTGCGTGGATGCTTACCCGGGCGCCGGGATAGCCGAAAAGCCTGGCGATCTGCGCGGGAGCGAGGAAACGGCTGCGCATCAGCAGCAACCTCTCCCCCCAGGCGATCAACCGAGCGCCCACAGTGCGCACGTCCGGCTCCTCAACGACGATCCGCCCGCCGGGCTGCAATACCCGCCAGAGCTCGTCTGCCGTCCGATGTTGATCTTGAACGTGATGCAGTGCATCCACCATGATGATGCGGGCGAAGGATTCATCCAAAAAGGGTAATTCCTCGGTTCGTGCGCAAACCGGATAGAGGCCGTCTTTCTTAGAAGCCTGCCAGAGCATCTTGAAGGATAGGTCGGCCACCACCACCTGAGCGGCCTGGCCGCGCAGGAACTGGGCCACCCGTCCGGTGCCCCCGCCGGCATCCAGAAGCGCGCCCGAGGTGGGCAGACCGGCCAGGGCCTGCAGGGTCTGTGGTTCCCTGGGGTGGATGAGCCGCTCATAGAAAGGGGCCAGAAAGCCAAAGTGATCCAATAAGGGCATGGGGCACTAACAGCTCTACGTCACATAGAATCACCTGCCTTAAGGGCGCATAGCCAAAGGCAGATACAATTATAGCATGAACCCCAATGGGACACATTATGACATGCTCGCAAGTAGCATCCCCATGACAAGGGCCCACGAATCGCCACATGGGAGAGCTTGTGCTATACTCTCCCAGAGATCCGAACACCAAGTGAACAAATGGCAACGGGGCGAAAGGACATCCTCGTTTGGTGGCCCTGGGTGGCCGCTTTTGCGCTTCTGGCGCTGAGCTATTATCCCACTCTAGCCTGGCTGGTTACGAGCTGGCTGGGCAACTCGTATTATAGCCACGGACTCCTGGTGCCGCTCGTCTCGCTCTTCCTGGCCTGGCGCTTGCTGCGCCGCCGGGCCCCTGAGCCGGATAGTCCGATCGTTTCCGGCCGTTCTTTTGTCCTCGGCTTGCTCTTGGTTTGCCTGGGGTTGGGGGTGCACGTCCTGGCGCTGGGGCGCCCATTTCACGTGATCTCTGCCGCGAGCCTCATCCCGGTTTTGTCGGGGATCGTGCTGGCCTTGGCCGGACCTCATACGCTACGCCGGCTGGCGTTCCCGCTCGGCTTTCTTCTCCTCATGATCCCACTGCCCTACCTAGAGCGAAGCACGCCCTATCTGGCCCGCTGGTTAGCTAACACCACGGCGGCGATCGGCCGGGGCCTTGGGCTGGAAGTGAATGCCCTTGGCGCGCGCGTGGAACTGCCCGGGACAGCCCTGGTCATCGGCGCACCCTGTAGCGGGGTCAATTCCCTGGCCGCCCTGATGACGTTGGCCGTGCTCTACGCCTTCTTGGTGCGTGGGCCGCTTGGGGCGCGCCTGGCGTTGGTGTTCCTCGCCCTGCCCATCGCCCTACTGGCCAACCTGGCGCGCGTCTGCTTGCTGGTCTTGCTAGCCCACTACGTTAGTGAGGCTGCCGCCATACGTTACGCTCACAACTGGTCGAGCCCGCTTCTCTTCCTGTTCGCCTTGGGAGCACTCGTCCTTGTGGGGAAGGGACTACGATGCGGCGAGATTCGCTCCGATCTCTAGCGCTCATCCTCGTACTGCTCTTAGGGGCGGGAGCCAGCCTGAGAGCATGGCGGGCGCGCACCTCTACGGCGGCACGCCCTCAGGCTAGCCCCCAAGGCTTTTATTCGGTGCACGTTGATCTCGCCGGCTGGTATGAGGCCACTCCCTACGAGAAAGTGGTCGCCGGCCCTTATGATCTGCGCTTTGACGCCCTGCCCTCCTCCCTCCCCTTGCAAATCGGCCCCTGGCATGGCGTAGAACTCGGCCCGAGTGCCGAGATAGAGAGCTTCTTCGCCCACCCCGACTTGATCGTGCGCCGAGAGTACTCAGGCCCCTCGGGGCGGGTGATCTGGCTCACGATCATAGGTTCTCGTGGGCCCAAGAGCTTTAGCATCTTTGAGCACACGCCCGAGATCTGCTATCCCAGTTCGGGATGGAGCGCCCTGACCGAGGATGCCGTAGCGGTCAACCTGAAATATGGCGCGATGAACGTGCGTCGGGGGATATACGAACACGGACGGGAACGACAGGTGGTCTATTCATGGTACCAATGGGACGACCCGGCCCGCGACGCGGCCAAGGGAGTGACCTCCTGGCGGCTGGCCACCGACGCCCGCGATGGCCTGGAGGAGGCTCAGGGCCATCTGCACGACTTTCTCGGCCTGTTATTCCACGAGGTATTCCCCTGGCACCGGTTTTAGCGCGGCAGCGCCTGCCCTAACCAGGCGAAGAGGACCCGATCCACCTCAGGGGCAAAGAGGCCTCCCGCTGTCGTCCCTAGGCCGAGGTCGGCTCCCAGATCATCAAACACCTGCAAGCTGACGTTTTTCACCCCCGCCCCCAACAAGGCCTCGTAAAGGGCGCGGGCACCCTCCACCGGCGTCCAGACGTCCTTAGCCCCGTGGAGGACAAGCACAGGCACCTTGGCTGTGGAAAGGGCCTGGGAGAGATCTAGGCTGGCCCATTCCTTCAACGGGCGCAACGAGACCCTGCGGCGCAGGAGGGTCACTTCATCTCGGCCCTCGGCCAGCCAAGCCTTCCAGCTAGATACGCTCAAACCCCGATAGGCCTCGGCCTGGGCAGCATCCCAGCCATAGAACGGCGCCAGCACCCGGCGAATGCGCTGTTCGGCAAGGGAGGGAAACAAGGGGCCCACACTGGCACAGGAGCCCAAGATGGCCGCCGCGTAATCGCCCCCGCGGCCGATGGCGAGCGCGCCTACCTGGCCTCCCTCACCCAAACCCAAAAATACGATGCACTGGGGATCTATTTCGGCGCGCCGGCGCAACATCGCTGCCGCAGCCAAGGCATCATCTGCCAGGGCAGATAAGGCCCCACGGCTATACTCGCCCTTGCTCTCGCCTAAACCGCGCTTATCGTAGCAATAGACGGCCCAACCGCGTTGGGCGAAGACATCGCCCGGATCCCAACGGGGCACAGGACCGCCTTGGCTGTGGAGCACCAAGCAGGGGAAGGGACCACTCCCAGAGGGCAGAATGAGTGTGCCCCCACGGGCCGATCCGTCTGCGCCGCTGAATCCCAGGGGCAAGCGCCGCGCCTCGCCTTTAGGCGCTACCGGGGGAGCCGGTGGGAGCTGGCTGACGCGCTGGATGATCAGCCTGCCCGCTTGGCTGAGCGCAGGTTGGCCAAGCTGCCACCACAGGTTGAAGCGATACTCGGGGACCTCCACGCTGTAGAGCGTGCGCGAGCTGGGCCGAATCCAGAGAGTGAAACGCCGGTTAGAGCCGCCCTCAACTTGGCCCTCAAGGGCCAGGGTGCCGATCACGGCCCCCTGGCGCTCCGTATCCACGGTCACCGTAAGCGCTCGGCTGACGGGAAAATCCTCCAGGATGTCCAGAGCATGGAGGAGCAACGGCCCGGCCCCTTCCTCTTGGTAGCGCAAGGCGAGCAGGGCAAAGGGCAACGCTGAGGGAGCGCTCTCCAGCATCACCTGAGGCAAGGGTGCAATATCCTCCACCAGTACCGGCCCATACCAGAAGAGGTTGTTGCTCAAGCAGTCCACAGATCGCTCTTGGACCTCCACACTCCAAACAGAGCGAGCACCGAGCGCAGTCGCCTCTAAATCATAGCGCACGAGATCAAAATTCGGGGACAAGACCACTACGCGGCGTTCGGTGAGGGGATAGTCGCCAACATAGCGCAGCTCGCTGAACACCACAAGTTGGCCCTCGCTCTCCCCTAGATGAATCTCCTCTGTGCCCAGCAGGTCCCCATTCCAAGAGATGGTGAATAGGGCGCCCTCCAAGGCGCGCTCAAGGCTGACCGTGGCCGTAGGCACAGGCGAGGGGCGAGGTGGTGGCGTGGGTGTAGGCGCTTTTTGACACGCGGCCAGATAGGCCAGGGCTAAACCCAAGACCAGGCTACAGCAAACTCCCAGATGAAAACGCCGTGAGGCGCGCATGGGACTCCCCTATAAGCACGATAAACGGCTTGGAAACATTATAATCACGGCTCGCCGGGAAGCCAATATCCCCGTCCGGCAAAGCCCCGATAATAAAAACCCCTTGGCCACGCGGGCCAAGGGGTATAAGAGGCGCAAGAGATCTTTCAGAGAACGGGTTCCTTATCAGGATGCAATCTACGGAACTTGGCGAGCAACTCTTCCCTCGTCTCGGGGTGATCGGGATCCCGCGTGGGAGCCTCTACCGGGCACACATCAAGACACTGCTGCGTGTCATAGAAGCCCACACATTCGGTGCACTTGTCCGGATCGATCACATAATACTCATCGCCCTCCGAGATCGCCTCGTTGGGGCACTCGGACTCACAAGACCCGCAGGCAATGCATTCTTCCGTAATCTTGAACGCCATACTCACCTACCTCCAATTTCCTCGCTAATCGTTTGATGCTCTGAGCGCCTGGCGGGGCCATTTGCTCACAAGTTAGGCGTAGTATAGCCCCTAGTTACCGCGTGTCAAGTAAGCGCAGTGGCTACATAGGCCGAATCGTTACCTTCGTACAAAATATCGAGCGGAATGTTTTCTGCGCGCGGTCTCGCCGGTTCGGGTGGTGGCACGCACACAACGATCGTCTCGCTGCTTTGCACATGATAATTGGCTTTGCGCGCGATGCCATTCATGCGGACGTACGCATCGTCAATCCAATGTTGCACTGCCCCACACGAGAGCTCGGGCAGATGCTCCGCAATGTAGCGGCCGAGGCGCACGCTGCCCCATTTCAACCTGAAACTCTGCTTCGTTGCTCATTTCGCCGCTGTTTCAAATACTGCCGGATGATCCACGCCTTCGCGCCATCCGGATCCTTCCATTCGACAAATTCACCGGTTCGCTTGTCTACCACGCGACAATCATCTTCTCCCTGAAAATGTGCCAGCTCATACGGCGATTCGCGCAGAACCATTTCCATCGTTACGCCCGCTGGAAGGCGATACTGCCATTTGCGGATCTGCCGACGTAATGTATCTATTCCCAACCACACCAGCACCCATCCAGCGAGAAAAACAATCACCCCGACTAATACAAACGCCCACCCCAAGAGCGTTTGCATCAAACGACCACTCGCAATG
>Ga0078972_1012747_pt1 | contig 14260 bp, 12 predicted proteins | sample YelNatPaOPGAMG01_FD_67568 | JGI IMG/M metagenome (GOLD analysis project Ga0078972, IMG submission 67568) | Hot spring thermophilic microbial communities from Obsidian Pool, Yellowstone National Park, USA - OP-RAMG-01 (SPADES assembly) (version 2) | ecosystem: Environmental > Aquatic > Thermal...
GCAGCTAATGTTAGATGGGACAGCCGCTCCTATTCCAGACTTTACCGTCGAGCATTGGGGTGTGTACGAGGCGCGCCGGCTGGCCGAGGCCCCGCCAGAGCAGTTCCGGGCGTTCGTCCTCAAGTGCTTTGGTGCAGTCCCGGAGAATCACAAGCAAGATGCCCCTGCCCCGGGTGACATGGCCGTCCCGGCCATGGATCAAGCGCAGGATGCCTCCGGTGACATGGCCGTCCCGGCCATGGATCAAGCGCAGGATGCCTCGGGTGGCATGGCCGTCCCGGCCATGGATCAAGCGCAGGATGCCTATGGCATAATCACGGTCCGGCACGGCGCCTGCCTGCCCCATTGGACCGCCGAGGGAGCTACCTACGCCGTGACGTTCCGCCTAGCAGATTCGCTGCCGCAGAAGGTGCTGGAGGGCTGGTTGTTCGAGCGCGAGAACATCGTTAGAAGCGCGGAGCAAGCGGGACGGCCTCTATCGGCACACGAAGAGAAACGACTACACGAGCTTTATTCGGAGAAGGTAGAGAAGTATCTGGACGCAGGGCAAGGGGCGTGCTGGATGAAAGACGACCGTGTGGCGGAGGTCGTGGCGAAGGCGCTGAAACACTTTGACGGTGATCGCTATGACCTTTTGGCGTGGTGTGTGATGCCGAACCACGTGCACGTGGTGGTGCGGCCGCGCTCGGGCTACGAGCTTCCTCATATTCTGCACTCGTGGAAGTCCTTCACTGCCAAGGAAGCAAACAAGCTTCTCGGAAGAACAGGCGAGTTCTGGCAGGCGGAATACTACGATCACCTAATCCGTGATGAGAACGACTTTGCGCACTGTGTGGAGTATGCGTTGCGCAACCCCGAGGCAGCAGGACTGAAAGGATGGAAATGGCGGGGTGGCATGGCCGTCCCGAACATGAGCCATGGGCAGGATGCCCATGCCACGGGTGGTATGGCCTTCCAGCCGAGGAACCATGGGCAGGATGCGCGGGGTGGCATGGCCGTCCCGAACATGAACCATGGGCAGGATGCCCATGGTACGATACATGGGTATAAGGGGGCGATACCGGTGTGGGTGGGTGCACCGGACCCAAAGAAGCCGGTGACGGCGGCAGACGTTCTGTCCTTCGCCAACGCCATCCGCAAGACGCTGCGCTACCAGCAGGACAACCTGCGCGACGGCATCATGTTGGCCTGGGCGTTTCGGCCCGATGCGGAAGAAGCGGCCGATCGCCTTCGGCGCCTGGAGCATACGGACCTTAACTTCATTCGGCTGGACATGATCCGCATTGATTCCCCCCGTTTCCGGGAGCACGTAACGGCCCTCTCGACCGACCACGCGGATTATGCGAACTTCTTGACCTTTGTGCAGCGGCCGAAGGTGGAGGTGGGCTACAAGCGCATCGCGCCGCGCACGTATAAGTTCGACGTGAGCGAGACGATGGTGATGAACCCAGGAGCGAAGATCATCAACGTCCAATGGGATTTCAACCACAACGGCAAGCGTTTCCGCAGCACGCCGGGCTACTCCTTCGTCCGCGGCCCGAAGAAAGAGGTTGCCTTGTACGTGCAGTACGAATTTCCCGAAGTCGGAAGGCACACCGTGGCCTGCAAGGTGCAGGACGACAAGGGCGGCGAGGGGATGTGGGTTGGGGAGGTGGAGGTACAATGAGTGGCGTGACGTACCACGGCGTCCAGATTCCCACCGAAAAGATCGCGGAGTTCTGCCGCCGGCACCGCATCCGCCGGTTGGCGCTCTTCGGGTCCGTCCTGCGCGACGATTTCCGCCCGGAGAGTGACATTGACGTCCTGGTAGAGTTCGAACCGGGTGCAACGCCGGGTTTCGGCTTTATCGGTCTCCAAGATGAGCTGTCAGAGATTCTAGGGCACAAAGTAGACCTAAACACGCCGCAATGCCTGAGTAAGTACTTCGCGGATGACGTGTTGCGGGAAGCGCGGGTGCTGTATGACGCGGCATGACGACCTGGTTGCGGTGCGCCAGATGCTCGATTATGCGCGAACCGCCCGGCGGCTCGTGACGGGCCGGACGCGGCAGGATCTTGACGCCGATGAAATGCTCCACTTGGCCCTGACGCGCGCAGTGGAGGTGATCGGTGAAGCGGCAGCCAGGGTGTCGGACGCCATGCGCGAAGCGCATCCAAACATCCCGTGGCACCAAATCACGGGCACACGCAATCGGCTCATCCACGGTTACGACCGGGTAGACTTCGACATTCTCTGGCGCATCGCGAGCGAGGACCTTCCGCCGCTGATCGCACACCTCGAGGCGATTCTGTCGGAGGAACGGCAAATCGGATCGTAAAGTGATGTTCAACTGTTTCTCACGCTACGAACACCTTTTCGACGACTGGCGACGGGACGGGATGCCCGGCCTTAAGGCCGAGTCCTACCAGTACATTGACTTCCTTACCGCGCCGGATAACGACCAATTGCCGCGCGAAGGCACACTGTGGCCGCACCAGTGGGAGGCCTTCCTGCGAGTAGTGTATGCCCACGAGATCCTGGGCAAGGACCAGGTTGGAGCAAATGGCCTCCTGCTGAACATCGTCACCGGCGGCGGGAAGACGGCGGTGATTGCCGCGCTGATGGCATGGCTGCGGATCGCGCACAATATAGAAAAGTTCGTCATGATTTGCCCGAACCTCATCGTTCGTGACCGCCTGGAAGACGACTTCCACAAGGGCAAGGTCTTTAAGGAACGCGATCTTTTGCCGAAATGGTCGTCCGTCACACCCCAGGACTTCGTGCTGACCACGCTGGGGAGCGGCAGGGAGGGCGGCTGGGCGCATCTGATGAGCGCGAGCGTAATCCTGGGCAACATCCACCAGTTTTACACCAGCAACAAGAGCGGCCAGAGCAACCTTTCGGGACTGATGAACGGGCCGGATTTCGCCCTGTTCAATGATGAGGCCCACAACTCACCGGCGCCGGAGTACGAGGCAACCCTGCAACGGATGCGCCACAAGATCGTGTTGCGCGTAGACACTACCGCCACCCCGGATCGCGCCGACGGCAAAGCGCCCGACAGCGACATGATCTATGAATACGGCGTGACGGATGCCCTGGCCGATGGCATCATTAAGACGCCGGTGGTCTATCAGCCGGACATCAAGACGGTGCAGTTGACGTACACGGATGCGCGCACAGGCGAGAAGCGCAAGGTAGAAGAGATAGACTGGGACGAGGTGGATCGCCGCGGCCTGAACGCGACGCAATGGGTAACGGATGATGTGCCCATGCGCCAGCAGATGGCGATTGCGCTTCGGCGCCTGGAAGAACAAGAACGGCGGGCGAAAGGGCGTTATCAGCCGATCTTATTCGTAGTGGCCGTGTGTAAGGCCGACGCGGAAAAGGCCGCGAATAACTTGAAGCATCACTTCAAGGTCAAGACGCTTCTGGTCACGGAAGACAGCGACGAAGAAGACCGGCAAAAGGCGCGCGAGCTTGGGAAAGCCCTAAAGAGCGGCAAGCCGTACCGGGCCGTGGTCAGCGTGCTTATGTTACGCGAGGGCTGGGACGTGCCGGAAGTAGGCGTGATCCTGCTCCTGCGCAAGTTCAGTAGCAAGGTCTACGGTCAACAGGTCATCGGCCGAGGCCTTCGCCGCGTCCGCGTGAAGGGCGTTGACCCCACCGAGCCGCAGATTTGCGCGGTGGTGGATCATCCCAAATTGGAGCACCAATGGCTCTGGGATATCTTCAACGCGAAGAAGCGCACCGGCGTTATGATTGACGACCAGTTCGATGAGACCGAAGACCTACCGCCACCGCCGCCGAAGCAGAAGTTGGAAAAGCCCCACTTGGTAATTACTGTTCCGGCCCCAGATCCATCGGTAATGGCCGATGAAGAGTTTGATATAGGCGAGATCCCACCGCCACCGGAGCCCATTAAGAACTGGAAAGAGGTGCTGCACAGCATCGCGTACGATCCCACCGTCGTGGAGATCACGAAGGTAAACGTCGCCGCTGTTGTTGGGCAGGAGCTCGGTGGTCGGGGATGGAAGACGATCCAGTCAGCGCCGGAAGACACGGGCGAGCGTGGCCCGGTGGGTCAGATATCAGATGAAGCAGTGCGCGAGGCCGTGAAGACGCGATTGCTCGAAATCGCGGAGGAGTTGACCGTTGCGGCCGGCTATGCGGCGACCTTCAACAAAGATCGGGTTTACAGCGCTTTGCTGCATCATGTCCGGGCGAAGTTCCTTAACGGAGCGTCGCTAGGCTTGGCGGAAACGTCCGATGTAGAGTTCGCCTGGAAGATGCTTCCCCAGGTGAAGGAAAAGGTCGGCGCTATTCCCGGCCTCGTTGCGGGAGTGATCGAGCATGGCGATGAGTAAACATGGGCAATATCTCAATCCGAAGAAAAGCCCATGGAACTTCGAGTACTATCAGAGCGACCTTGAGCGGCGAATGATGGATCGTCTGGAGAGTGATCCGCATGTGGTGAAGTGGATGAAGCGCCACAGCATTACCATCCCTTGGATTGACGGCCAGAAGCACCAGCGGCGCTACGTGCCGGACTTTCTGGTGGAATACGAGGATGGCACGAAAGCGATCATTGAGGTTAAAGATCCCAGCCGCGTGGATACAAACGAGGTCCAGAGGAAACGCAGGGCAGGAGAGATGTGGTGCAAGATGCGCGGCATGGAATACATCATTTATTCCTGACGGAACACGCCTGCAACGATTTACTTCATCCGTGAGGCAACGCGGTGTGTTGACAGAACCGACCGAGTGTGCTAAAGTAGGGCGCTCAATGCCTGCTATTGGCGGTGGTGCGTACCTTTCCCTGCCACCGCACCAATCCAACTCAAGAACGGAGCGCCCGAGAGCGCTCCGGCAAGGGAGGCGTTCATGAAAAGGTTGGCTTGCGCTTTCGTGCTTGCCGGCGCTGTAGGCCTGCTAGCCGGAAGTCCGAGCGACGCGAGGGCCGCCCCATTCCGATCGCTCCAAGGTCCTCAACTCACACTCCTTACCCCAAACCCGGCGGAGATTGCCGATCGGTTCTCGGTTGACGTAAGCTTCCGCGGCGGCGCCATCCAATCTGTAGAATTATACGTGGACGGCACCCTCCTCGCCAAGCGAACGCTCAACACGGCACAGACTCACGGCGTCCTCTCCTTCGTGATGGACGCAACCCAGCTCACTGAGGGTGACCACGATGTTGTGGTGAAGGCAATCGGCACGACCGGGAAAGCGGTGCTCGCTTCGGGCAAAATCCACATTCCCTCGTTGGATGCCTCCGCTCCCGTACGCATCGCGTACCCCCAGAACGGCATCCAGGTGAGCGGCGTGGTGCCTGTCCGCGTGTATGTGGACCCCCAACTTCAGCGCCAAAAGCCCTACGTCACATTCTTCGTGGATAAGGAGCTGAAGGTCCTGCGTAACTTCCCCCCCTACGAGTACAACTGGGACACCACCAAGGTGGAGAACGGTTGGCACGTAGTAGAGGCCTGGACGCAGACGCAAGACGCTCTAGAACCCACCAAGGCTCGCCCCATCCACGTGAACGTGAACAACCCCACCGGCGAGACGAAGAAGCTCGATCGGATTGAGGACTTGCGCACTGAAGCCCCCGCAAAGCCTCAGCCGGTGCCCGCCAAACCTGCAGTTCGGGTAGACCCTTCCACGGCCAAGACTGGGGCTGCGCCCGTGGTACCATCTGTGGAAGCAACCGCTCCCGCCATTGCCCCTGCGGCAACTCCTGGTCTGCTGGAATCCACCCGGGCCACCGAACCGGCGACGCTGGGCTTTGCCTTCGTAACGCGCCCGGGCATCTCTACGCCTGGCCTTGCGGTGCCCGCCGTGCGCATGCACCGACCGCCCGCCCGAATGATGGGCGGCGCGGCAATCCAGCCCAAGGGGCGACTCTCCATAGCGCGGGGTCCCAAACCCATCCTGCCAGGGCTTAGCACCGCCGACGGCATCTTCCCCGTCGTTCCCCCGTCGCGAGATGGCGGCGACGGCCTCCTGAAAGTGCAGCCCGGCGACACTCTCGCCCGCGTTAGCCACAGATCGGGGGTGAGCACGGGCGAACTCGCCCGCCTCAACAACCTGAGGCCCGCTCAGAAGCTGACCCCGGGAACATCCCTCATCGTACCCAGCCGGGGGACCTTCGACGTGGCGTTTGACGGCGTGCGCATCGCCTTCGACGTTCAGCCCCGCGTGGAAGCCGGCATCGCCCTCGCCCCGTTCCGGCAGATCTTCGAACACACGGGAGGACGCCTCTACTGGTTCAACACCCAGAAGACCGTCCGCGCCGTCAATAGCACCCGCGAGATCGAGATCAAGATCGGAAAGGCCAGCGCCCTCGTAAACAACGAGCCGGTTACGATGGAGCGCAAGCCGTTCATCGAGAGTGGTCGCACGATCGTCCCCATGACGTTCATCCGCGACGCCCTCAACGTGAAGATCAATTATGACGAAAAGTCCGGCCGATTGCTCATCGAGAGCAAGTAGCCGCGAGTTCAGATCCACTCGAAAACAGAGCCGGCCGCCCCGAAGGGTGACCGGCTCTTCTCTTGGCACGCAATGGGAAAACGCGCCCTATTCCTTTGCCGCTGCAGCCTCTGGAGCGGCCTTCTTCGTGTCGCTCTTCTCTGCCCCGCCCGGGCTGCCCGATCCATTCTTGCGGCCGTAGCTCCCATAATCATTCACATGGAAGCCAGGTCCTTTGAATACGATGCCTACGGGGTAGAGTACGCGGCGCAGTTCGCCGCCGCACCCCTCGTGAATGGTAAGGGGTTCGTCGGAGATCCTTTGAAACACTTCGAAGCGTTCGTTACACGCCGTACACTCATAACCATACGTTGGCACGTTCGTTCACCTCATAGATGCAGGTTGTCCTCGTGTTATTATAGCAAAGGACTTGTACCGATGCCAACAGCTTGCCCGCAATGCGCCCAGAAAGGGGTTCTATCATGCACATCGCCGAATACCTCCCGGCCCAGCCCAACCTCCTTTGGACGTGGATGCGCCAGGTGGGAGTGCGCCATGCTGTAGCGCCTCTTCCTTATCGCGCCGCCGACCAAGATCGGCCCTGGGAGTACCTTCCCCTCAAAAGGATGGTGCAAGACTTTGAAGAGGCGGGTTTTGAGGTGGCCGCCATCGAAAGCAGTCCCCCCATGCAAAAGACGCGGCTGGGGCTTCCCGGCCGGGATGAGGAGATTGAATGGTTCTGCACCCTTATCCGCAACATGGGCGCGCTGCATATTCCCGTCCTCTGCTACAACTGGATGGCAATCTTCGGGTGGACACGTACCCACACGGGCCTCGCCGGCCGAGGCGACGCACTGGTGACCGGATACGACCACGCCACATTTGAGCGGGAGCCTCTCACAGAATTCGGGATAGTGCCCGAGGAGCAGCTTTGGCAGAGCCTACAGTACTTTCTAGCACGTGTGGTCCCCGTTGCCGAAAAGCATGGTGTGCGGCTTGCTATGCACCCGGATGATCCCCCCATCTCACCCATGCGAGGGATCGCGCGCATCATGCGCAGTGAAGAGAATTTCCAGCGGTTGATTGACCTCGTCCCCAGCCCTTCCAATGGCATCACGTTATGCCAGGGGAACTTTGCACTCTTTAGCCGTGATCTCCCCTCCACGATCCGCCACTTCGGGCGTAAGGGGGTAATCCATTTCGTGCACATGAGGGATGTTTTGGGCACGCCGGATCATTTTGTGGAGGTATTCCACGACGAAGGTCCCACAGATTTGGCGGATTGCATGCGCGCCTACAAGGAGGTGGATTTTCAAGGCCCGATGCGCCCCGATCACGTGCCGACGCTCGCCGGCGATAGCAACGAGAACCCTAGCTATTCCCTCACTGCACGCCTCCACGCCATTGGGTATCTGCAAGGGCTCCGCGATGCCGTATACGGGCGAGCGCGACAGCGTGAGGAGCTGGCGTAAGAACCTCCGCAACATCAACCGCACCAACGGGTATCCATCGGCAGGATTCTTCTAGGTAGAGCCTAATTATAGGCTATGCAACGCTCCAACCCCAGCGCCATGGCCAGGCGCCATACGCTCAACGGCCTGATCTTCTGCGCCCCTGCCATCATTGGGCTCCTCGGGCTTACCCTCTATCCCCTGGGCGCCTCTCTCTATTACAGCTTCTGCTCGTACTCTGCCCTCAAACCTCCCAAGTGGGTGGGAATTGGCAATTATCAACTGATCTGGCGAGACTTAACCCATCACGGGCTACTCTACCAATCCATCCTTAACACGCTGTACTATGCCGTCTTCGCCGTGCCGTTGGGCATTGCCGTGGCCTTCTTCCTGGCCTTGCTTCTGAACCAAAATGTGAAGGGGCAGGCGTTCTTCCGCACGCTCTTCTACGTACCATCGGTGGTGCCCGTTGTTGCATCCTCTGTGCTATGGCTGTGGCTCTTGAATCCGCAGTACGGTCTCATCAACCTGTTCCTTGAGTGGACGCACATCGAGACGTTGCTCCACCTCTTGGGCGTCAAGACGCCGATCGGCTGGTTGGCAGACCCGGCTTGGTCCAAGCCCGCCCTCATCTTGATGAGCGTGTGGGGCGTGGGCAATGCCGTGGTGATCTTCCTCGCCGGGCTCCAGGACGTGCCCCAGGAACTGTATGAGGCCGCAGAATTGGACGGCGCTACAAGCTGGCAAAAGACCCGCCACGTAACCGTGGCGATGGTGAGCCCGTACATCCTTTTCATGATGGTGATGGGGCTGATCGGTGCCTTCCAATACTTCACTCAGGCATGGATTATGACGGGCAATCCCCCCGGAGGGCCGGCCAACTCCACGATGATGTATTCGATGTATCTATTTGCCAACGCCTTTCAGTACTTCAAGATGGGGTACGCATGCGCCATGGCGTGGCTGTTGTTTGTGGCGATTGTGGCGACTACCGCCATTCTCTTCAAAACAACGGCGCGGTATGTGTATTATGGGGGAGAGCGGTAATTAGGCGGGCAATAACCCGGCGCCATTCTTCGGGAAGCGCACGCTCGCAAGAATACCCCCGGGCACATTCTCCATCGTGAAACTTCCACCAAGACCGCTGCGCACAAGGTCGGTGACGATCCTGAGCCCTAGATTCTGCGTCCGCGTGGGGTCGAAGCCCGGCGGCAGGGGTTCTCCGTCGTTGCGCACAAGGATCGCCACCTCAGCAGGACCATCCTCCAGATGGATGCTGATCTTTCCCTCATCCAAATTGCGGAAGCCATGCTCCACAGCATTCTGCACGAGCTCGTTCATCACCAGAGCCACGGTGGTTGCATAGCTGAGGGACAAGCGTATCTCGGCGCCGTCCACGGCGGTAGCAATCGCCTTGCCCGGAGCCACCACACTCTGTTTGGCACCAGATAAAATCTGCTCAGCCACTTTCTTCATGCTTACCGTGTCTAGATCATCTCGGGAGAGCAGCTCGTGGACTGCGGCGATGGCAAGGATGCGGTTCAGCGTGTCCGTAAGGGCTTGTTCTGTGGTGGTGTATTTGGTGAAGTGCATCTGCAGCCGCACCAGGCTGGCGATCTGCTGCAGGTTGTTCTTTACGCGATGGTGCATCTCCTGAATTACGGCGGACTTCACCGTGAGCTTGGCGTGCTCTATGGCAAACGCTGCTTGGGTACCTAGCGCTTGGAGGATCGCAATCTCCTCCTTGGTGAATTGGTGCACCTTGTCGGTGTAGCAATTGAGCACCCCGATGGCCTCGCCGTGAAACATCAGGGGCACAGATGCCAAAGAACAAAGGCCGGCCTTAGCGGCAATCTCCGGAAAGAGGTAGTTGGGATGCTTCCGCACGTCCGGAACGGTGATGACGCGCTTCTCGGCCACCGCTCTTCCCGCAATGCTCTCTCCAATCTTAGGACGGGGCTTTTTGGTGTACTCCGGACTATCGCTCTGCGTGGCCTTTAGCACCAATTCCCCCTTCTCGTGGTTCACAAGGAGCACCGTGCACGTCTTGTAATTCATGGTGCGGGCAGTCATTTTGACGAATAGGTGCAGCAACTCGTCTATATAGTAATTTGAGGCGATCGCTTGGCTCACCTCAGAAAGCGTGTGGAGTTGCACAGCCGTCTTCTCGAGCTGTCTCGCCCGCCGTGTCTTCTCGATGGCACCCGCCACCTGGCTTGCGATGCCAGAGAGGAGGCGCACCTGTGTCTTGGTATACACGTGAGGCTTGCGGGTGCGTACGTTGATCACGCCGAGGATTTCGTTCTTGTGGACCAGCGGCACGGAAAGCATGCTCTCGTACTCTTCCTCGTGGATCTCCGGGAAGTACTTGAAGCGGTGGTCCATCTTGGCGTTGCGGATGACGGCCACATGCTTGCGTTCGCGGGCCACCCAGCCTGTGATGCCCTCCCCAAGTTTGAGGCGGATCTTACCCACCATGCTGTTGGCGGTCTCGTCCGCGGCCCGCAGCACCAGCTCGTCGCGCGCTTTATCGTACAGATACACCTGGCAAGAGTCCGTGCCGGTTACCTGAATGGCCACGTCGGCCGCAACTTTGAGCATCTCCTCCAAATCGAAGGCCGATCCGGTGGCTTCACCCACGCGGCGCAAAGCATCAGCTTCGGCGGCTTTCTCCTCCAGTTCGTCGCGGAGGGATTGGTTCACCACACGGAGCTCTCGGAGCTGCCGCTCCAGGCGCTCGATCTCATCCTGAAGCAATGCTACATCAGGATCGTCACTGCGCCGTCTGGCGGCCAGCAATCGGCGGGCACGCAACGGGGATCGCATTGTCTTGTTCTCGTCGGGGGACGTTACGCTATTCAGCACCGGTGCCGGGCGCATTCCCCTAGATGTTGTGGGCGATAATGATGGCCTCGGCAATCTCCCGCATGGACTTTCGGGTGTTCATGCTTTGCACCTGAATGCGCCGAAAGGCCTCCTGCTCCTTTAGGCCGTATTGGTCCATGAGGATGCCCTTCGCGCGGTCCACGGCTTTCCGCGTCTCGAGCTTATCTTCGAAGTCCCGGGCCTCCTTTTCTAGCTCCAGGAACTCCTGCCATCGCGAAAGGGCGATCTCTATCGCCGGCATGAGATCCGCCTCTTTGAACGGCTTCACAAGGTACGAAAATACGCCGGCCTCCTTCGCCCTACTCACCAGATCTGCCTGGCTGTACGCCGTAAGCAGCAACACGGGGGCGATCTTCTCTTCTGTGATGATCTTGGCGGCGTCTATTCCATCCATATTGGGCATCTTGATATCCAGGATCACGACGTCTGGCTTTAAGGCTCTTGCGGCCTCCACGGCTTTAAGACCATCGCCGGCCTCGGCCACGACTTCGTACCCGATATCTTCCAGAACCTTCTTCAGGTCTAGCCTGATGATGGGTTCATCGTCCGCGATCACCACGCGGAGCTTCTCGGAACTTTGGCTATCGGTCACTTCCACTCTCTCCTGTGCGAGTATCACCTCGGTGGATCTTAGGAACCTGGGTATACCCCTCACAAGCAGCGCGGCCTACAAATGCCGGCAACCCGCAGTAGCGTGCGGCGCCGTACTTCTCAGGGGATCTTTCCCAGCGAGGATTGCCGGTAGCGTCACCGTTGAGCCACCCGCTCTTTCCGTCACACCGAGCCTAGTTGACGCTCGGCGCCATGCTATTGTACAATACGCGCGCCGCAATGTCAAAAGGTTTCCCCACCAACAGATTGGATACGACGCCATCTTCCGGCTTCCGCGCGGCGATGGGCCAGATCCGCGTTGAGTTCGGCGAGCCGGAACGAAACCTTGCCCGCGCGATCGAGGCGATCCGCCAAGCAGCCCGCCTTGGATGTCGCTTGATCGTTCTCCCAGAATGCCTCGATCTCGGTTGGACTTATCCCCACGCGAAAGAGCATGCCGAGCCCATCCCCGGCCCACGAAGCGATGCCCTCGCTCAAGCGGCGGCCCGTTCCGGCATTTACGTGGTGGCAGGTCTTACCGAGCGATCCGGAACACGGACTTATAACACCTCCATCCTCATTAATGGTGAGGGTGTGATCCTTGGGAAGCATCGCAAAATCAATGAGTTAGCCATCGCCCAAAACCTTTATGCCACGGGCGACCGCCTTGGCGTAGTAGAAACTCCGCTCGGCCTTCTCGGAATGACCATCTGCGCCGATAACTTTCCCGACGCCCTCGATCTAGGACATGCGCTTGGGAGGATGGGCTGCCAAGTCCTGGCGTCACCATGTGCGTGGGCAGTAGACGCCAACCACAACAATGCGGTACAGCCTTACGGTGAAGCATGGATCACCTCATATTCCGAGCTGGCGCGCCGCCATAACCTAACGGTAATCGGCGTCAGTTGCGTTGGCCGGCTCACAGACGGGCCATGGAAGGGTAAGAAGTGCATCGGGACGTCGTTGGCAGTAGGCGCCGGAGGATCCATCCTTGCACGTGGCCCCTATGGGGAGGAAGCCGAGGCGGTTATACCCGTGGAGGTTCCTATTGTACCGAAGCAGCCCGATGAAAGCAGCGCATAGAGCCTGTGGTGGCGCAGCTCGCGTAGGATTGCAGGGCCCTGCAAAGAAGGCCTCTGCCCGGTGCGCTTTACCTGCCAAAATACTGCATACGTTGAGAGCGTATCTGGAGGGACGATGAACCGACCTAGTGAACCGGCGATGCCCACTCCTGGATCGCAGTCTGGGAATACCAATGCGCGCCCGGTGTGGCCTGCCGTTCTATCCGCCGGAGCGTATTTCCTTTTCTGGCAGGTTGTGCGCCACCTCCATACGGATAGTGAAGGGGCCGTGTTGCTCTCTACGGTAGCCTCCCTCGCCATCGTGATTACGTTCACTGCCGAATTTGCCCGAGCAGTATCCTCACGACGGGCGATTGTGTTGCACATAGCGATCTCGGGAGCACTCGCGCTTCCGGTGCGCCTGATCCTCGCCGGCCACCCGAATTCCGCGCTTGTAAGGTTCCTGATGGGCACAGGCATCCCCGATTTGCTCTTTGTATGGTTCGCGGCCAGCATTGGCAGCGCCCTCTCATGGCTTATTCGTGCAGCCAATATGATCCCTCCGGTGGCAGCAGCCCTGGCATTGGCAGATATTTGGACCGTGCTGCTAGGGGGACCTGTGCACCGCATCATGATGAGCCCAAATCGCGTTGCCCAAGCGGTTACACGCGCCATGACGGTAGAACTCCCTGCTCCCAGCACCGGAGCAGCCCCCATCCAGCCCATCTCTGTGGTGGGATTTGCCGATTTCCTCTTCATCGCGTTCTTTGTAGCGGCGGCTTGCCGCTACCTGCCTTCACCCAACACCTTCGCCCGAACTCTCAAAGGGCTTATCGTGGTACTTTGCGCCTATATGCTTCTGGTGCACCTCACCGGATGGGCGCTACCCGCCCTACTCCCCATGGCAGTGGTGATGATCGCTCTGCATTGGCGACACTTCCACTACAACCGAAGCGAAGCCTTCGCCCTGGCGTATGCGGCGGTGTTCATCGCCCTCATCGCCACGGGCTTTTGGTTCATGAGCCGCAGATCGGCATCTCTCCACGCGCCTGCACTCCCGGCAACATCTACACGCCCGTCCACCCTCTAGCACGATGTATGTGAGCCTGGTTCACATTGTGTATCGGTGGGCAGTGCACGCGAACCTCTCCAATGGAAAACGGGCGCGCGCCCCGCAATCAAATGGACACGTACCCCTCATGCACCGGCGACTTCGACCCGGGCCGGGGCCCATCGTGCCAGGCAGATTCCGTGGAGGCCCACACAACCGGATTATTGCGGCTAATCCCCTTCAAAGCCAGGGGTGCTCGCCGTTCGGTCCAGCAAATCTTGGGCCTTCAGGGCGGCATCTGTTCCCGGTGCGGCCTCTACAGCGCGCTGCCAATCGTCTCGTGCTGTGGAGATATCGCCCCGGTGATACGCATCCATGCCTTCGTTTAGGAACCTCTGGGCATCCTGCTCACGGGGCATAAGGGAGGAGAAGGGACGATCACCGCTCGACTGCGGCATGGACGGCCCAAACTCATTGGGGAGTCGCGAAGGCAACGTACCCGAGCGCTGGTACAGGAGGCCGAGATTGTACTTGGCATCCGTGTTCTCGGGATCAATCTGCAAGGTACGAGACCAGTATCGCTCGGCGGTATCGAAATCCTGCCGCTGGTATGCCTGAAGCCCGAGCTGGTTGTATGTTTTGGCCAGGTTTTGTCGCGCGATGTTCGCGGCTTCCGTTTCGGGCGCCGCCCTCATTGCTTCCGCAAATTTCGCGGCTGCGCCCTCTAGATCACCGTCCTGATAGAGTTGGCGCCCCTCCTCGTTCAGCCGACT
>Ga0078972_1012749_pt1 | contig 14254 bp, 14 predicted proteins | sample YelNatPaOPGAMG01_FD_67568 | JGI IMG/M metagenome (GOLD analysis project Ga0078972, IMG submission 67568) | Hot spring thermophilic microbial communities from Obsidian Pool, Yellowstone National Park, USA - OP-RAMG-01 (SPADES assembly) (version 2) | ecosystem: Environmental > Aquatic > Thermal...
CGGCGCCTTTACCGCTGCCGATCTGGGAGAGCTTGTTGAATCCGGCCTGGAGCGCGCTGGTGATCGGACGGACCACGGTCTGTGCGATGTACGCGGATTCGAATGCGTGGCTGAGAGCAAGTCCGATCGTCCCGCCGGCGATGCTGGCGGCTGTATATGGCACGGCGAGGCTGACGATCATGAAAACGATCGCAGCAGCCGCGTAGTTGAGCATGACCGAGACGGGCAGGCTGCCCGAACAAACGGTTGTCGTAATCGATCCCGGCGGTGCTCCGTAGGTGGTCCACCATGGCAAGGTGGTAGTGACGGGTTTGCAAGCAGCCGCCAAAGCCGCTGCCCATTGATTTGCCATTTGAACGCCGATCGCCAAGACGAGATAGAAGAAAAGCAGACGGACCCCCACACGAATCACGTAGCCGAAGTATCCTTCTGCGGCAGGAGCGGTGAACCGATTTCCGCCAAACCCCAGGAGGATCACGCCGCCGCCGACGACCAAGTAACATTCGATGAGCGTCAGCAAGAGCATGGCGGCGGTAATCACAAAGGAAAGCAGGACCACGAAAGCCGAGACGCTCTGCACGATGGCGAGCTCAAGGTCCGTCATAAGGCTTACGTTTGCTGGAGCATTGAAGATGGTGCTTGAGATCTGTCCGCCGATTTGCAGTACGGTCTGCGGACTCAAGGCTGGAAGTCCTGTAACTACTGCTCCGATCGCCGAGAAACTCTTTAGGACGGCGTTCATCCATGGGAAGGCTTCGATGATCATCAGGTACACGAAGCCGCCGCTGAGCATGTGTTTGATCAGGCGACCAAGGAAGTATGAGGAATCAAGCTGACCTTCCGCACTGAATTGAATCCAAGTGACGAGGACGTCAATGAGCAGGAGAGCCAAGAAAAGTTTGAGCGCATACGGTTGAATGCCCGTGCTGTACTTAAGGCCGGCGCTGTAGAACTGGCCGGCGATCGCGTCAAAGCCGGTCATTTGAAAATCTCCGTGGTTAAGGCTGAGGTGGTGGCGCTCCCGGTGTCGCGTTCAGGAAATTCGGGACTCCCGAGGGGGCCGATTGGGAGAACGCTCGCCGATGCGCCTGTTCGACGGCTTTCGCGTGGTACAGGTACCAGAGACCGTAGAGAATTGCGCATAGGCCAATCGCGCCAAGCAGCATAACGACTGGGTTTGTTCTCCGATGCATCTTCGTCTCCCTTCGCCCGCGCGTTGTGTTCAGGGTTGTGGCGGTGGAGCTCCGGCGGTGGCTTGAAGAAAGTTGGGCGTACCTGGCGCGGGCGGTGCAGAGAACATGGCCTGGGCGGCGAGCTGGCTCTGCACCTGGCTGTTGACCTGATTCGCCGCGGCGACGTTCTGCGAGTTCATGGTGGCCATCACCAGCTGGCGGAGCATCTGCACCTGCTGCACCTGGGCGAGCGCGATTTCGTTGCCGACCTGGAGCGCTTGGAGCCTGCCTGCCGCCGTCTGGTTCCTGAGTTCAAGATTCTGCAGGAGGGCCTGCTCGGCCTGGAAGTCCTGCGCCTGGGCCTGTGCGGAGGCGAGCGCGCCGTTGAGCGTGTTGAGCGTGGTTTCGACGCTCGCCTGGGGGCTCTGGACGCCGGCGGTGCTCGCGCTGTTGTAGCCGGGATAGAGCTGCTGGAACTGCTGGCTGAGCCCCTGAACGGTGTAGGAGAGTCCCTCCTGCTCGTTGATCAGGTTGCCGAGGTTGGCGAGCAGGTCCTGGTTGGACTGCCACGCGCCTGCGCCGCCGCCGGTGGTGTTCCTGATCATGTACTGGAGCTGCTGCGCGAGGCTGGTGACGGTCGCGGTCTCTTCCTGCAGCTGCTCGAACTGGCGCGCGAACATCTGGGGGTCGAAGACGAGCTGCGTGCCGCCGCCGAACTGGGCGTGGGCCGGAGCGGCGGTGAAACTGACTGCGACGACCAGCGCGAAAGCACAAATCATCGCGACGCTGCTTTTGGTTCTCATTGCAATGTCTCCTCGTGATGTCTGCCGTTTAGATGAAAGGCGGCGCTGTTGGTGTGAAGCGCCGCAGCGGCCGCGGACTCATCGTGAGCGCTCAGCCCGTCCAGGTACTCGGCCCAGTCGGGCAATCCTCGGACGCGAAGCCACTCGGCGGTCCATCGTTGGCCGTGCTGCTCGATACACTTGCGGGCGGCGAGGATATCGTCCTTGGAGCCGGCGCCGATGAAGGCCAGGGCGACCGGCCCGAGCGCGAACTGGAAGAGGCGGCGTCCGAGGGGCGAGACGTAGTAGTAGTGGCGCTTGGGGATGGCCTCGGCGACGAGCTCGATCTGCCGGTCGGTGAGGCCGAATCGCCGGTACATCTCGCGCGTCGTGGGGTTCTTCGCCTCGGGGTTGGGCAGATAGAGCCGGGTCGGGCATGACTCCAGGATCACGTCGCGATGCGCCGAGTTGGCGATCTCGCTGAGGCTCTGGGTGGCGAGGACGACCGCCGCATTCTTCTTGCGGAGCGTGCGGAGCCACTCCTCGATCTTCGCGCCGAAGACGCTGCTTGCGAGCATCACCCAGGCCTCGTCCAGGATGATGAGCGTGGGTCTGCCGTCGAGCCGCTGGTCGATGCGATGGAAGAGGTAGGTAACGACCGGCACGACCACCTTCGGGCCCATCGCCATCAGGGTTTCGAGCTCGAAGGTGATGAACGAGCTTTCGAGCGTCACGTCGCGCTCCGCGTCGAGGAATCGCCCGAGCGGGCCGGCGAGCGAAAAGGCGCTCAGGCCATCCCGAAGGGCGTTGTCCTGGACCTGGGTGATGAGGTTGCTGATGGTCCGCTGCTCGGGCGGTGCCTCGGCTATGAGGGTGAGCGCGCGCCAGAGCGCCTTGCGCTGGTTGGGGATGAGGCGGACGCCCTGCAGCTCAAGCCAGTCTTCGAGCAGGGCCGCGAGCTTCATGCGGTCGGTCTCGTCGTCGACGCGAGCGAGCGGCTGCAGCGGAACTTCATCCTCTCCGAGAGCGAGGTGCTGCCCGCCCAGCGCCCTGGTGAGCACGAAGGCGGAATAACCCTTGTCGAAAAAGAAGATCTGGCCCTGGGGAACCGCGCGGAAGTTCGCCGCGATGGTTCCGAGCGCGACGCTCTTGCCGCTGCCGGTCGGACCGAACACTGCAGTGTGGCCGGTGTCGCCGACGTGGAGATTCAAGCGGAACGGGGTGCTGCCGCTGGTCGCGCCGTAGCAGAGCGCCGGGGTGTCCCTGGGATAGTAGGGACAGGGGTTGGTCTCCAGTCCGGGCCAGATGCTGGTGAGCGGCAGGATGTCGGCGAGGTTCTGCGTCGTGACCAGCGGTCTTCTCACGTCGTACCAGCCGTGGCCGGGCAGCGAGCCGAGCCACGCCTCGACCGCGTTGATGGTCTCGATGCGGGGGTCGAAGCCCATGTTCTGGCAGAGCTTGAAGACCAGCTGGGCGTTCTCGTCGGCGACATCCGCGCGCTCCTCGGTGATGACGACCTTGGGGGTCGCGTAGCAGAAGCGGACCGCGCCGCCCTCGGCCTCGGTAATTGCCTGGTCAGCGTCCGCCGCCATCTGCAGGGCGTGCTGGTTCTGGAAGGCGGCGCCCGAGCCGGAGCCGAAGTGCTCGCTGATCACCCCGCGCAGTCCAAGCCGCTTCTGGAACCAGTTGCGCCGGTAGACCGCAAGCTGGCTTACCGCGGTGCGCGGCCCGACCGGGATGCCGCGAACCGAGTAGCGGTAGCAGATCGGCAGCTCGCCCAGGAAAGCCGCCATCTCGGCGTACGAGAAGGGCGGGAACCCCGACAGCGCGACGACGCGGATATGCCTTGCGCCGACGCGCGGCTTGAAGCCGGTGACGAAGTCCTGGTTGCCGACGACCGCGTCGAGGTAGACGGGCGAGCGCGGCGGAACGATCCCGCACGGGCGGCCGTTGATGCAGGTCGCGAGGTGCGAGAGCAGCGCGGGCAGAGCGAGCGGTGTGAGCTTCCATACCGGGCTGATTGCGTCGGCGAATTCGCGAAGGCGCTGCTCGAACCAGCCGAGCTGGCGCCGCCAGTCGCTGCGCTTCGGCGCGCCGGAGAGGAACAGGCCCGAGAGCCTGGCCTGCACGTCGGCCGGCGGCCGATAGGTAATCGCGAGCACGCACCTGGTCTCGAAGTGGCGGCCCTCGGCGCAGTAGTGGACTTCGCGCTCGCGGTCGATCGTGGCGCTGACGGGATCAGCGAACACGCGTTTTGGATAATCGACGCTCGGGTAGCGGATCAGGTCGACGTTGTACATGAAGCCGTCGTCCAATCTGAGAAGCGCGCGGTTGGCCTGCGCGCGATGGGCGTCGAGCTCCTCGGCGCTTGCGGAGTTGAGGTCGAGGCCCGAGCACTCGAAGGCCGAGAGGAACGCCCCGTCCTTGAGCGCGATCGTGTTATCGTTGACCGCGATCGCGTAGTTGAGCAGGTCGGGCAGGCCAAGCAGACGCTCGCGCCTTTGCCTTAATTCCCTGAACTCCCTGAACAGCATCCCATCGCCTCCCTTTCAGCCTCTATCGGCGCATCTCGCCGGGCGTGGGCACGGACGGATGCACCCGCGCCGGCGGGGCGAAGACCGAAGCCCGCGCCGGGTAGTGGTCCTGGTAGCGGATATGCCGGATGTAGACCTGGCTTAGCTGCGGATCGAACTTCGCCGCCTGCACCAGGGCCCAGTGGCCGGCGGTAAGCAGCAGCGCGCCCAGCGCGACCGTGTACCAGTGAAGGCCGCTGCCGAGGATGAGCGCGGCGGCGGTGATCCAGTTGGCGATCGCGAGCGTGCGCTCCGCTCCGGCAAGCAGGATTGGCTGGGTGAGCGAGCGATGAATCGCGCTCATCCGCCGCTGCTCATGCGCCATCTCGGAATCCCTCCGGTTAGAAGAGCGCTCCGCCCATCGGGAACAGCGTCGTCATCAACTGGGTGGCGCCGAGCGCGCAGGAGCCGCCGAAGGCGAGCGCCGACATCTTGCGCACCCCGGTGCCGTGCTCGGTCACGGACCAGAGGATGCCGGTGCCGATGATCGCCGCGGTCGTTACCGCGTGGGCGACCGGCCCCTGCAGGTCGGTCTGCAAGGTCATAAGCGGCACGTCCCACGGCAGCACGCCGCCCGCGGTCGCCGCCAGGGCCTGCGCGGGCCAGACGATGGTGACGATCCCGAAGGCGCAGCTTAGCCGCGTCGTCCACTTCGAGAGCTTCTCCTTCATTCCCTTCAACCCCTTCATGAGCAAACCTCCTTGCCTGCCAATCTCCTCGCCGACGTTTCACGCGTCGGCGCAGCGGAGTCTGAATCCCGTTTCGATGGTGTAGCCGGTCAAGCGAACCAGTTCGGTTACGCGCCGCCCTTCGGGCGTGCGGACGATGAAGGCGATCAGGTTGATGGTCTCGGCGATAAGCTCGGGCTGGGGCGGCACCCCGGCCTCCTGGACCAGGCTCGAAAGCCGAAGCAGCGCGGCGGCGGCGCTGTTCGCGTGGATGGTGGTGACGCCGCCCGGATGGCCGGTGGTCCATGCCTTGAGCAGGGCGAGTGCCTCGCCGCCGCGCACCTCGCCGATGATGATGCGGTCGGGCCGAAGCCGCATCGTGGTGCGCACCAGGCGGGTCATGTCGGCGCCTTCGGCCGTGTGGAGCTGGACCAGGTTGCGCGCGCGGCAGCGGATTTCGAGGGTGTCCTCGATGATCACGTAGCGCTCGTTGGGGTCGGAGCGCACGACCATCTCGTTGATGAGCGCGCCCGCAAGCGTGGTCTTGCCGGAACCGGTCCCGCCGGCGATGAGGATGTTGAGGCGCCGGTCGATCGCGTCGCGCAGGATGTGCGCGTACCCGGCGCGCAGTATTCCGTCGCTCAGGTAGTCGTCCAGCGTGTAGAGCACCTGGGCGGGCTTGCGCATCACGCAGCAGGGCTTGCGCGCGACCGGCGGCAACAATCCCTCGAAGCGAATCCCGCCGATCGGAAGCTCGCCTTCGATGATCGGATTGCGGGCATTGGCAACGGTTCCGAGTGATGCGGCGACGGTGCCGATGAGGCTTTCGACCTGGGACGCAACGAACGACAGTCCGGCCTCGTGCATCCCCTTGCCGCAGGCCTCGAACCAGACCCGCCCGTCGTCGTTGATGATGATCTCGGTGACCGCGGGATCATCGATCGCGGCGAGGATGCGCGGTCCGAGCTGGCGCCGGAGGAGTTCGTCCAGGCGCCGTTCCTGGATCTGCTGCGCGCTGATCATGCGTGCTCTCCCGCGTCGCCAGCCGCCTTCTTCCGCGACGGCGGAGTTGGCTCCATCTGCCTGAGTGTCTCCTCGACCTCGGCGCGCCATCCCCGATGGCGGCGCTGCCCCGAGGCGAGCGCCTGCTTGCGCTGGCTTTCGGGAATCTCCGGCAGGTGGCTCAGCACGCTAAGCGCGAACTGATCGACCATCGCGAGCAGCGTCGTAAGCTGCTGGGCCAGCGGCTTGAGGCCCTGGGCGATTGCCGAGCGCTGCGCCTCGATGATTCGCTTCTCGGTCGCGGCAAGTATGCTGTCGGAATAGGTGAGGGCGCCCTCGCCGTCGTTGTGGAACAGGCGCTCCTTGATGTAGCGCGAAAGGGTGATGCCCCGTTCGTCGGCTTCGTCGCGCAGCCGGCTGAACTCCTCGTCGCTCATGTAGGCGGTTACCTGTCGTCTCACAGCAGTCTCTCCTTGGCTTGGGCGTCGGCTGTGTCGTCGTGCTCCACGTCCTCCACGGCGAACCTGAGGAACGAAAGTTGTTCGCCTGCTTTTTCCTTCCGTTCCTTGGGCTTCGTCGCTTGCTTCCCAGTTGTGCCTGGCCGCGGCAGCTCTCCGACTTCCGTTTCTCGTGCGTCCTGCGCGGGTGCGGATTCCGATGCGTCGGTTGCCGGTTGCTCCGCTTGAATTCGGTCGCTCCGCTCCGGCGGTGGGATTTCGGCAAGCCGCTTGAACTCCGGGTTGGTGTAGTGGCGGAGCTTCCTTGCCCTGATCGCCGGCCGCCCGCTGGCAAAGATGAGCGCCTCGTTGGCGCCCAGCCGCATCGCCTCGTCGGGCGTCAGCAGCGGCCGCGCGACCTCCGGCTCCGAGATGCTTGCACCGGCGTTCGAGACGGTCCGGTGCGCATGGCGCACGGTGGTCTCGCCCGTCATCTGCGACAGGAGCCTTGCGGTCTCGATCCGGTTCGGCGTGAATGCGACGCGCGTGTGGCAGTTCGAGGTGATTGCCTCGTCGTGGCCGTAGGCCGCGTGAATCTGGCTTAAGTCCTGCGCGATGAGGCAGGCCTTGATGCCGTAGCCGGCAATCAGCGAGAGCGATTCGGCGAACATCTCGAGCCGTCCGAGGCTTGCGAACTCGTCGATCATGAGCAGCAGCCGATGACGCCAGGCGCTCACGGCACGGCCGCCGCGGAACTCAAGCTGCTCGGTGAGCCGATGCAGTATCTGGCTCAGCATCAGGCGGATGAGCGGGCGCAGGCTGTTCTTGTGCGCCAGCGGCACGACGATGTAGAGCGAGACCGGCCGCTCATGGTTCACCAGGTCGGCGATGCGGAAGTCCGAAGCCGCCGTGTTCGCGGCGATCACCGGGTCGCGGTAGAGCTCAAGGAAGCCCTTGACCTCCGAGATGACGCCCGAGCGTTCGTTGTCGCTCTTGTCGAGCATCGAGCGCATCGCGCGCGCGATGACCGGATGGGTCCTGGTGGGGATGCCGCGACCGTCGGTCCAGCGCATCCTGCCGGTCCGGTCATGCTCGGCGCGCATGATCTGCCGGATGGTGTCGTCGATCGGCTGGCTGGGATCGCAAAGCCGCGCTTCGAGACCGTGAAGCGTCCGGTCGCGCCCGGTATAGAGCTGGTCGAGGATCATCCCGGTCAGGAAGGCCGAACCCTCGCGCGACCAGTGGTCGGGAAGCCCCCTGCCGTCGGGATCCACGATCATCTGCACGATGTTGCGCACGTCGCGGATCTCGTGCGGCGTGCCGAGCCGCACCTCGGCAAGCGGGTTGTAGCGCGCGCTGTCGCCGTCGGCGGAGGCCGGCGCGAACCTGAGACAGACCTGGCCCATGCGCTTTCGCGCTCCGGCGGTTAGCGCCCAGTTCTCGCCCTTGAGGTCGTGGACCAGGACCGAATGCGGCCACCTGAGCAGGGTCGGAACCACGATGCCCACGCCCTTGCCGCTTCGCGTCGGCGCGAAGACCAGCACGTGGGCAGGCCCGCAGTCGCGAATCAGCGAGCGCTTCCAGACGCCGAGATAGACGCCGGCCCTGCGCGCGCGGGAGCTGCGCGCTTCCAGTAAGCGCGCGGCCTTGAGGTCGCGCGTGGTCGCCCAGCGCGCGGAACCGTGAAGGTCCGAGATATCGCCTAACCATCCCCGACGCGCCAGCGCGATCGCACCGCAGGCAATGGCCGCGATCAGCGCCATCGGAACGAGCGCCTCGCGGACGCACAGCGCCCAGAGCGGGGCGAGCGCGGGCGCGTCATGCCATCGCGCCCACCAGGCGATCCAGTCCCACGGCGCATAGACCGCGCCGATAATCGGCGCCTGGAACAGCGGCTCACCAAGCCACGGCGCGTTGTGCAACACGCTCGCGGCGTGCTGCGTCGTCACCTGGTTGGCCGCGACGAACGCCGCGGCCATCGAAAGAACCGCGATAAGCTTGACCCGCCCGAGCCGCGCGTCGCCGCTCGCTCCGGGGATCCGGTAGGGCCGCTGCTCAGCCATCGTGCTCCCTCCGCCGCTCGCGCGAACGATCGAGTCCCGGCTGCAGCACGCGGCGGCGCTCGTGCGCCCGCGACTTGATCACGTCCCTGTCGCGCTGGCGCGCGCGCAGCTCCTGCTCGTGATTCTCGGCAAGCTGCCAGGTCCGATCGTCGATGCGCTTGGCGAGCCCAAGCCCCACCAGGTACTCAAGTCGATCGAGTTCCTGCTCGGCGCGGATGCGCGCCGCCTCGGTGTAAGGGCGGAAGCTCGCGTAACTGACGATTCCGTCTGCGTCGGCCCTGCGCTTAAGCGCCCGGTCGATCTCGGTCCACTGCTCGCGCCGGATGACCCGCTCGCGCGCCTGGAGCATCTCGGGCTCAAGCCTGGGCCCGAGTTCGCGGGTTGCGATCTCCTGGCTTCGCGTGCGGATCCCCTCACGCAGGTAGTCGCGGTCGATCTCAAGCGCACGGCCGTCCTGACGCACCCCGCGCACCAGCAGATGGACGTGCGCGTCGTCGGTGTTGTGGTGGTCGATCGCGACCCATTCGAGCCTGGTCCCGAGGTCCTCTTCCATCCGTGCGACCAGCTCGCGCACGTGGTCGCGGAGATTCAGCCGCTCGGCGTCTTCCGGCGACACGATGAAGCGCCACATCAGTTCGTCGCCGCTCCGCTCCCACCCCCTCACGGTCGCGACCAGGTCGATCCCTTCGCGCGCCGCGTCGAAACCGAGGCCCTTTGCGAACTCCTTCTGCGCGCCCGGACGCGAGAGGTACTTCGCGTGCGCGATCCACGCGCCGGCTTTGCGGTTGCGCGAGAACGACGCCTTGACCACGCTGCGCCGCGCATAGGCGCGGAGCTCGCTGCCGCCGCGCTCGCGCCACACCAGGCGCCCTCCAAGGCTCCCGCGCGCCTGGCGCCTTGCGCCCCACATCACGCGCACATGCCGGAGCGCCCGCGCCCACCACGGCACGATCCGCCGCGGCGCTTTCGCCGGCTCCGGGCGAAGCCGGAGCTCGATCTCCTTGCGCCGAAGGCTAGGCCGTCCCATTGCTCGCCTCCGACAGCACCTGGCTCAGCGCCAGCGGGAGCCGGGTCGGATCCTGCGGGACTTCGCCGCCCAGCGCGGCGATGATCTCGGCCACCTGCGCGTTGCTGAGCGTGATCGGATGAAGCTCCCGCGCCCGCGTCCACGACTTCCACGCGCGCTTTCCGGTCGCGCGCTCATCGAGCATCCGCCGCCCGACCGCCGCCACCCGTTCCCGCTGCTCCGGCGTGAGCCTCTGCGTCTCCTCGGCGACGCTTACCAGGGCGCCGAGCAGATAGTCGGGCGGTTCGAGGTCAAGCCCCGCGAGCGCGACCAGCCCGCCGAGGTTGGCCAGGTGATGGAGCCTGAGCCCCTGCTCGCGGCTGTGATTTCCGTTGCCGTTTCCGTTCCTCGTGCCCATGCAAATCACCACCTAACGACTGGCTTTAGTTCGCCGCGGACATCGGCGCGCGGAACCGGGCCGAAGTAGCGCGAATCCCAGCTGCGCCGATCGTTGAAGCCAAAGAGCCACACTTCACCGGGCGCAACCCTGCGCTTGCCCCAAGCGACGTGCGGCAGCGGACGCCCGCGGCTATCGCGCGAGGCCGTGGCACTATCGCGGAAGCGAAGGCCGTTGACCGAGACCGAGCCCGGCTCGACGTCCAGAAGATCTCCCGCAAGCGCGCCCACGATCTTGTCGACCGGCTCGGCATCGCCGGGGCAATCGCCGGCGCCAAGGTAGCCGCGCGCAAGCCCGAGCTTCGCAACCCCGATTGGCAGGCAGGCGGCGACCAGCTCGCCGCGCCGCACTTTGTGCCCCACGATGCGATACACGCCCGCCGGCGCCGCGCTGTCGGTGGTCGAAATGCGAATCCCGGATGCTTTTCCAGCTGCGATCGCAATCGCTGTCACGAACGCAATTCCGGCCAGCGCCGCAAGCGGTCCGCGCGCGCCCTCCAGTTGCTCCAGATGAACGCGCTCCCAAAGCGATCCGGCAGCGTTTTCTGAGGTACTGTACGGTCGGCTCAGCATGACGCCCTCAGTGGGGAAAAGGCCGCGAATCCACTTGGGAATTCGTAAAAATGCCGTGCCGTACCGCAGTACCCTTTATCTTGCTCTACGACCGGCCGGCCTTTTCCCCACTCCCCGTGCACCGCCAGAACTACCCTCTCCGCGCGCCGCTCTGCGGCGGAGAAAATGCCTGCGAACTTCACTGCACCCGCTCCGCTGCCGGGCCGTTCGCGCGGCCGTTGGCTCTGCGCCCCGGCCGCGGCGCTCCGTCGAGCTCCGCCTTGATCTGCCTGCAGAGCCGCCACATCGCCGCCGTCACCGTCTCGCCGAGATCGAAGCCTGCATCCTCGGCCCGACTGCGCAGCGCTTCGAGCTCGCGCTTGAGCGCCGCCGGCAGCTTGAACGTGATCGGCTCGTGCTCCTGCTTGCGCTTGAGAACTCCCATCTCGCATCTCTCCTTTCGCGCGATTTGATTGCGGCCTCACTTTCCGTACGGACCCGGCAGCACCAGGTCCGCGGTCACCATCACGTTGAACTGGTAGCCCGGGCGGATCTCGACCGTCGGCGGCCGATTGAGCCCGTTGCCGAGCATCTGCTGACCAACGGAACCGAATTGACCGGAGGCCACCGAGCCCGCCATCTCACCCGCCATTGCCCACTGATTCGGCTGGTAGTAGCCGTACGGTCCGTAGAGGCCGCCACCGCCGAAGGCCGCCATCTGTCCGACCATCTGGCCCGCGCTGATCAGGCTCATCAGCGCGGCCGTTCCGAAGGTCGCGAAATAGTGGTGATCGATCCGGTCGGTGAAACCCGCGAATCCGCTCTGATCGGCGCCCGGCATCTCGGGCAGATCCATGCTTGCGGTGTTGGGGAAGATGAGCCGCCGCCACGCGATCTGCACCCGCTCCTGGCCGTACGCGGAAGCGTTGCGGTAGGCGCCAATCAACCGGCTCCCCTGCGGGATGAGCAGGTACCTGCCGGTTGCGCTGTCGAAGACGTTCTCCGCAACCTGGGCGATAATCGGTCCCGGCAGATCCGAATTGATGCCGCTCACCAGCACCGCCGGAATCACGCTCCCCGCCATCACGGTGTAGGGCGAGGCGGGCGGGTGGAGCCTGACGGCCGGACCCCTTGAAGGATCCGAATCAATACCGCTTCCCGATTGACTTCTTGCGCTTGCGATTTCGAGCGCCTGTCCGCTGTGGAACGCCGTCACCATCTCGGGCGCTTCGAGCGCCTTCAGGAACTTCTCCTGCGCCCACTGCGCATAGCGGCTCGGGGGCTTCGGCGCGCTGCGCTGGATCGGAGACTGCACCGTCGCAATGATTGCCGGCGTCGGCGCGTAACTCGGCGCCGGATGAGGCTCTGTCCCGTGCGCGGCGAGGTCGGCAACTTCACCGCGATCGCGCGCCTCGCCGCCGGCGTCGTCGATCGCCTTCTTTACCGCCGCATCCTGGCTGGTGCCTGACGACTGTACGCCGAGCGCAATCACGATCCCGCCCAGCATCGCGACCGCCACCACGATCACGCCGAGCAGGCGGTTGAAGCGCCCGCCGCCAAGATGTTCCTGTTCCTGCTCTTCCGGCTCGCGGATTTCGTCTCCCGATGCCATCGCATTCACCTCGTCCCGCCCGCGTAGCTGATGGTCACGCGGTCCTGTTGGCGGCCCACTCCGGAGACCAGAATCGCGTTGGTGAAAAGCCGATCGACGACGTAGTAGTTGCCCTCGACTCGGTAATTGACCATCTGCGTTCCATTCCCAGCGTCGATGAGCAGCGCGGGCGCGTCGCTGGTCTTCATCGTCGAGGGCATCTGGATATAAACGTGCGAGCCGTCGTCGAAGGCTCGAATCGGCTTCCACGGAACGTTCGGGCCCGAGACCGTGTAGCTGAAGTTGAGCTGCGCCGGGTCGACGCTCGCGACCCTGACCACGTTGTCCGAATCGGCCGGCGGATCGACCGCCTCCTGCTTCGCCCGGGCCGCGGCAGCGTCGGCCTTCTTCATCGCCGCGAGCAGTTCATCCGGGTAGTAGAACTCGACTTCCTGCATGGCGCGTCGGCGCGAGCGCAGAACCAGGTGATAGATGTGTTTCGTGGTGTAGATGGTGAGGTTGGTTTCGATGCCGGGAAGCTGCGGCTTGACGGCCAGATGAGGAACTGGATTGCGTGGGTCTCCCGAGGCCGCCGGTGTCGCCATCCACCGCTCCGTGTCGCCCATCGCGACATCGGTGATCGTCTCGCCCGGCTCAAGCTGGATGTCGGTCGTGCGAAGCGGCGCGCAATCGACGATCGGCTCGGGACCCTCATCGTAGGGATAGAGCACCCGCTCGCGCGTTCGGTAGACCGGCCACTTGCCGTCGTCCCGATGCTCCTTGAGCGCCTGTTGAACCTCGGGCGGCTGCTCGGCCAGAAGCTGTGCGCCGGTCGGCGGTGGCGGCGTCGCCGCGGCTTTTGGCGCGGCTTCGCTTACGATCCTGAGCGGGGGCGCGGCGGGCGGCTGCTGCGCGGCGCAGGCGCTGAGCGTCAGCGCCAGTGCAATCGTGCCTGCGGATTTGGCCACTTTCATCGCCTTTCCTCCCTTTAGCCCTGCTGCCTGGTCCAGCTGACCTGCGTCACGTAAAACCCGAGCGGATTGCTCACGATCGTGTCGTCGGAATTAGGCGGAATGATCTGCGTCTGCAGCACCGCTTCCCAGTGCGTCGGCACCCCCAGCGTCGCGCCGCTCAGATCATGCGTCGTTTCGGTCCAGCGCACCTGGTAACTCTGCGCCGAGAGCTTCAGGATCGAATCGATCCGGACAGTGACGGTTTCCTTCTGCGCCCGCTTGAACGGGTTATGGGCGAAGTCGTCCGCGTGGTAGTACTCGTCAAGGAACTTGTCCGCCGCCCCGCGCGCGTGCGCGAGCAGCGAGTTGAGCATCTGCTGCTCCACCTGGGTGTCGCTGCTGACCGCGCGCGCGTTGCGGATAAAGGCGGCCACTTCGTAGCGCTCGATGCGCTCGGTTACGTCGGGGACTGACCTTGGAGTGAGCGGCCGGGGAACGGTGAGCGCGTAGCCGAGCTTGTCGACCTCGACCACGTAAGGTACGTAGCGGCTGCGCGTCGCGAGCCACACCATCCCGCTTGCAAGGATCAGCGCGACCGCAAGCAGACCCCCCGCGGCTATCTGCCAGTTGCGCTTGCCCAGAACCAGATCGGCGTATCGTTCATCCCACTCGCGACGCGCTTCGAAGTAAGGATTCGCAGCCATAAGACAACTCCCGCGACCTGATTTCTTCGGGCCGATTTGCTGACGAGAATTGTCCGAAAACTGTCCGAATACCCTTCGAAAAAGGGCCCAACGTGGCCCAAAATGAAAAGCGAGTTTCCCCCGATTTTATTGGGGATTTTTGATTTTTGTTGGAGCCCGTGACGGACTGGAACCGAATGGCATTCAGGAGGTCGGCGGTTCGATCCCGCTCAGCTCCACCAATAAAATCAAGCACTTTTCGGGTTTCGGACAGCATCGGACAGGGCGATTGCCCGAAAACTTGTCCGCATTGTCA